>ENA-UOOR01000615-UOOR01000615.1-fermentation-metagenome-genome-assembly--contig:-NODE-615-length-49185-cov-4.121352_pt1 | contig 49185 bp, 53 predicted proteins | sample MGYA00245780_ERZ724029 | MGnify/ENA primary metagenome ERZ724029 (study PRJEB28704, sample SAMN03018315) | fermentation metagenome | biome: anthropogenic terrestrial biome; feature: soil; material...
CTCAACTAAAATCTTCATGTGGTAGGAAAGTCCAGACTGTCCCAAGTCCAGCTGCTCCAGCAACACGCAGGCGCATTTTTCACCGCCGCGCAGCAGTTCAAGTATTCGCAGACGTTTTTCATCGCAAAATGCTTTAAATATCTTTGCGTGTTCCTCATAAATGGTTGCCAAGCCATCACCTCATATCAAAAATGTTCGATATATTAATATTATATGTATCACATCAAATTCTGTCAATATGTTTGATAATTTTGCGATAAAAATAAAGGCACTCTACGTCATAATTGCAGCGTAGGGTGCCTTGTTCGTTTTCAGGTTTATTCATTCACATTTACCGTCACGCCGGACTTAAATTTCACGGTGAACTTGGCATCAACGACGGTGACCTTCTCAATCAGCCGCCGGATAAGCGGCTCATCGTATTTGGTCCGGGCGGTGGACTATTACCGCAGGAAAGAAATAAAAATGAACGTATGAACCATTTATTTTATCAAACATATACTGTAACCATAAGGGGGATAAAGCATGGAAAATTGGCTTACAAGCTTAAAAACCAAGACACCTCAAGAGGGTTTTGAATTAGCAATTAAACTATCGCAGAAAGGTGTTGAATACACCCAGCCATCTGAAGAGATTCGGAAAAGGCTGCGCCCGGTGTACTCGAGAAATGCGAGCAGTCTGATATCTGTTTCTCAAGTAGTCGCTACTAACTTCCAAACGGTAGCTGCCGCTAACAACTATTGGAAAGACAGTATCGGCCTGGTGTGAATAACGGCACTGTGTATCGGGGCTCCCTACGTTGTAATTTCACAGAGTGCCTTGCTCGTTTTATCGTAATGCTTCCATATCCACCGTCACGCCGGACTTGAATTCCATGGTGAATTCTTACCTGTAGACGGTGACCTTCTCAATCAGCCGCCGGACAAGCGGCTCGCCGTATTCGGCCGGGGCGGTGGACTTTTACCATAGGAACGCGCTCACTGCCTTGTTTCCAAGAACGGTGGATGCTATAATAATGCCGCTGATATATTTCCGCAAACGGGAAAATCCGATATATTTATTTCCTCGTACTGAAACGAGATAAGCACTTAACAGAGAGGTGGGTAATTGCCATGAAAGTAGGCGTAATCAGATGTATGCAAACCGAGGACTACTGTCCCGGTACAACTGATTTTAAAATGATTAGGGAAAAGAAAGGCGCCTTTGAAGGGATTGAGGAAGATATTGAAATCGCAGGTTTTATAAACTGCGGAGGCTGTCCCGGTAAAAAGGCGGTTTTGCGGGCGCGGGAGCTTGTGAAAAGAGGCGCCGACACAATCGTTTTTGCTTCCTGCATTAGTCGGGGCAATCCCATCGGTTATCCATGTCCGTTTGCTAAAAAAATGAAAGAACTTATACAGAAGGATTTACCGGAACATATTAAATACCTGGATTATACCCATTAAGGCCTTTGATCGTTATAACAAGGCACCCCAAAAACGCATGGGGTGCCTTGCTTTTTAATTATATTATCCCCCGCACTCATCGTGGTGCTGGTGCTCATGGCAGACACTGCCTGTCGTTTTCAGTTCGCCTTTCAGGTAACGCTCCGCCGCCGTTCTCGCATCGCCGGACGCGCCGGTGACGACTTCGACATCCCGCTCGTTAAAAATGTCCACGGCACCCTGACCCATGCCGCCGCTGATAATGACCTTAACGCCCCGGTCGGCGAGGAAATTTGGCAGGAAACCGGGCTTATGTCCGGGATTTTCCACTGATTCCTCTTTTGCGATTCTGCCGTTCTCCACGTCGTACAGCATGAAATTAATACAGTGTCCGAAATGCTCCGTTACTTTTTTGCCTTCGGCGGCAACCGCGATTCTAGTCATTTTACTTTCCTCCGATTCAGATATTTGTCCGGCCAAACGCTCCGCGACGGCGTCAAACCAGTTTACGCCAAACAGCCCGATCATCCCGGTATCACAGGCGGCCGAAATTTTCGGGCCGATTGGGAGCCTTGCCAGCACCCGAAGTCCGTGCTTTTGGCAATCTCGCCTATATGGCTTTCCCAAAATACTTTATATTCCTTCCGTTCACTTCCTTCGGCTTTTCCGACGCCGCCCTTTCCCTTGACGGTACCAATCACCCTTTTAATATGGCTCAGTTCATTGGGTGAGGCCCGGAAATCGCGTTTTTTCTTTGCGGCCGGCACAGCCCTCGCCGCCGCTTTTTACTCCCTACATATTGATTGCCAATCGGCTTCCGGCCGACAGATAACCGATTTGGTTTCCCAGAATCATCTTTAAACGCCGGTAGGCTTCCTGACCCGTGCAGTGGCAGGTGTAATATCGCGCGCCGGTTTTTTTAAGCTCCCGCGCAACGGCGTCCACGGCTTCGGGCGCTTCGCTTTGGCCTGAGCCGCGGCTGTGAAGATGGAAGCCGCCGATCACGACGTCGGGAAAACTGCCATTATCTGTTTTGAATTGCCGGACAATATTTACGATTCCCCGGTGAGCGCATCCGGCAATAAGCAGCGCCCTTCCGTTTTGCCGGATGATCAGGTTCTGCTCATGGGTAAAATCATCCGGCAGAAAATCGTCCCCGACTTTCCGATATAGCTCCGCGTTTCCCGACGGGACGGGCGTTTCTTCACTGACTGCCGAAAACAGCTCCAGCTCTTCGTCGATTCTGAAATCTCTTCCGCAGTACACAAAACGCTCATTTGGCAATAAATCCGCATCCAACCCGATATATGCACGGGTTCCATTTGGCCGATCGGAGTAATGCGGTTCAAAGGCTCTCTCATGCACATACACATTTGCCCGGCCGTTCTTATCCAGAAAGGTCTTCAGTCCGCCGCCGTGGTCATAATGACCGTGAGATAAAACAGCGATATCCACCGCCGAAATATCGACGCTCATCCTCGCGGCATTTTCCGCAAACAGTCCGCCGGCTCCGGTGTCGAATAAAAGCCGGTGCTTATCCGTTTCAACATACAGGCTCAGTCCGTGTTCATATTCAAATTTTCCCGATGCCGCGGTGTTTTCAGACAAAACCTTTATCATCATGCCGTTCCACCTCCCATAAAAAGCAGAGCCATAGTGTTTTTATAGATTTCGCGCACAGCCGAGGCGGACGGGCATTCGGCCTCCGCAATACTCTTTCCACTGTTGACGGCCCTGACGGCTTCCGGATCAAAGGGAATCATACCGGCAAACGGAATATTTTTTAAATGGCAGAATTTCCGGATTTCCTCAGCTTTTGCGGGATTCGCGTCATATTTATTTACACAGACCGCCGTTTTTGTCTGGAACCTTTCCGCCGTTTTGAGAATGCGCTCCATGTCGCTTAGGCCGGACAGGGACGGCTCCGCCACGATCAGAACCATGTCCGCGCCGCTGATGGAAGCGATGACCGGGCAGCCGATTCCAGGAGAGCCGTCTATGACGGCAAACTCCGCGTCCCCGGCGGCGGACGCCATACGCTTTTTGACCTCGGTGACGAGCTTTCCGGAGGTGCCGCTGCCCATGCTCAGTTTTGCCGTGGAGAAAACGCTGTTATCATTCCGATAAAGCGCCAGTTCTCCCGCCTTGGCGGGCTTCATGGAAACGGCGCCCTCCGGGCAGACCGCCGAGCATACTCCGCAGCCCTCACAAGAAAAATGGTCGATTTGAAAAGAAGGTTCGCCAATAATCGCGTCAAAGCGGCAATACTCCAGGCACCGGCCGCAGCCGACGCACAGTGCCGGATCGATTTTGGCCTTGGGCATTCCGATATAATCGGTACGCCGGGGCGGTTGTCTCCAATTGGAAATCAAGTGCAGGTTCGGCGCGTCCACATCACAGTCGGCATAGGCTTTTGCCTGTGACAGATGGATAAACGCACCGGCGACCGTTGTTTTCCCCGTGCCGCCTTTACCGCTGAGAATCAGAAGCTGCTTCATGCCCAGCCTCCTTTCCGATGCATTCCTGAATGGGCGCAAAGAGCGCCCGAAAGCGTTCGCTTTCCCGCACGGCGATTTTACCTTCCGAATTCAGCGTTCCCAGCTCGGAATCAAACGGAATTTTCCCGAGAATGGGAACGTGGTTTTCAAGGCAAAACATCTCAGAAGGGTTTTCACCCTCAATGCATTTGTTCAGCACAACACCGCTGGGCTTCCCGAACAACTCCACCAGTTCATAAACCATTGCGAGGTTGTGTGCTCCGAACACGGTGGGCTCGGCAACCAGAACGCAGTAGTCGGCGTCCCGTTTACTCTCCATCACGGCGCAGGAGCTTCCGGGCGGGCAGTCAATAAAAACGGGACCGTATTCGTTACCTGTGATTTTCTCCATCAGCTTTTTGATGACCGGAATGCCGGAGGCTTCTCCGATATTCAGGCTGCCGGTATGCACGGCGACATTTCCGGATATGCCGGAGCAAACATCTCCCACGGCTTTATCCTTTTCGCGGATAGCGCCCGCGGGGCAAATAAGGGCGCAGCCCCCGCAGGAATGACAGACCTCGTCAAATAAAATCGGCTTGCCACCCGCAAAAGCCAGCGCGTGGAACGCGCAGAAATCCACACATTTTCGGCAGCCCGTGCAGCGGTCGGCGACGATTTCGGGGACTTTAACCGTGACCGATTCTTCGCGGCGTACCACGGGTTTAAAAAATAAGTGACCGTTAGGTTCCTCCACGTCACAGTCGACATAGACAGATTCGGAAGCCGCCGCCGCAAGGTTTACGGACACCAGCGTTTTGCCTGTGCCGCCCTTGCCGCTGAGTACCGCGACGGTTATAGCCTCACCGCCCATGACCGTGAAAGCCTGCGTGAAATTCGGAGAGCGGCGCAAGTTTTCCCGCAGTCAGCGCGTCGATATTCTCTTTCGCTGTCCCATCCGCGGAGCGAAAAACCGCGATTTTTGCGCCGCTCAGGACTTTTTCCGCGTTTTCACCGCAGCGGGGAGTAATCAGAGCGTTTGCGCCGCTGTCCGCCAAAATCTGCGCCGCTTGAATTCCGGCGCCTCCGGAGCTTTCCGCCGCACTGTTTTCGAGCCATTTTATCTCTTTTGTATCCGTATCGCAGAGCAGAAAATAAGGGGCGCGCCCAAAGGACGGGCATACACCTGATTTAATGTCTTGCTCATTCATGGGAATCGCTATTTTCATGGGAATCCTCCGTTTCCTTTTCGTTATTTTCAAAGCATCTGCCGTGCCGGCGCCTGTGGCATCCCGGCCCGCCGCAGCCTCCTCCCTGTCCGTCGCAAATCCGGTATTCGCCGCCTTCGATCAGAAGAACTTTCCCGCTTACCAGAGACTCGGCAAGCTTTTTGCGCGCACTGTCATAAATGCCCTGCACCGTTGTGCGGGAAATCCCCATCTGAGCCGCGCACCGCTCCTGCGTAAAACTGTCCAGATCAATCAATCTGATGGTCTCATACTCGTCCACCGTCATATTTACCGTATCGTCCGAGTCAGCCCGGAAATCCAGCGGACCGAACCGACTGTTCTCCGGAAGACGGCAGACCCTTCTCCATTTTCTTGGTCTTGGCATAATTTCACCTCGCTTTATCACAGAAATGACCGGAGCGTCCTCCGGTTATTTCTGCTTTTCTTACAGGCTTTCCATCTGCCTGTCAATGGCCGCAAGCCGATTTTTCAGCTCATCCTTCTGCGCCTGAAGAATTTCCCTGCGGTTTTCCGCCGTAATTTTACCATTGGCAAAAAATCTTCGGGAGCCGCGGCCAAATCCGCGCCGGCAAGCCGTACCGGACCCAAATCCGGCCCTTTTGTCAAGGCCTCCGCCGCAGAAGCCAAAGCCTCTTCCGGTCATTGCACCGGCCCCCATAGGACCGGTCCCGTCTATTCCTGGCATATCGCTCACCTCCTTATAGTTTCCGGCATATGCCGCTTATATCTCTTATTATACTTAGTTTCGGGCATATGTCAATAACTTTAGCAAAAAAATATTGGCTCATTTATCATTATAATTGGCATGGCATCACGCAAAACGCGGGCGCCATATGAGGCTTTTGTTAAAACAAGGCACTCTACGCTGTAATTTCGTAAAGTGCCCGGCTTGTTATTTTATCGTGTTTTTAATTATATTATCTTAGCTTTTAGGAGCGGGAGCTTTTACAACAATTAACTCCAAGGTTTCGTCGTGCAAGTTTTTTACATTCATTTTGGTCTTGAACGGAATCTTAAGCAAGGTGCCGCCTTCGTATTCATGTACATCCTGATCATTCAGCCCGATGGAGAGTTGGCCGCGAACCACAGTCATATATACGTTTGAATTGGAAAAATGCTCCGGCAGCCCTTCGCCTTTATTGAACACCATGTGCAAATAATGAAGGTTTTCATCGAATATGACTTTTTCTACAGCTTTTTCATTGCCTCTTGATAATTTGAATATCTGTTCAATCATAACAGTTACCTCCTGAATTTCCTCATGAAATACATCCTTAAGCGCTGTTTTTTTGAAATATTATATCATACAACTTTAAGAATAACATGTTGCAATTACAACTAACTAATATTAATTTCTAGACTTTGCATAATGAATAGCGCCCCTGGGGCAAACCTGACGGCAATTTTTACATTGAAGGCATAACACGGTTTTGATAACTGCCCTTTTGTCCTCAGGAGAAACAGCAATCGCATTGGATGGGCAGGCTTTTTCGCATAGTTTGCAGCCGACGCAGGCATCCGTATTAACTTTTTCCGAACGCCTCGCGAACCGGCCGAAGGCTCTTTGCAGAGCGCCAAACGGGCAGATGAGGTTGTGGAATACTTCCGGCCTGTACCTTAGTGTGACAATAACCGATATAGCCAGCCAGAAGGGCAGAATCGGCAGATTAATATGCAGGATTTTCTTGGAAAGCAGCATAGACGCTACGCTGATAACCAGAGTTATCCACGCAAAATATCCATTTCCTAACCACTTGGGCGCTCTTTTTGCCTGAAGTTTTAATTTTTTTGACAGCCGCTCGACGGGAATCATCAGGGTATTCATAGGGCAGGCATACCCGCAATAAATCCTGCCGAAGATGAGTGCGGCAATAAGGCTTACTCCGAACAACGCAAGCCAAAGCATCATTTTCCCACTTACCAATAAAAACAGAAAGAGAGCAAGAAAAAGTATGCGGATAATATTGGCTATGTATTTCATGGCAGCATTTCCTCCTATTGATATACTCCTATTATAATGATAAAATAAAAGAAAAGGCGTTACCAATGTAACACCTTTGGAGATTTACTTATGAAAAATTATTTAGAATTAATGCGGCAGATTGACATTGTCAAATCAATAAACCCTCAAGAAATTGAGTTATACCTGACTGAAGGAAGCTGCAAAGCAACCGAGTATGGAAAAAACAATATCGTTCATTTTGTTGGCGAAGTCTGCTCAACGCTGGAGATCATTATTTCGGGGGAAGTGGTTATCGAGCGTATTGACGAATCCGGCAATCTCATGACAATAGCGGAGTTTTTCAGCGGCGATGTTCTCGGCGGCAACCTAATGTTTTCAAAGAAACCGTATTATCCTATGACCGCTACAGCCAAGCAACCTACTTTGATTTTGGCGATAAATAAAGATCGGTTGTTTAAGCTGTTTTCGGATAACCATAAATTTTTAAAGGATTATCTTGAATACGTATCGGACCATACGGTAATCCTCGGGGACAGGATCAAACACTATGTGAACCGGACAATCCGTGAAAGTATAATAAGCTACCTTAATTATGAGCGCAGCAAACAGAATTCGAATATAATAAAGCTTGATATAACAAAAAAGGCGCTAGCCGAAAGATTTGGCGTGCAAAGGACGTCGTTGTCCAGAGAACTTGCTAAAATGAGAGAGGAAGGATTGATTAAATACGACTCAGAATCGATCGAAATATTAGAAAACTTTTTGAGCAAGCTGTCTTAATGAATATCAATCTGATTAGCTTGTTCCATGTTGAGACTGTAATCCTGTTGAAGAAAAAACCAGTTAAAAAGCAGTTATAGTGAGCAAAATGGAATATATCTCAAATTGCGGGCAACAGGAGAGTTAATATGGATTCATGCTTTGAACCGATGATTTGGCCGGAAGACAAATTGCCGAAAGAAGCCGCCGATTATAAAAAATGCGAAATATGCACAGAAAGATCGCGCGTCATTTGGGGAGAGGGCAATCCCAATGCGCCTGTTGTCATAATCTTAGATAATCCAGGCGCGCGAGAAGACAGATATGGCAGTGAATATGTCTGCGGAACGAGGCAAACGCTGCAGGCAGCTTTGCATCGAGTCAATTTAACGCCGGATGACATTTATTTGACTTATCTTTTAAAATGCAGACCCCTTCGCCGATATCAAAAAGATGAGGTCAGGGCTTTCAGCAAACCATTTCTTATCCAGCAAATCAAAACGCTGCATCCGGAATTTATTGTTTGTCTGGGGGATACCGTTGTTCAGACGATGTTTGATGATCATGAGGCCCATGTAAAGAGCATGAGAGGGTTGTGGCATGTTGTATTGGGATATCCCTGCATGGTCTCCTATCATCCGCTGGCTGTAAGGAGACGGCCCAATCTGGCATGTCAGTTTATGGAGGATTGGGACATGCTGGCACAACGGTTATTTGGTGCTGATAATTGCAATAAACAGCTATTAAGATAGCCGGCCGCTAAGGTCCCCCCTCCCCTGCTCTCACGCGGCCTTTTTTGTTCCTTAAAGGCACGCTGACGGTTCGGCGGGTAAAGCCCTGCGGATCGCGGCTTCACTGATAGCAACGGAATTGGAGGGCAAGGCATGCATAAGAAGCTTCGTAAAATGCTCGGCGATGTGAACGCTCCGTCCACGATTGCGCTGATGTGGCTGATTGACACCCAGAGCAAAGCCACTATTTGTAACTGGTGTCTTGACTACGCCGAGTCGAGCATTCTGCCGATATTCGAGAAATATTATCCGAACGACGGCCGCCCGCGAAACGCGCTGAATGCAGCCCGTGATTATCTTGACGGCAAAGTAAAGTTTCCCGTGGTAAAGAATATCATCCTGAACGAATGCCACGCCGCCGCGCGCGAACTTGACACAAACCCTGCCGCGCAAGCGGCGGCCCGTGCTTGCGGACAAGGTTCAGCAGTCGTTCATACATTATCACATTCACTGGGGATTTACTTCTACGGAGCGGCGGCGGTTGCATACGACAGGCTTGGTCTGGACGCGACAACCGAGGAATACAACGCGGCAGCCGAGGAAGTATGCGCCGATATCACCGCGGCGCTGCGAGCCGTAGCTGTTGATCACGAGCCGAATCCCGCAAAGATTAAGTGGAACTGAAGCCGGGTCCTGGGCCTTGACCTGAGCGAAAAAACGATATATGAAGAAAAATGATAAACCGAAAATTTGCGAGGGACATTATGGACAGTTGTAAAACCAGATATCCCATTGTCCTTGTACATGGTGCGGGATTTCGTGATTTAAAATGGCCGGTCTATTGGGGACGCATCCCCAAGGCATTGGAAGACCGAGGCGCGGAGCTTTATTATGGGCTGCAGGATTGCTGGGCAAGTACGGCTGCCAATGCAAATGCGCTTAAAGAGCGGGTCGCGCAGATCCTGGCTGAAACGGGCGCGGCAAAAGTCAATATGATCGGCCACTCCAAGGGCGGGCTGGAAATCCGCATGGCCGCTTCTTCCCTGGGCATAGGGAATCAAATTGCCAGTATAACAACTATTGCGACGCCGCACCATGGTTCCAAAACAGTTGACAAATTGCTGAAGGCGCCCAACAGCCTTTTTAACATTGCCGCCTTTGCGGTGAACAACTGGATACATATTATGGGGGATAATAAACCTGATTTTTTGGCTGTCTGTCACGGTCTTTCAACGCGGCATATGGCGGAGTTCAATATGAACAACCCGGATCATCCCGGTATTTTCTATCAAAGTTATGCCTGTGTGATGAGCCGTCCAACTGCGGATATCCATCTGTCCACAGCAAATTTTATTGTGAATCTTCTGGAAGGGCCGAATGACGGGCTTGTTTCCGTTGAATCAGCCGGGTGGGGAGAAAAAAGAACCTTACTGAAAAGCGTCAACCGGCGCGGCATTTCTCATGTTGACGCCATTGATTTAAGAAGAATGAGATTTTCCCGGAAAAAAGCTGAAGGAAAAGTGTCTGATATCACCGACGTCTATATTGCACTTGTGGAAGATCTGAAACGGAGAGGCTTTTAGCAGCCAGATCCTGAGCAGATGGGATGTTTTCCGAGATTTGTTGGCAGTCTGAACCCGCCAGGCTAAGGAATTGCAATCAGATTATCTTGCGGGGATCATAGGCACATTTCAAGACCCGGGCGGCTACCTGGTTGAAGATGCGGACGTTGAAGCGTTTGACGCGAACTTTCCCCCTAAAGAAAAAAAGGGCTGCCGGGGTAGCTGGTCTGATCATTATAAAAAACAAAGCGCCCTGCGACAACGCAGGGCGCTTTGTTTTTTCCGGCTGCGGCCTTAATGGTTTTATTATTTATTCCGAATTTGCTTCTAATACGCCGGCAAGAGCAGGAGTGCGACCGTGACGCAATGTGCAAAGCGGCATTCGTCGCGGAACCCCCCTGTCCCTGATTGTCCAATATCCTGACACTCTTGTAAAAACTAATATAAAAGCTGCGATTTTATATTATCTTTTCACCTTAAAAATATTTGCTGCCATGGCTCGGGGAGGGCTGATACGTCATAACCGGCAAAATGGGACTTCAGAAGCCGCGTAATCCTTAACTGCGCAATTAATGCATAGAATGAAGAAGCGCATCCATTAACGCGCTATTATGCGCTCTCATATGATAAATATGGGATATTGCCGATAAATCCAGGACTAATATCGGCTGAAATCAAATATGGATGATTTTACTGCAATAGGAATAAAAGTTTGAGGGATGACGACGTGAATAATTCAGACCGATCACATTGGTGCATCGCAAATCGTGTTCGAATGCTATGGATGCAGCACGGCGAATGGATCAAAATGGCCTTTGTAGCTATTATTTTTAATAATCCTGATGAAGAGCGGGTATTGCAGAGGCTCCTGAGGAATCCCGCGGATTTTGCCCGTTTCTTCGATTGCTTTTTTGGACGGGAATTTTCGTTTTCCTTCAAGCGCTTGCTGACTGAGCATTTGGAGCTTGCAGCCGCCCTCGTCCGGGCTTTAATGGCCAATGACACTCAGCGGGCTGATAAAATCAATACAAAACTTTATAAAAACGCTGATGATCTGGCGGCCGCGCTGACCTCCGCAAACCCATACTGGCGTTATGAAGAATGGCGGACCATGCTCTGCAGGCACCTGGATCTGGCGAAAAAAATAGCTTCTGAAATGATAAACGATGATTATAAAGAGAGCATCGCTACTTATGATTATTTTGAAGCCGAGATCATGTTAATGGCAGATCAGATGATCAAAGGCCTCCTTAAATACTGCGTCATCTGCTAATACTTGAAAAAAACAGAATATCCGGCATAAAACAATTATGATAAGCACCTGAAAAGCATGCAGGCCCCGGACACAATATCCGGGGCCTGCATCGAGATTCCATCTTAACCTTCGAGGACAAAAACGGATTTCGGCTGATTGCACACAGGGCATTTCCAATCCTCAGGCAGCTCTTCAAATGGGATTTCACCATCGTACACATAATGGCACACGGAGCACACCCACCGCTTCTGCGGGGGCTTGGTCTCCCCTGCCGCCACGGTTCCACCGGACTTCAGCGTGCGGTAGTCCGCATATGTCATGGGTTTTCCGTCGCCGGTCCTTTCTGCCTCCGTCACCTCGCCTATAAACAGGCAGTGAGAACCAAGATCGATCATCGTAGACACGTTCATGCTCATGCGGGCCGCCGTGTTCTGTTCAAAATACGGGTTGCCGTTGCCGTCGAGACTGCATGACACGCCGTCAAATTTATCATGGTCGCGTCCGCTGCGCAGGCCGAAATCGCCGATCACCGAAAGGGGGCAGTCCAGAGACAGAACCGATAGGGCAAGGCTCCCCTTTTTTCTGATCATCTGCGTGGTGAGATTGGATTTCAGCATGGTTACGTGCATAATCAGGGGGTTGGACGTGGCCTGAACCGCGGTATTGATAATGCAGGCGTTTTTCCTGCCCCCCTCTTCAACACCTGCGATAAAAACCCCGTATGAAAGACTAAACATGGCTCTGGTATCCATTATTATCACCTCCGGCAGAGCATATCACATTATTCTAAAATTCTCCAGTGCAAGTATTTAATGGGTACTGCTGCAAAAAGATTCCTTGCCTTGACATCGGTTGGATAATGTGATAACGTTACGTATCAAAATACATAAGTAAAATGGATAGAGGCGCGAAGATCATCAGTACGATTCAGCATCGGCAGAGCAGCGGCTGTTTCGGAAAGGGATTCTTCGCCGAAGCGTTCACGGTCTGCCTGGGCCGGAAGCGCTGGGCTGCAACATAACATGCTGCAGACTGTCACCTTGGTGAAGCGCTATCATATCGTGTAAGCAAAACCTTTTACATACACGTGACATGGGGCTTTACCGGTAAAGCCCCATGTTTTTATGTATCAATGAAAGGATGACACAAATGAAAAGGATTTTATCTGTTCTGCTGGCCTGTCTGATGCTCCTGGCCTTTGCCGCCTGCGGCTCCGCCGGCACAAGCGCAACCCCAACCGCGGCTCCGGATGGCGAGCCTTCGGGAGACGCGGCAAAAACTCTGCGTGTGGCTATGGAATGCCAGTATGCGCCCTACAACTGGGCGCAGGAAACCGACGCAAACGGCGCTGTTCCGATCGCCAACTCCAACCAGTACGCTTACGGATACGATGTCATGATGGCCAAAAAAATCGCCGAGAGCCTTGGCTATGAACTGGAAATCGTCAAACTGGACTGGGATTCCCTGATCCCCGCCCTTAAATCCGGCGATGTTGACGCCGTTATCGCGGGCCAGTCCATTACGGCCGACCGTCTGGAAGAAGTTGACTTCTCCACGCCTTATTACTATGCCTCTATCGTGACGGTGGTCCTTGAGGACAGCGCATACGCCTCTGCCCAGGGTATCGCCGACCTGTCCGGCGGCACCTGCACCTCTCAGCTCGGCACCATCTGGTACAATGTCTGCCTTGGGCAGATTGCCGACGCGGACATTCTTCCCGCTCAGGAAACCGCCCCAACCATGTTGATGGCGCTCGAATCCGGCGCCGTCGATTACGTTGTCTGCGATATGCCCACGGCCATGGCCGCAACTCAGGTCTACGGCGATATGCGCATTCTGGACTTCACCGGAACTGACGGAAATTTCCAGGTTTCCGATGAGGAAATCAACCTGGGTATCTCCGTTCAGAAGGGCAACACGGAACTGCTGGACGCCATCAACACCATTCTGGCCACCATGACCGTATCCGACTACGAGGAGATGATGGACGAAGCCATCTCCGTACAGCCCCTTTCCGTAGAAGACTAATTCGCGTCGGCAATAGAATGTAAGGAGCGCTGCTTATGTCCACCTTTTGGGCAGGCATCTTAAAATGCTGGAACAGATACGGAAATTCGTATCTAATCGGTGCCCGAAACACGTTGATCATATCTTTGGTCGGGACGATTATCGGCTGCGTGATCGGGTTTGCCGTCGGCATTGTCCAGACCATACCCGTCAGTAAAAGCGACGGCCTTCCAAAGCGGGTCCTGCTGAAAATCGCCAACGCGGTTTTGCGGATATACGTGGAGGTTTTTCGAGGCACGCCCATGATCGTTCAGGCCGTGTTCATCTATTACGGTGCTCGCATGGCGTTTTCCATATCCATGGATATGTGGACGGCCGCTTTCTTTATCGTATCAATCAACACGGGCGCTTATATGGCGGAAACCGTCAGAGGCGGAATTTTGTCGATTGACCCCGGCCAGACCGAGGGCGCCAAGGCAATCGGCATGACCCACCTTCAGACCATGGTTGCCGTCATCCTGCCACAGGCTTTCCGGAATATCATTCCCCAGATCGGGAACAACTTCATCATCAATATCAAGGACACCTCCGTCCTCTCGGTCATCAGCATTTCGGATCTGTTTTTCATGCACAAAGGCGTTGTCGGGGCTTTGTACCTCTATTTTGAATCCGCCACGATTGTCATGGTGATATACCTTACGATGACCCTGATCGCATCCAAGCTGCTGCGTCTGCTGGAGAAGCGGATGGACGGGGACGACAGCTACGATCTGGCCACTACGGACACCCTGGCTCATACCAGCGGTATGCACAGCTTCCGCGGCAAGAGAGGGGGCAAATAGGCAATGCACGGACAAAGTATTTTAGAAATCAGGCATCTCGGCAAAAAGTTCGGCGACAATACCGTGCTGCGGGATATCGACTTTTCCGTCGCCGGCGGCGACGTCATCTGCATCATCGGCGCCTCAGGCTCCGGTAAGTCCACCCTGCTCCGGTGCATCAACCTTCTGGAAACCCCGACCGACGGCCAGGTGATGTTTCAAGGTCATGACATCATGGAAAAGCATGCCAACATCCCCGCATACCGGGCGAAAGTAGGCATGGTGTTTCAGAGCTTCAATCTTTTCAACAATATGACGGCCCTGAGCAACTGCACAGTCGGGCTGCGCAAGGTGCTGAAGTTGGATGAAAAAACAGCGAAGGAACGGGCTCTCCATTATCTTGACAAGGTGGAAATGTCCCCATATATCAACGCAAGGCCGAAACAGCTTTCCGGCGGCCAGAAGCAGCGCGTAGCAATCGCGCGGGCTCTGGCCATGGAGCCGGAGATCCTGCTGTTTGACGAACCCACCTCGGCTCTGGACCCCCAGATGGTGGGCGAGGTGCTTAGCGTCATGCGGACACTGGCTGAGGAAGGGCTGACCATGCTGATCGTCACCCACGAAATGGCCTTTGCGCGGGATGTTTCCAGCCACGTCATTTACATGAATAACGGCGTTATCTGTGAGGAGGGCATGCCGGATCAAATCTTCGCCGCCCCCAGGAAACAGGAAACAAAAGATTTTCTTTCCCGTTTTATGCACGGATAACCGGCCAAAACCGGTTTTACGGCTTTGCGCGGGAAATGCCGAAAAAACTTATGGTTATGTAAATAATGCTTGAAATGCGTGGTGCGGTATGCTATACTACCCTTCGTATCTGAGTTTGTTTAACCGAAAGGGTGACTATAATGCTGAAGAATATTCTCACTGTCCTGCAACTGCTTTCCGGGGTCTCGGTAACGGCTATCGTGCTGTTGCAATCCGGTAAGAGCGCCGGGCTTTCCGGAGCGATTTCGGGCGGGGCGGACACGTTCCTTTCCAAGGGCAAGGCCAAAACCCTGGACGCGAAATTTGCCAAAGCGACCAAATGGATCGCGCTGGGTTTTGTTTTGCTTACACTGATGCTGAACCTCATATAAGATTTAAAATAAGATTAAAAAGTTTTAGCCCGCCGAAGTTTCAGCGGGCTTTTTTATGCTTATCTGGTTTCAGGGTATTCCGCCCTGGCCCCGCCGATCAGCTTCGGCCGTGTCCTGGCGGCGATGACCGGCGCTTTGCCGATGGTTTTGGTACCAAGGCGCAGCGGCACCGCAACTTCTTTAAGATGCATTCCGATCAGGGTGCAGCCGATATCCAATCCCGCCGCGGCGCGAACGTGCTCAACGGCCACCGGATCACGCATATTCTCATAAGCCGCAGTGGCAAAGGAGCCACCCGCCTTTGGCCTTGGCCGAACGCAGACAGGCTCGTATCCGAATTTTTCGGCGGCCTCCCGCTCGATAATGAGCGCCCGATTCAGGTGCTCGCAGCACTGGGCGGCAAGGTAAAGGCCCCGTTCCTCAAGAAGCGGCATAATGCCTTCAATCACTGCCGCCGCCGCGTCCGGAACGGAATTTTTTCCAATCTGCTCTCCGACAATCTCGCTGGATGAGCAGCCGACAACCACCAGGCTCCCCTTCCCCGGGTCGGCCAGTGCCAGCAGCTCGGACATCGCAGCCCTCGCTTGGCTTCTGATATCTTCGTACATAATATCATCTCCAGAATCTCTTTATCGGTAATTTATATAAATTTATTTTACCACCTCCCGGGAGGTTTGACAATTAAACATTTTGAGCGTAATATATTTGATTGAATTCGACATGATATATATGGTGCCGAATTTCGGCTGTTACAGCCTGCAACATGAATTCCAAGAGGTCTTTGAATGAAAAAAATTATCTGCTCCGCACTGGCAGCTCTATTGCTTGTTACATCCGCCTGCGGGAAAGGCTCCGCCGATCCGACAACCGCCCCGTCTTCAGAGCCGTCGCCCTCGGCAACGCCCGCACTCCCCAGCCCTTCCCCGACTCCAACCGCCCCTCCGTATACCAATCCCCTTACCGGCGAGGGTATGGATGAGGATATCAGCGGTAACCGCCCCTGGGCGATCATGATTAACAATCTGGATAAGGCGCTGCCGCAATGCGGGGTCAGTCAGGCGGACATCATATATGAAATCCCCGCCGAGGGCGGCGTCACCCGAATGATGGCGATCTTCTCCGACATCAGCGATGTGGAAGCTATCGGCAGTATGCGCAGCATTCGGCCTTACTACGCGGATGTGGGACTTTCCTACGATGCCATTGTCATACACGCAGGCGGCAGCATGGAATCCTATACCGAGATGTCCCGCTGCGGCATCGACCATCTGGACGGCGTCCTTGGTTCCTATGCCTCCGAAACATTTTACCGGGACCCCAGCCGCATGGGCTATGGCCTGGAGCACAGCATGTTCACCACCGGTGAAAAGCTCATTGCGGCTGCCGACGGCCAGGGCTTCGACTTTGAGCACGATGGCGACTATGACTACCGCCTTACCTTTTCGGAGAACGCAGACAAGCAGTGTCACGAAAAGGCGGAATATGTCCAGATTGCCTTTAACGGCTATAAAACCACCAGCTTCACGTATGACGGCGACACCGGGCTTTATACGGCTTACGAATACGGCGCCAACTACATTGACGGCAACACCGATGAAAACATGACCTTTACAAACGTCATCGTTCTGACCACGTCCATCTCCGTAATCGACGACGTCGGCAGGCTTTCCGTCAAGCTCACCGGCTCTGGCAGCGGTTATTTTATCTGCGGCGGGAAGTCCGCCGAAATCACCTGGGAGCGGAATTCGAACACGGAGGCTTTCAGCTATTATCTGGCGGACGGAACGAAGCTCGACCTCGGCATCGGCGCCACCTATATTGGGATTGCATCTAAAAACGATCTTTCGATTTCATTCGAAAAGAAAAGCTGAAGGGGAATATGGGAATAGGAAAAGCGCGCCGCCGGCGCGCTTTTCCTATTCCCATTCCTTCCAGACCTCCGGCCGGTACCCCACCGTGGCCTGCTTCCCGTTTCTTACCACCGGAGTTTTGATCAGCTCAGGGTTTTCAAAGAGCTTTTCAAATTTATCGGCGTCATGGGCCAGATACTGCAAAAGGGCATAATCCTCCGCCTTATCGTCGGCAAGGGCGGAGAGTCCCAAGGCGTTTCTGACGGAAGACAGCTCTCCCCTGCTCATCCCGTACCGGAGAATGTCTATGTACTGATATTTAATCCGACGTTCCTTAAAGTAACGTTCCGCCTTCTTGGTGTCGAAGCATTTGCCCTTTCCAAAAATCTGAATGTTCATACGGCGCGCTCCAATATGCCCAGCAGGTTATAATAAAAGATATCCCGAATAAGGCCCTCGCTGTGGTTTCGTCTCAGAAGGGCGTCAAAAAGCTTATACATATCCTGCACGCCGGAGACGCCCCGGGGCGTCTGATCAATACCATCCAGATCCGCGCCGATGAAGACCGATTTTTCCCCGCCCAACGCAAGAAAATGCTCAATATGCGCGACGCAAGCTTCAATTCCCGGGTTCTCGCCCAGAAAGCCCGGACAAAGGTTGAGTCCCGCCCCGCCCCCGCATTTGACCAAGGCCACGAATTGGGCGTCCGTAAGGTTGCGGGGCGAAACTGAAAACAGCGCCGCCGCATTCGAGTGGCTGGCAACCACGGGGCGGGACGTCATCCCGATGACGTCCCAAAACGTTTTTTCCGAGGCGTGGGAGAGGTCAATGACGACGCCGATCTCCTGAGCGGCACGGACAAAGCCGCGGCCCTCCTCCGTTAGCCCGCCGCCGCCGTCCATGGCGGAGCCGCAAAGGATGTTGTCGTGGTTCCAGCATAGATTTATCATGATCACGCCGTCCTCGTCATGAGCGGCGCGGAGCTTCGGCACGGAACAGTCCAGCTGTTCCGCCCCCTCAACCGAGAGAAACGCCGCAAGCTTTGCCTGCCGGGCGGCCAGCCCGGCGCAGTCGGGCGTTTTGCAAAACATCGCCAAATCTGCGTTTTTTGAAAGCTCTGCCTTCAGCAGCGCCGCCTTTTCCCGGTAATGCCCGCCCCATACGGCAAAAAACTGCGCCGCAGGCCCATATGCCGACATCCGCGCCAAATCTAAATGAAACTGGTTTTCCCGCAGGCTGCCGCCCTGGTCAAACAGGACCGAAATCGTATCGCAGTGTGCGTCGAAATAAGGAACGTCCGCTCTCATATCTCGGTGATAACAGGCAGAATCATTGGACTGCGTCTGGTGGCTTTATAAAGATAACCGGAAAGGTTGGTTTTAATTTTGGCCTTTATGGCCATTTTGTCCATGGCCTTCTGGTGATAGCAGCTGGCCAGACTCTCGTTGATAACCCGCTTCATCTCGTCCATCAGATTGTCCGACTCTTTTTCATAGATAAAGCCACGGGTCACGATATCCGGCCCGGTAATCAGCGACAAGTCCTCCGAGGACATCGCGAGAACCACCACGATCATGCCGTCCTGGGCAAGATGCTTGCGGTCCCGCAGAACCACGCTTCCAACGTCGCCAACGCCCGAACCGTCGACAAAAACTGGCCCGGCCTGGACGGCGCCCTCGGCCTTTATGCTTCTGCGCGTCAATCCGATAACATCGCCGTTTTCCGCTATGGCGACGCAATTTGGTTTGACCCCCATGTGCTTGGCCAGCTCCCCATGCTTATAGAGCATTCTGTATTCCCCGTGCATAGGAATAAAAAACTTGGGTTTTGTCAGGGCCAGCATCATCTTCAGATCTTCCTGGGAGGCATGTCCGGAGACATGCAGATCGGTGTGCCGGTCGTATACAACCTCGGCCCCCTTGTGGAAAAGCTCGTCGATCACCCGGGAAATGGTGGTCTCGTTTCCGGGAATCGCGGATGCGGATATTATGATCCTGTCGTTTGCGTCAATGGTGATCTGCTTATGCTCGGAAAAGGCCATCCGGTAAAGAGCCGACATGCTCTCGCCCTGGCTGCCGGTGGAGATAATCACGGTTTTATCCTTGGGCTGCCCTTTAATTTGATTCAGCTCCATGAGAACGCCGTCCGGTATGGTCATATAGCCGAGGGCCATGGCGACTTTCATCATGTTTTCCATGCTGCGCCCGGTTACGGCCACATGGCGCTTATACCTTACGGCCACGTTGATGACCTGCTGTATCCTTTGGATGTTGGAGGCGAAGGTTGTGATGATAATCCGCTTTTCGCAACCCTTAAAAAGACTGTCGAAGCCCTCCGCCACCTTCATTTCCGAATCCGAATGCCCGGGTTTTTCCACGTTTGTCGAATCGGAAAGCAGCGCCAGAACGCCCTGGTTCCCAAGCTGCCCCAGCCTGACGATATCGATCATACTGCCACGGATGGGGGTGACGTCAATCTTGAAGTCCCCGGTGTGGATTATGGTCCCGATGGGCGTTTTTATGGCAAGGGCTACGGAGTCTGCTATCGAATGGTTCACATGGATGAACTCAATCTGAAAGCAGCCCAGGCGGAAACGGTCTCCGGCCTTTTTGGTGAATATCTGGGTATTATAGAGCAGATCACGCTCCTCCAGCTTCAGTTCAATGATCCCCGCGGTAAGCGCGGTGGCATAGATAGGCACATCCAGATCACGCATCACATAAGGCAGCGCGCCGATATGGTCTTCGTGCCCGTGGGTAATGACAATTCCGCGGATACGGTCTTTATTCTGTTTCAGATAGGCGATATCAGGGATAACGATATCTACGCCGTAAAGCTCTTCGTCCGGAAAACCCAGACCGCAGTCGACAACAACTATGTCCTGCCCGTACTCGTAAACCGTGAGATTTTTTCCGATCTCACCCATACCGCCGAGCGGGATAATTTTTAATTTTGACATTTAGTTTTCTCCTTGTTTATGTATACCGGTTAGATTATAACCGCAAATTTCTATTTTATTACATCTCCACGCGGCCTTCCAGGGCGCGGAGCAAAGTGGCGTCATCGGTAAATTCCAGATTGGAGCCGACAGGTATTCCATAGGCCAGCCGGGTCACCCGGACGCCGAAAGGCTTTAATAGCCGCGAGATATACATGGCCGTGGCTTCCCCTTCCGTATCCGGATTCATGGCCATTATCACCTCCTCCACGCCGCCGGCGGCAACGCGGGAGACAAGCTCTGAAATTTTCAGATCATCCGGCCCCACACGGCTCATGGGGGAAAGCACGCCGTGGAGCACATGGTATACGCCCTGATATTCCCTGCCCCGCTCAAAGGAAAGCACGTCCCGGGGTTCGGCGACCACGCAGACAGTGGTTTTATCTCGTTTTGCGGCGGAACAGATCGGGCAGATATCGGTATCCGTCAGGTTATGGCAAACGGAGCAGCAGCGGACGCTGCTTCTGGCGTCCATAATGGCCGCGGCAAAGGCTTCGGCCTCGCCCTCCGGCAGCGAAAGAACAAAAAATGCAAGGCGCTGGGCGCTCTTCTTGCCGATGCCGGGCAGCATGGCAAACTTATCGATCAGGGTTTCGAGTGCGGATGGGAAAAACGACATATCTGTTTACCTCGTTGGTGAGTGATGAATGGCGGCGGCTCTGAGGGCATGGATCGCCGCGGCCCTGTCCGCCTGGCCGAAGACGGCGCTTCCGGCAACAAGAACATTGGCCCCCGCCTCCGTAACCAGCGGCACGGTAGCGGTGTCGATGCCGCCGTCGACCTCCAGCTCGCAGGCCGGGTTAAGCCGGTCGATCAGCGCGCGCAGGCCCCGGATCTTGGGAAGCTGATCCTCCATGAAGCGCTGGCCGCCGAAGCCCGGCTCCACTGTCATCACAAGAATCAGGTCCAGCTTGTCCAGATACGGAACCAGAACCGACGCGGGGGTTCTGGGCTTGATGGATAGGGCGGCCTTTTTACCCGCGGCCCTGACGGCGTCAAGAGCCGCCAGAATATCCTGGGGTTCGTCGGCCTCGGCATGGAAGCAGAGAAGATCCGCACCGGCTTTGCAGAACTGTTCCACATAGCGGTGCGGCCGGTGAATCATCAGGTGAACATCCAGGAACATGTCCGTATACTTGCGGATGGATTCGACTACCGGAATGCCGATGGAAATGTTCGGCACAAAAATTCCGTCCATAACGTCAACATGAACATAGTCGGCGCCCGCCGCGGAAATTTCATCTATTTCGGCTCCAAGCTTCGTAAAATCGGCTGAAAGTATTGAGGGAGCGATTTTGACCATGACTTTGCCTCCGTGACGGCAGCGCCGCCTCCTGCATAGAATTAATCAGCGGGACGGCGCGCGCCGACGCTTTAATATAGGTCTGGGCGTGGTGATCCGGAACAATTTAAGAAAACCCGGCCACGCTCAGGCCAGGGGGCGTACGGACTGATTCCGGCGCCCCCTGGTGCTGTTTATTGTACCGTTACATATCTGATTTATTATACTACACAATATATTGTCATGCAATACCCTTGACTAGGTATGTTTTTAGTTATAAAATGTGTTGATATTAAAGTGGGGGCGTTGTATTTGAGCAGGCGCGGAAGAAAAGATCAAAAGCGGGTTGCACCGATCTATATTTTTATCCTTATCTGGCTTTTGAACGGATTTTGGGGCAGCCTTTATACGCTGACCGGCCTTCTCATCGCCGTTGGAATGTCCATCGGCGCCGGAATCCTGATTGGTTCACTGATAAGGAAAAAAGACGCCAAGGGGCAGCCGGCAGCCGAATTCACTCCCCGGCCCGAGCCGGAGGCAAAGCCCGAGAAAAGCTACGGCCCCGAGGTGGACGCCATAATTGCCGAGGGGAAAGTCGCCATGAAAGAAATGGGGCGGCTTTATGCCTCTATCAAGGACCCTGCGATCCGCACAAAAATCAATGAGCTGATGCGCATTTCGGACAAAATCGTCCAGGACGCCATCCAGGACCCCGCCGATGTTCCGCAGATCAGAAAGTTCCTGAACTATTATCTGCCTACCACCATAAAACTTCTGAACGCCTACGACAGGATGAGCGACCTGGGCATAGAAGGCGAGAATCTGTCAAAATCTATGTCCAGCATCGAATGTATGCTGGACACCGCGATAGAGGCCTACAAAAAACAGCTCGATTCCCTTTTTGCTAACCAGGCGCTGGATATCGAAACCGACATCAGCGTCATGAACCGCATGCTTGCGCGGGAGGGGCTGACGGGAGGCGGCGAACTGAATGAGCTGATCGCCAAAGCGGAACGCGAACAGGCCGCCGCGAAAAACGAAAAGAAATTAAATCAAACGGCATCCGGTTCCGCCTCAGCCGTTTTGGAAGATAACTAATCGAAAGGAATCATATTATGGACGAAAACAAAGATTTCATCCCTTCTCTGACGCTTGACCCCAGCGGCGCCCAGTCCGCGGCCGCCGTTCAGGTACCCACCGCCCAGGGGCTGACGGAGGCAGTTGAGCAGAACGATTCCGTGAAGGCGGTTCCTGCCGAAAAGCTTGATATCGACCGTCTCTCCCCCGCCGAACAGGCGGCTGTCCGGGAATTTGCGTCGAAAATCGACGTGATGAACGCGGAGCAGGTCCTGAACTACGGCTCCGCAGCCCAGAAGAATATCGCCGATTTTTCCGCATCCGCGCTGGAAAAGGTCCGCACCAAGGATATGGGCGAGGTGGGCGACATGCTCTCCAACCTGGTTGTCGAGCTTAAAGGCATGAACTTTGAAGAAAACGAGAAAAAGGGCTTTCTCGGCTTGTTCAAAAAAACAGCCAATAACATTGCTGCCCTCAAGGCCCAGTATGACAAGGCCGAAGTCAATATAGACAAGATCACGTCCGAGCTGGACAGGCACGAGGTCACCCTTCTGAAGGACATCACCCTGATGGACAAAATGTACGAAAAAAACCAGCAGTATTTCAAGGAACTGTCCATGTATATCATTGCCGGAAAGCTCCGCTGCAAAGAACTGCGGGAGGTCGAACTTCCCAAATATCAGCAGAAGGCCAGAGAGACCGGCCAGGCGGAGGACGCGCAGGCCGCCAACGATTTTGCCAACATGATCGGCCGTTTTGAAAAGAAGCTGCACGATCTGGAGCTGACACGCATGATCTCGATTCAGATGTCTCCGCAAATCCGCATGATCCAGAATAACGACAGCGTCATGGCGGAAAAAATCCAAAGCTCAATTGTCAACACCATTCCCCTCTGGAAGAGCCAGATGGTTCTGGCCCTTACCATGTACCATTCCCAGCAGGCTGTGGATGCCCAGCGTGAGGTCACCAACGTCACGAACTCCCTCCTCCAGTCCAACGCCCAAAAGCTGCATGCCGGCAGCGTAGAGATCTCCAGGGAAGCCGAGCGGGGTATCGTCGATATTGAAACCCTCAAGAAAACGAACCAGGAGCTTATCAGCACCCTGGAGGAAGTCCGTCAAATCCAGAGCGAAGGCGCTGTGAAGCGCGCAGAGGCCGAGGTTGAGCTTGGAAGGATCGAGGGCGAGCTGAAGCAGAAACTCCTTGAGCTGAGGGGTTAGAGATGAAGCTTTTAAAAAATCGCGCCGTGGCGGTCCTCCTTGCGGTTCTGGTCGTCGCCGGTTCCACTTTTCTCAATACCCGGATAAAGCTTTCCGAGGAATGCCGGCGGGTGGAGGATGGATTCTACACCTCGGATTCCGGCTCGAAAAGTATCTATGCGCGCCTGGATTCAAGGCTTGACGCCGCCAACGGCCTGTGGACGATTCTTCTCGACCACGATGCCGAAGCCGCCGCAGAGCTGAACAAGGCCAGATCGGCTTTGCTCAAGGCCTATGACGCCCGGGATATTCCCGACATGTATGACGCGAATTATGTCCTTCAGAAAGCGTTTGACGACGCCTCGTCCGCTCTTTCCGGCGTTACGCTTTCGGCCTCCGAGGCAGACGCTTTGCACGATTATGTTATCACCTTCGCGGGCGCCCAGAGAATGATAGACGAGAGCGATTACAATGACGGCGTCCTTACTTTTATGCGGTCCACATATCAGAGATTCCCGGCATCCTTCCTTGCCCCTCTCGCGGGTGTCAAGGCGCCGGAGCTGTTTAATTAAAGGGGGAGAAAATGAAAAGAATTTCAGCGCTTTTTTTGGCGCTTCTATTCGCGGCGGCGCTCCTTTGCGCCCCTGTGTCCGCCCTTTTGGAGCAGAGCGATGATTTCTATGTCAACGACAGCGCCGGCGTGCTGTCCTCGACCAGGAAAAATGAAATCATCGAGGCAAACGGATATCTTGAAAACAATTGTGACGGCGCCCAGATCGTCGTCGTCACGGTTAAATTCCTTGAGTCCGGCTATGACAGCGAGCAGTATGCAAACCTGCTTTTCAACGACTGGGGCGTCGGCAGCGCCACTCATAACAACGGTATGCTCCTGCTGCTGGTCACGGAGGAATACAAGGGTTGGCTGACTGTGGGGTCCGGAATCGCCGGCGCGCTACCGGATAGTGAAATCAATGCGATGATGGACGACTACTTCTGGGACTATGTGGATGCCGATGAGCATGATATGGCGGTGGAGTCCCTATTTTCCCAGCTTCTGGGCTGGTACGATGGATACTACGGCCTGTCCCAGTCGGAATCCTCCGGAGAAAGCGCACCGGAATACAGCGGTAATGGCTATCACTACAACTATGACTATAATTACGGATACAATGGGTATTACGGCGGATACGGCCTGTTCCGGTCCCTGTTCAGCACTTCTGCCGTCTTCCTTATCATTGTGCTTTTTATCATTCTGTCCATAATTAATTCCACCGGCCGCAGACGGTATTACCGTTCATACGGCGTCTGGCCCGCGTTCTGGTTTTTTGGTCCGCGTTGGCCGCGCCGGGGCCCAAGGCCGGGGCCCGGACCAAATCCTTTTGATCCCCGCGGTCCCATGCCGCCTCCGGGCGGCTCCCGGGGCAGCCGTCCCGGCGGATTTGGCGGAGGCGGTTTTGGCGGTGGAGGACGCTCCGGCGGCTTTAGAGGCGGCGGATTCGGCGGAGGCGGCCATTCATCCGGCGGCGGGGGCGGAAGGCGATAGCCGGTTTTCCCTGCATCCGATAAAAATCCCGGCCTGCATTGGCAGGCCGGGATTTTTCACGCTTAAACAGTCTCGTTTAAAAAGAATGTCTCAATTTGCTGTTTTCCGGCGCGTGATACGCCCTGGATCATAGATTTTGATCCGCCGCCGCGGCCTTTTATAGCGGCGTTGATCCGGCCTGTCCGGGCTTGCAGATCAACGCTTTCGCTGCCGATAATATAATGATAATCCCCGTCCTCGCCGGTAAACGCCGCGCAGACCCCTCCGGCCTGTTTCATCCCCGCGTTGACCAGTTCCCGCAGGCAGACAAGGTCCATCTCCGGTTCGAATATGCAGAGGTTCCCCTCAGACGGCTGGAGCATTTTGATCCGATATGCAAGCAGCCGCTGCCATGCATGATCGGCCCGCCTGTTTGCAGCTTCCAGCGCGGCAAGGACTCTGCGCACAGCGGCCGCCGTTTCCAACTGCTTTGCCGAAAGCGCCTCTGAAATGGCTGAAATATTCTCACAACGCAGGTTATAATCATCCAGAGCGTCAAGTCCGCAGGCAGCCGTGAGCCGCATCCCGCCCCGGTGCCGCTGGGCGTCCAGGATTTTGATGATTCCTATTTCCCCCGTGTATTCCACGTGTGGCGCGCAGCAGGCGCAGCAGTCCACCCCCGGGATCGTGACAAGCCGGACAGCACCCGTGAATTCCAGCTTACTGCGGTACGAAAGCGACGACAGCTCATCCGGGGTATGAAAGGCCGTTGTGACGGGCAGATTTTGGTATACTGCCAGATTGGCCAGCGTCTCAATCCGTTGGACATCATCAGGGCTGAGCTCTCCGCTGAAATCCAGCGTCACCGTATGATCGCCCATATGGAAGCCCACATTGTCATAGCCAAAAAGCCGGTGGACGATACCGGAAACGATATGCTCTCCCGAATGGTTCTGCATACGCCGGAAGCGCGTTTCCCAGTCGATTCCGCATGAAACCTCCTGCCCTTCCGGCACGGCGGCGTCGGCAATATGAACCACATCGCCGCCCCGCTCAAAGACGTCGGTAATCCGCGCGCCGCCGATTTTTCCGCTGTCCGGAGCCTGGCCTCCGCCGCCGGGGAAAAAGGCCGTTTTGTCTAGCACAAGCTCATACTTTCCGTTCATCCCCGCACAGGATAGGACTTTGGCGGTAAAATCGCGCATATGGCTGTTTACATCATAAAGTCGCTCTGTCAATCATACCACTCCTCCCTGAAAGACTAGCACATTATTGGGAAAATAACAATAACGCCTTAACTTGACTCATGGGGGCGGATAATATATACTGATTTAATATAATTAAGCGAGGGAGGATGCCGACACGAATATTCTGTACCTCATTAACTATGCCGGAAAGGCCGGCACTGAAAAATATGTGGAAAATCTCATCAGAATCTTCGGTGAGGGCGGCGAGAAGTGTTTTTTTGCCTATAATATCCCCGGTGAGCTTTCTGCGAAGATGGAGGCCCGCCATATCCCCTCCCTGCGCCTTAAAATGGGTCGGCTGAACGCCCTGGGGGCAGCCGGACGGCTTGCGGCCTATTGCCGGGCGAACGGGATTGATGTCATACACGCCCAGTACCCCCGCGAAAACATCACCGCCTTGCTTTCCCGGCTTTTTTACAGGACGCCCCGTGTCGTTTATACCAACCATCTGACGATCCACACCGGCTTCAGGTGGCGTATACTCAACCGCATATTTACGCCGCATAACCACCGTATTATTGCGGTCTGCCGTGAAGGCCGGGATATCATGGTCGATAACGGCGTCTGCGCCGACAGGATTGAAGTGATTTACAACGGCGTCGAACCGGCTGGCCCCCCGGTCCGGGATACGGAGATCCGAAGCGTCCTGGGGGTTGACAGCGAAGCCTTCGTCATGACGATCCTCGCCAGATATGAGCCGGAAAAGGGACTTTTTTTCCTGCTGGACGTTCTCGCCCGGCTGAAGGCTCTTACGGACAGGCCCTTTTGCTGCGTCATCTGCGGCGACGGGAGCGAGTTTGACGCCATAGGCGAAAAAATATCCGCCCTGGGGCTTGGCGGCTGTGTGCTCCAGGCTGGATACAGGACGGATACCCCCCGCATCCTGCGCGGCTCAGACCTCTATCTGAACACCAGCTCCAGGAATGAGGCCATGAGCTTCGCCATTCTGGAGGCAATGAACGCCGGACTCCCCTGCGTGCTTACCGACGTGGGCGGAAACAGGGATTTGGCGGAAACCGATATCACTTGCGGAAAAACCGTTGATTTCGGGGATACGGAAGCCTTCGCCGGCGCCGTGCTGGAACTGATGGAAAACCACAGCCTCAGGGCCGAATTTGCCGCAAATGCCGTGAAAAAGGTTGAGGAGAGCTTTGATCTGAACCGTCTTGCGTGGGACGTATTCCGCGCGTATCAATATTAGCAGTAAGGAAGGAATACCATTTATGATTGACGAAAAAGGCAGGCTTTTTGGAAAAATCAATCTGATCGACCTGATTATTATTCTCGTTCTGATTGCCGCCGCGGTTTTCCTGGGATTGAAGTTTCTCGGCCCCGAAAGCACGGCTGCCAATACTCAGGCGGCCGTGGTCAGTTTTTATTATGAGGAATGCCCCGACTATGTGGCCGATCAAATAAATATGGGCGACAGTGTGTGGGATTCCGGCGACAACGTGACCATAGGCACCGTCAGAGATTGGACCAAGGCCGATTCAGTCACCTACCTTCTCGACGACAACGGCAATACCGTTCAGACCTCCAAGGACGGCTACTGTGCCTTTACCCTCCGCTGCGATGTCCAGGGAGTCATTGGGGAGCACGGCATCAACATCAACGGCACCCTGTACGGCGTTGGGCATACGCTGACCATTTATGCCGGGCAGAGCAAGCTTTACCTTAAGGTAAGCGCCATTGAGCCGGCGGAATAAAAATCGCATGCCAAGCGTGAAAGCGGGGTGCCCCCTATGGTAAGATACAGCGTAATCGGCAGTCTTTACGCCTGCTGGCTCCAGAGCGGGCTGCTGGCCTTTCTCAGCGTACTTTTCCGTCCCCTCTCCCTGGCGGCCGAAAACAGCGCGTTCGTTCGGTTTTTGGGTCGGGACAGCGTGATTGAGCGCAGTTATCGAAACAGCCTTTTTGCCGCAATACTCAGGGGAATAATCGACGGCCTGCTTTATCTGCCGCGCAGACTGTATGAAGCCACAGCCCGCGCACGCTCCGGAAGCCGTCTTCTGGCTTGGTGCTCCGGCTCGCGGCTTATGAACTTCGAACTGTTTTTGGGCGCCTTTATCTGCGCTATGTTTATAGCTCCCCATAACTTCTGGTCAAATTCATACGCCATTCTGGCCTCCGGCGCCCTTTTTGTGGTGCTGGCGCTGCTGGCGGCTGCTGGAAAGCGCCCGGCCTTTTATCCGCATGAGCTGGGATTCCCTTTTCTGCTCTTTGTCTTTGCCTGTTTTTTCAGCCTGATCTTTACCCGGGACATGAGCGACAGCTTCCGGGTCCTCATGTTCTTTATCACGGCTTTTTTGCTCACTTTTATCATCACAGCCGCAATCACCGACGAGGCCAGCCTCATGAAGCTGATGGGCTTTATTTACGCCGCCGTCATGATTACCGCGCTGTACGCGGTAGTTCAGCGCATCATGGGCGTTAAGGTAGATATGCTCCTGACCGATCTGGCCAACAATCAGGGGGTGCCCGGCCGGGTCTACGCCACGCTGGATAACCCCAACAACTACGCTGAGTTTCTCGTTTTGTTCACGCCCCTTTGCGCGGCGTTTGCAATGAATGTGAAAAATCCCCTCCTGCGCCTGCCGCTTTGTCTGGCAATCGCTCTGCCAATGTTGGCGATGCTGATGACCTATTCCCGTTCCGGCTGGATTTCTATCCTGATCGCCGCCCTGGTTTTCGTCTATTTTGCCGAGAAAAAGCTCCTACCCCTGGTTTTTGTCGCAGGAATTCTGGCCCTTCCTTTTCTTCCGGACAGCGTAATGACCCGCGTCGCTTCAATCTTCAACAGTCGGGACACGTCCACCGCCCACCGCTTCTATGTGTGGCACGGAATCCTGATGCTGCTGGGCGACAAGGGCCAGTGGCTGACCGGAATCGGGCTCGGGCCGGAAACCTTTAACGCCGTCTATCCGGCCTATGCCAGAAAGTGGGCGACCGAGGGCGTATTTCATTCGCAGATGCTCTATCTTGAGCTGTTTCTTGAGCTGGGGGCTTTGGGATTTTGCGCTTTTATGTGGATGATGTTCAGAAACGTCAAAAACGCCGTTTTCGCCCTTCACAGAACCGATTCTTCCGTTATTAGGCTTACCCTTATCGCCTGCTGCGCCTCCTTCATCGGGTTGGCCGCCGCTTCGTTTGTGGAATATATCTGGTATTATCCCCGTGTGCTTTTTGCGTTTTTTGTTCTTTTCGGTATCTGTCTTGGCGCAACACGGATAAATGACAAAGGATTGGAAGAGACTTATGAGTAATATAAGAATTAGAAAGCTGGTTTTTTCGGCCTTGTTTGCCGCCCTTTGCTGCGGGGCGACCATGGTAATTAAGTTCCCCACCCCGATGGGCGGGTATGTCCATGCGGGTGACGCGGTGGTGCTGCTGGGCGCTTTTCTGCTGGGCCCGGGCTGGGGCGCTTTTGCCGCCGGGCTTGGCTCGGCGCTGGCGGATATCCTTGCCGGATATATGATTTATGCACCGGCCACCCTGGTGATCAAGGCGGTGATGGCCATCACCGCCGGATTGCTGCTCAATTCCATGGGGCTCAGGCGGCCCAACCCCTCCGCGTTTATTGCGGGTCTTGTTTCGGGACTGGTGATGGTTGCGGGATATTTCCTTTACGGTTGCTTTGTCCTGGGCCTCGGCCTGGCCGCGGCGGCGGACATCCCCCTCAATCTGCTGCAAGGCGTTTTCGGCGCGGCGGCAGGCGCGGCCCTTTTCAGCGCCCTGCTTAAAACTCCCTATATGAAGCAAGTGTTTGGTCAATCCGAAAAATAAACTCCGCCTTGTTGAAACTTATGTTAACGCAAAATGCCGGAATTTTGTGCCTGGTTACAAATATTTCGGCATTTTTAGCGTAATCCCCCCAGATTTATGTTGACTGACCAATTATTGTATAATATATTAAAGTCACTAAATTGTTTCTGTTTTGTGATTACCATTTGAGAGGTGGCGACTGCTTGTTTTTACTTGGTTGCCTTTCTTTTGCCCTGTTTTTTTTGGCGGATTATAACGATGCCAGACTGCATAAAAGGTTTCTGGCGCCCTGCTTTTCAGCGGGCGTGGTTCTGCTTGGCGTCTCCGTCATATTTCAGCTTAAAATCGAAAACGCGCCAGTATCCGGTACAATGGGGCGGATACTGCTTTTGTTGCTTTTTGCCGTATTTATGGGACTTCTGATCTGCACCCTGTTTTTCTCTTTTCCCGCCGGCCAGGCATACGTGTCCCCCGGCAAGAAGCGCCCGGTCTATGATTCCGGGTTTTATGCCCTGTGCCGCCACCCCGGCTTAATTTGGCTGACTTTCGTTTTTTTCTGCCTTTGGCTTATGGGCGGCTTCCCTTTTTATTCAGCGGTTATCTATACCCTTCTTAATTTAGCTCTAGTCCTGTTTGAAGACGGATATGCTTTCCCGATTATCCTGACAGGCTATGAAGCGTATAAAAAAGTGACGCCATTTCTTATTCCCACACCCGGCAGCATAAAAAACGCTTTGGGCAAAAAGCGGACTGAGAGCGTGAGCGGACAATGAGATTTCAGGAAAAATTAAAAACATACGATAAAAAGCAGATCTGGACGGAATACTGCGGGTTCCTGGATCTCAGCATCTGCGAATATATGTACATTCAGCGCAGGCTTATGGATGAGCAGCTGCGTGCCTGGAAATCATCCGGATTGGGTAGTAAACTGCTTGGCGGCGCCGATCCCAAAAACACCGATGAATTCCGTGAAACCATGCCCCTGACCGATTACGCCGACTATGCGGATATCCTTCTGGGGCGCAAAAGCGATATGCTCCCGGGAGATCCCATTATCTGGATCGAGACCACCTGGGAAGGCGGCTTTCGCCCGATAAAGATTGCGCCCTACACCCGGGAGATGCTGGATACCTATAGGCACAATATTGTATCCATCACCCTGTTGGCCTCCGGGCGTTCAAAATACGACTTTTCCGCCGGCAAGGGCGACCGCGTGCTATACGGCGGCGCTCCTCTTCCTTATGCCACGGGGCTTATCCCTTCCCTTCTGGGCGAGGACATTGATTTTACCTGGCTCCCCGACGCAGACGCAAACGCAATGAGCTTTTCCGAGCGCATCAAGAAAGGCTTTTCAATGGCGATGAAGGGCGGGGTCGACTACTTCTTCGCTATCGGCAGCGTGGCAAATTATATCACTGAAAACTTCGGCAAGGCCAGCGGCGGCAGGCACGTTCCCGTGTCCCTGCCCATTGCTGCACGCTATCTCCGGGCGAAATATCTCGCCCGTAAAAATGGAGTGGACATCGTACCCGGGGATATTTTCCGGATCAAGGGCTTCGTATGCGCCGGCACCGATTCCCGGTGCTATAAAGATTCCCTGGCCAGAGCCTGGGGCGTTGACCCCATCGAGATTGCTGCCGGGACGGAAAGCACCTGTATCGCGGCTGAGACCTGGGAGCAGCGGGGCATGATCTTCTTTCCGGATGCCTGCTTCTATGAATTCATCCCCGAATCGGAAATGCGCCGAAACCTTGCAGACAGCGCGTACAAGCCGCGCACCTGCCTGATGGACGAGGTCCGCGCGGGAGAAACTTATGAGCTGGTGATCAGCGTCTTCCACGGAGGCGCGTTCATGCGTTACCGAATCGGAGACATGTATCGCTGCCTATCCACGGAGACCGATGCGCTTCCCCGCTTCACCTTTGTGGACAGAATCCCGACCATCATTGACATTGCCGGCTTCACCAGGATAACGGAAGCCTCTATTGATGAGGTTATCACCCTTTCCAAGCTGGGCATCGGCGAATGGCTTGCAAAGAAGGAATTCGACGGAAAGGGCATCCCATATCTGCATATGTATATCGAGCTGCTTCCGGAGACACAAGGCCTGGAAGTGACAAAAAAGCAGGTCATCACCGAGCATTTGTCGGTATATTTTAAATATTTTGATAGCGATTACAATGACCTGAAGAAGCTTTTGGGTATGGAACCGCTCGTGATTACGATCCTCAAATACGGGACGATATCTGCTTATGTTCGTGATACCGGCAGAAAGCTGCCGCGCATCAATCCTGATTCCATGGATATTTCCGAGCTGATCAAATGTCAGACAAAATCAGATATATTCGGGAGGTATGCGTAGCTATGATTGATGTACCGTACCTCTATGTAAACCTCACCGCTTTGTGCTGCTACATATTCATTTTTGTCACATTTCTGGCCGCAAAAAAGAATCCCGACATCAAATATTTTATTGTGGTGATGGGCGGCTTCATTCTGTGGACGGGCGGCTCAATCCTGATGCGTCTGCGGGTATTTCCCGGCATTACGTTTTGGTTCTTAGTTTCCATTATGTCGCTTTTTGCCCTGGCGTTTCTGATTTTCCTGTTTATCAGCAGCTTTGCCCGGTTAAAAGGCTTTTTCCTTAAGGCTGTTCTGGCGGGCCTGACATTTTTGCTTGAAATTCTTACGGCGCTGGGGCTGATTCTTGACGCGCCTTCCATGCTGGTAAGGGAAGACGGCGGAATTGTTTTTGTATACGACATTGGCTGGCCCATCCTGTTCCCCTGCCTCTTTTTCCTTTTTTATATTATTACGATGGTCTTTGTATTCAGGCACATCATTAAGGAAAAGGGCATGAGCACCCCCGGCCTGGTTTACATAATTATGGGATGCTGCGCCGTCCTGCTTGGGAACATGCTTCAGCTGATTCCCGGAAATGTCTTTCCGTGGGATACCCTTTCCGGCATTATTTTCGCCTTTTTGCTGATGTGGGCCCTTTATAAAAAGCGTATGTTCCAGATGCGGCTGCTGATCTCCCGATCGGTGGTTCTGATGATTGGCGCTCTCTTATGCATACTTGCCGCCGCCTATTTTATCCAGCCACTCAGCGTCTTCCTCGATGTGCATTATAACTTGAGCGGCTCGGCCATAACCACGATCGTCGCCGTTCTTTTCTCCATGGTCATCACGGCTGTTTTCGTCATGCTGAAGAAGCTGATCGACGCCCTGTTTACCCGGGAAGAACAGCAGAACCGCCTGCTTAAGCGCTTTTCGACGGAAGTATCCCAAAGCCTCAATACCGGCGAGGTTATGCGTAAGCTGATCGGAATCATCAAGGAAGAAGTCCCCGTCGGCTGCGTGTATGTGTGCCTTCCCGAAGACAATGTTTTCATGGCGTCCTACAGCTCCGAGCAGCTGGTTAAAAAACGCTTTTCCATATCCGCCGATAATCCCTGCGTAAAATATCTCAGGGCTAACGGGCAATACCTTTTGCTCAGCGATTTCAGGAAGGACCCCCTTTATCTATCTATTTGGAAATCCGAAAAGGAGCTGTTCCAGCGCCTGTCTCTTTCCTGTATTTTCGCCCTGAAGGATGGCGATAACATCGTCGGACTTATACTCCTGTCGGACAAGGAAAAGGGCGTCAATTTCAGCTATACGGAGCTCAATTTTCTGGAAACCGTCAGCTCTATTGCTTCAATCGCCGTAAAAAATGCCGGCCTTTACGAGCAGATGTATCGAGAAGTTTTTCACCGAGCACATAAGGCTGGAGTTTGAAGCCTGCAAAGACGACAGTCTTGGCCTGCTCTATATCGACATGGATGATTTCAAGCTGTATAACCAGCTTTACGGTTTTGTTGAAGGCGACAAAGCCCTGCGTCTGGTAGCGGAAATCATCAAGCAGTCCGTAGGCGATTCCGGAATGGTCTTCCGGTACAGCGGAAAGGTTTTCGCCGCCCTTCTCCCCCATTACGACGGGCGTCAGGCCGAAATGCTGGCGCGGGAAATCAAAAAACGGGTAAACGCACTGAACGCGTCGCCTGAAAGAAAGAAATTCAAGCCGATTACCTTTAGCTGCGGTATTTGCGTCAGCCCATATTCGGCGTCAACCTACAAAGAGCTGATAGACCATGCGGATCTGGCGGTATACAGCGCGAAGGAAAGCGGCAAGGATCGTATCATCCTCTTTAAGGGCTCCTCTGCGTCTTTTAAAAAGGCATCGGAAAGGGCTCTGAGCATAGTTGAGAATACGAGCAACCTGAGCGCGGCGTACCAGGCGAATATGACGGTGATTTCCGCCCTGACCTCGGCGATTGACGCAAAGGACCACTATACGTATCGGCACAGTCGGAATGTGGCTCTTTACTCCGCCATTTTGGCGACAGCCGCAGGCTTTAACGAGGATCAGATCAGGCTGATCTATGAAGCCGGGATTCTTCATGACATTGGGAAGATAAGCATCCCGGAGAGTATCCTGGGCAAAACGGGAAAACTGACGGACGAAGAATACAAGACCATAAAGAGCCACGTGAACAACGCGATCGAAATGATCCGCCACCTTCCGTCGATGGATTACGTGATCCCCGCGGCCGTTGGGCATCATGAGCGTTGGGACGGCGGCGGCTATCCACTTGGTATCGCCGGTGAAGATATCCCGGTCACCGCCCGGTGCCTTGCCATTGCGGATGCTTTTGACGCAATGACAACAGACAGGCCGTATCACAGGGCGATGAGCTTTGAAAGCGCAGCCGCACAAATTGAAGTTGGAGCTGGAAAACAGTTTGATCCCACCCTTGCCGGAATTTTCGTACGGCTTGTCAGAGAGGGTGAGTTGGCTTGCGTAGCCGTTAAGCAATGAGACTGAAAAAGCAACACCGGGCCGGCCGCCCCGCTTTGTTTTCCGATTCTCACTGCAAATCCACGTGGGAATATTATCTTGCCATGCCGGAAAATACCAAACGGGTATTTAAGTTGGAAAAGCCCGCAATTACCTGCGGCGAGTGTATTTTTCCGACCTGAGTAGGTGAACGGGAAAATAGCAAATTGTAATGCACTGAGCGTCCCGGGAAGGCATGTCCCGGGAATAGAGTTGCAAATTAGCCTCACTTAGGGTATAATAGCCGCAATCTGGCTACTATACCCTATTTTCATTCCATTTTCTCGCCCCTGGCGGTGCAATCCAAAATGATGACGCCTTATACTAAAATTGCGAAGCAATCGTGGTATTATGCTTGCATCAATTTGTAATCTATTGGTGATGAATATGTTTTTTACCTTAAGCAAACGCAATAAGACTGCCTGGCTAATGGCGCTCGCTCTTGTACTGATCATGGGCTTCGCGCTGCTGCAAACGCCCACCCAAGCCGTCAGCCAATCGGAGCTAAACAAATTAAAACAGCAGCAGGCACAACTGGCCGAGGAGAAATCCGGCATACAGTCGCAGCTGGATGCGCTGAGCAGCCAGGTGGCATCTCAGACGGAGAAGCTTGAACTTCTGACCGAACAGCTGGAGATTACGAACTCGGAAATCGACATTCTGTCGGAGCAAATCGCGTTGTATACTGACAACATAGCCCGGATGGAAAATGAGCTCACCGTCAACAGGCAAAAAAAGCAGGTACTGCTGAAAAATTATAGAGCATACATACGGACAATGGAGGAAAACGGGAGCTATACATACCTGGAAATCCTGCTGGGCGCCAGCAGCCTGGAGGATCTCCTGAGCCGTATCGATACCATCCGGGAAATCATGACATATTATGACGGCCTTGTGAATGATATCAAGGAGGCACAGGAACGGATTGAAAGCGCGAAAGCCGACATGGAAGCCGAAATGGCTGCCCAGGAGGAGGTCTTTGCCGCTTATCAGGAAAAACAGGCGGATCTTACCTCGCAGCAAGAGGCCGTTTTGACGGTTCTGACGAGCCTGGCGGCCGATTCGTCAGAATATGAAACCCAGCTTCAATCCGTGAACACTCTTCAGGCTTCCCTTAGCGGGCAAATCAGCGATGTGGAAACTCAACTGGCTGAGTTAGATCGCATACGCGCCGAGCAGGAAGCCGCAAATCAGGCAGGCTCCTCCGACACAGGCTACGGCGGCAACAGCGACTGGTACGGCGATTCGGCGGGGACAGGCACTGGTACGGGGCAGGATATCGTAGACTACGCCATGACCTTCCTCGGCGTTCCTTATGTCTACGGCGGTACCTCTCCCTCAGGCTTTGACTGCTCGGGTCTTGTCTACTACTGCTATAAGCATTACGGCTATACGGTAAACCGCACTGCGGCAGGCCTCGCCTATTCCGGAACTGCCGTGTCTTCCTCCGAGCTGGCCCCCGGAGACGTCATCCTCTTTACCTCCCAAGGCGGCAGCTACATTGGACACACCGGTATTTATATCGGCGACGGCCAGTTCATCCATGCCCCCCATACCGGCGACGTGGTAAAAATATCGAGTCTTTCGTCAGATTATTACACGACCAACTATTGGGGAGCAAGACGGATTGCATCATAGCCATTTGAATTATTCGAAGTAAAGGCCCCAGGGATATCCGGATATCCTTGGGGCTTTTTGTAAAGGGCGATCCGCCGCACGTGCGGGAGCGCGCCGCCGCGGGTGCGGCGTGAATCTCGCTGAAGCCGAGTTCCCGCAGGGCGGCTCCTCCGCCCGAGGATGTTAACCCAAATGGTTGGTGCGGCCTTCGTCCGCCGTAACCCAAATAAAAGGGCAGGCTTTAGCCTGCCCTTTTATTTGGAGCCAGTGATGTATTTTCTGCATCCCCTTGCCGCTGCTCTTATCCGGGGCCTCCGCATAATTTGATGAGCTGTTTAAGATGATTGCTCTTTCATTCCTAATAATCGATATCAGTTAAATGGCCGCCATGAGTTTAATAATGCATTCACGCTTGCGGTATCGAGACTGTCTCCGGCCAATACGCTCAGGACAAATGCGGAATAATCCAGATCGACAATCTCATACCGGGAGTCGAATGCCTCCCACGCCTCCTGCGCGCCGGCATCCGATTCATAGGAGCCGACCAACCGCTCATCGTCAGCATACAGGAGCTGATAGCCGCCCCAAATTTTGTCATCCTGTCCATTCTGGCTGTGGACACACCAAAAATGCGCATCGGTTTCCCGGCTTCTTACCAGCCAGAACGTAGGGGGCGGCGTCTCCGTCAGCGTATAGTCCGACAGGTGGCCGGAACAGAGTACCGCATTATATCCACTGCCGATGTTGTGATAGGTCTGCGTTCCATCAGTGTAGTATAGCACCGCAAATTCCGATGCGGAAGCGGAGGGCTGCCATACGGCAAGCTCTGGAACTCCGTCAAAGTTAAAATCCATAAGGCCTATTCCAAGAATCTCGCCGTCATTTGCTCGAACAGACAGCGTTTCTTTCCAAAAGTCCAAATAGATTTGCCGCCAGCTTTCAGGCGCCTCCTTATCCTCTGACAGATATTCAATAATCAGCGCGCAGGCGTGCCGGCCGTTTTCACTGAGGCCGTCTGCGGTCAGCGCATCTCCCGCATCCAGCGCCATTCCTTTTATGTTTTCGGCAATCGTCCAGCACAGCCAGTTTTGTATCCCTTCATCTCTCGCACCAACAGCTTCAAGCGTATGCGCAGGGAATTTTATCAGGCATTCAATCAGGTTGTACTGTGCAGCTTCCGCATAAGCCCCGTCACTGTTCAGGCAGTCGATTATGATACTGTCGATATCAGCAGCGCCATATTCAGCAGGCGCAGATGCATGACCGGCGCTGTCCCACAGCTCATACAGCGCGGCGCTGTCAATCCACCACTGCTTGTCGCCATAACTCATTTCAAAAGCGCCGGCTGGAGCGATGGACTCATTGAGGTCGTACTCTCCGCTGCTTGTTATTATCCTCAGTCCATATCCGGGCGTTCCGCCAACCAAATCCTTATTCTCAGTGAAATTTTCTTGCTTAAGGGAATTTAGAATGGAGACAAGCGTTGTAATTTCATCGGCTGAAAGGGGACGCAAATCATTCGCTTCCCACAACTCGACTGAAGTAACGCTTTCCTGCGACAAATCCCTTGCCCAGCTCCACGGCCCGTTGTTGTTTTCCGCCCTTGTAAACGTGCAGCCAACTGCTACAACGGCTATAAGGACAACGGAAGCAAGCGTATAAAACGCCGTTTTGGGCTTCTTGGCTATGAGCATAATTCTCTCCTTGATGCTACTCCTGCTGCCCGTCATGGTGGTTGCGGCAAGCAGCAGAGCCGTACGCTTTTGACAGGTCATGCCGATGAGTGTCCGGCCGTATTCCGCCCGCTCGCCCTCGCCGATTCGCCGTATAGTGTCCTCGTCGCAGGCCAGTTCGGCATCGCGCCGCGAGATCACCGCCGCCCACCAGACAAGGGGGTTATACCAGTGGAGGGCAAGACATACGCCGCGCAGAATTGACCAGATATGATCACCGTGGCGGAAATGTGTCGCTTCATGTTCTAGGGCATGATGCAGCTTTACTTCATTTTCCGCTGCCTCGTCTGTCACATAAATGGCAGGGTGGAAAAGTCCGAACAGGCAAGGCGTATCCACGGCGTTGGTGACATATACCGGAAGTTTGTATTCTCCCGCATTCATAACACGGCGCGTTTTCTTTATTCGTGCAGCAAAGCGCAGATTAAAGATGAGCAGGAATAACCCAACAACTGCAATGCCGGTAAACCAGACGGCAAGCGCAATTGTCCCCCAATCCATAACATGGGCTTCAACATCCGTCACAGCACCTTCATTGCAGCGCGGCGTTTCGTTTTGCACTCCGGCAGCTGTATTTTCTTCCGGGGTGGCTATCGTCCCCTCAGTGAGTGTATAGGCGTCATGGGGCACGCCGACGGACAATGCAGCAGACAGTACGGCCTCAGCAGGGTTCTCCGGCAGCATATTCATCACGCTGAATCCCGTGCTCCCAAAGCTCACCGGCACCAGTAACCGCAAGAGCACCAGCGCCCAGAGCGAATATTGCAGCCGCAGGCTGATTTTTCCCTTGAGGATATACCGCAGCGCAATGATGACAGCAATCAGGAAGCAGGAGCTGACAATCCATTCAATCATCCTTGCCCGCCTCCAATCCCCGCAATAGCGCGTACAGCTCATCAATTTCTTTTTGGGGAAGCGATTGCTTTTTTGTAAGCGAACTGACCATCAGGCTCAAACTGCCCTTGTAGACCCTGCCGAGAAAATCCTCCGTTTCCCTCAAAGCGGCATCCTCGCGGCGAACAAGGGGCCGAAACGACTTCATGCCACCCTCCGTATCACTGATCACAGCTCCTTTTGCTTCCATGCGGCGGAGCAGCGTCAGCGTTGTGCTGCGGTTCCAGCCCATACGCTTCTCCAGCCAGTCTGTGGCCTCACGGCCGGTTATGGGCGATTTCTCCCAGAGGCATTCCATAACGCTCCATTCCGCTGTTGTGAGGCTTACATTCTGTGGGGTCACAATCATCACATTCCTTCTGGTTACTATTGTAAACACATTATATCCGTTCTGATTACAACTGTCAACAGATTTGACCATTTGCCGCATACTTATTTTCCTTATAACCTGCGTTTTTGCCAGACAATATCATAGCCCAATGTTTCGCCTTAACCCCGATGACCGCGTCGTTGAGTTCAATTAGAACGTTCAGTTCCCCCTGCCGGCGATATGGCCGAAAAGCTATGCGACAAGGGTGTATTTAAAAACGAGAACGCAAATGTATCGGTTGTGCTTACCCGTGACGAACAAATTGCCCGTCAAAGCCGCCGTTATGTAGAAGATACTTTCGGCGGGTCGCTGGCAACCTAAGGGCGCTATATTGGCGGCAGCCCCCTGGCTTTTGGTGAGGGCGGCATAAAGGCACGGATTAAGAACGTATTGTATTTCAAAAAACCGTCGCGGGTGATTATCGCAGTTTCGGCGGCTCTGGCGGTTGTGTTTAGTATTGGCTTTGCCTTGAACAGGGAAGCTGATAAAACCCTCTCCATGCCGGGCGTCAATCTTTCGGATTTGCAGCCCGACGCAATAATTCGCCATATAGTGCCGGTTACCGGTGCTAAGGATGACCACATTTATTGTGCCCGGTGACAATTTTCAATTGAATGTTTCGGATAGCTTCGACTGGAAGCAACCAGCAACCGTTTCAATGTTTGTTTCGAAGAATAAAACCGGTGGGAGCCCATATTATGCCTCTCAGCTTCGTATCTTCCCGGATGAGCGCAATTTTCGGATTACCGAACCCCATCTACAAGAACCCCCCCAAAGCCAATATAGTTTAAAGCATTATTTGGAAGCCCTCAAATATCTTCCGCAAGAGCATATACGCAGCCTTATCCATGATAATCCTGATATGTATATTATCAGAATTATAGAAGGCGGCATCCCCGATGATGGTCAGCCATGCGTATTTTATAACATAAATGGATTAACCGGCAGCAATGGGTGGCACATCAGGCTTGATGTGCAGCCGCTGCATCAAGACGATGATGGCAGCGGGTATCACGGACTGGGCTCTGATGTTATTCATGTTTTTTATGGTGATGGGTCTCTACCAATTCCTACACAGACATATTATTTAGAAAACATGACCGAAAAACAGAAATTTGAACGTCTGGCATCCATAACTCTATATGAAAATGGAACGGCAAATCTTGCAACACCGTTGATCAGCAGTTATCTCTTGCCTGCCTGTACCTATTCATTCGCAGAGAATGAATTGCTAATTTATGCGAATATCGAAACGAGGGAAGCAGAAAGTGCTTACGGTGTAAAGAACGGTGATGTAATCGCAAAATTTACGGTTGCGGCCGACGGCGCATTGGTGTTTGAGTCTGCCGCTGTGCCATTATTCGCAGACGTGGGTGCACGGTATGCGTTAACTCAAACCTCGCCTATCCCTACTTCCGATTTCGGGTTACGTGAATGGGTAAACATTGACAATGATGAACAAGGGTTTTAGACTTCAGCTTTTGATTTGGCGCGGACAGAATACAGCGGCGGCGCATTACGGGCAATCGGCAGCATGGCAATTACCGAGGATGAACTTTTGGTCTTTGGTATTAACCGCACATTACCCGAATGATATCCATAGTTATCTCCGCAGCTGAGAGTCTTCACGCTGCCATGAGCGAAGCGGTTGTACCGGTCGTACAGCTCATCCAATTGGTTTTGCATCTGGTGTCGCCCCACGTTAGTGACACAGGATACCATAGTGGGGTTCCATACGCGCTATACAAAAGCCGCAGACTCCGTTTCCGGAGAGCCGCGGCTTTTGCACTGCTGATATTCATTCCCAAACGTATCCTACGCTGTCCTGTGTATTGACATAGCCGGCGCTGCGGAGGGCATCCCAGTCGTACTTCGTCGCCATCAGCGCCTTGCCTTCGAAGGTATAGACTCCGTAACAGGTCTCCCATCTTCCAAATTCCGCGCCAGGCACGAACCTCTCGGTGATGATGTACTTGCCGCCCACCGTCAGGCCAAAGAAGCTGCCCGCATCGGCGGTAGCGTTTTCGAGCGAAAAGAGCTTTTGCCCGCTCTCAACATCGAAAAACGAGGTGTAGTCTTCCGCCTCGGCAGGCGTGTCACTGCCGGAACCGGTGGCGATCAGTTTCCCATCGTGGGTAAAGAAGCGCAGGCCGATATATCCGTAGTCGGGGCGGTATTGATAGGCGTCCCAATGATACGGCAATTTGAGCAGAATCTTGCCATCCGCATCCTCGACCCACAGATACATGCTGTTAGAGACAAAGTATCTGCCTGCCGCGATTTCCTCTTTCGCAGTCGGGATGCTTGCCATTAGGCGGACCGCGACGGCGATTGCCTGCTCGCGCGTATAGTCTGTGCGCGGCGAGAACGTGCCGTCGCCCATACCAACCATGAGGCCCATCCCGCATACGCGCGCGACGTCATCCTGCGCCCAGGCGGAAATCACTTGCGCATCGGAGAAGGTTAGGCCATCGTCAAAACGCTGCAAATGGAAATATGCCGCCATGCGCCCCACGATTGCCGCCGCTTCTTCCCGCGTGAGGCTGTCGGTCGGCGCAAAGAAGCCGCCGCCCTTGCCTTCGACGATTCCGAGCGCATACAGCGCGGCGATGTGCGCGTTATCTGTATCGGAGAACGGCGCTTTGCCCTCAGGCGCGGAAGGATAAATCGGCTTTGCGCCAAAGCCGTACCGCTCGAAGAAATCCGTCTCCCCGCTGGCGTTTGATTCGTTCAATGCGCCGGAATAGGCGATTGAGCCCTGCATCGCGCCAATCGTCTCATAGGCGAGTTCGCAGAATTCTTCGCGGGTGATGCCCGCCTTGTAATCGCAGGTCTGCAGGCTTGAGGGCAATATCCCATAACGGTCGGCGTCGTTGATATAGTCCTGCGCCCATGTTGAGTACGTATGTTCATAATAGATATTATACAAGTCGGAGTAAAGCGACAAGCCGTCATACTCGGCTACAACGTCCAAATGTGCGAGCTGGCCCTGTGAGAAGTTGAGCTCCACTTGCACCGTCCCGCCCGTCTGCTGCGGCACAACTGCCGCTATCCGCTCACGGTAGGCGCTCATCTCTGTTCCGGTCGGCGTCAGATAGACTGAGATAGTATCGGGCAAGCCGTCATAGCGAACCGTCAGCAGCACTTTGCGCGGCAGCGTATACCAGTTATCCGCTTTGTCAATCCGCGTTCCGTCCGCAGCGGTAAAGGCGGCAACCGACGGAGCCTTGTATTTGTCAGCGAGCGCCAGCGGCGTCAGGGCGCGCAGGTCGATGCTCCCGGCCGATACCGTGCCGTCGGCGGCGGTGAAAGCGGCCTCCATCGTCAGCTCCTTACAGGCGGGATCGACGGGCACAATGTAGGTCTGCCCCGCCTTCCAGGCTTTGGCTTCATTTTCCGCATCGAGATAATGCAGGCTCCTGCTGAACCCGTCCGCGTATTCCGCGCGCCCCGCGATGTGGATATTCCATGTCCCCGGCGTATCGCCGATGATCGGGATGACGAAGGAAATTTCGCCGCCGCAGTCGGTGTCCTCGTAGGTAATCGTCCGTTCCAGCGCCGCAATCGGCGACAGTCCCGCTCCATATACGGCCGCACCGGACGATATGCCGACAATCATGATAAATGCCAACAGGATCGCTGTTGCAAATTTCCATATTCTCTTCATGGCTCCTCCTCACCTTTCAAGTCATTTTACGCTCATTATATCATAGCTGCAAAATGACTTCAATCATTGAAATATATATAAAATGGAAAGAAGCGTCTGGCGCATGAAGGCAAAAGTAGGTTACCGTCTTTATTTAAGGACACCCCGACCCATCTTGGTGTTACGGTATAACCCTCCATGCGGATGGACGCCTCCGCGTTTTTCATGGAAACGGTATAATCTTTTTTCGCCATCACGTTACCTCCGGAAAACACAAAAACCATACCTGATCAGGTATGGTTTTTGCTTGGAGCTGGCAAAGTGACTCGAACACTCGACCTGCTGATTACGAATCAGCTGCTCTACCGACTGAGCTATGCCAGCATCTTCTATGAGAATCGGCTCTTCGCCACACCCTGTTTGTTAGATTACCATTTTTTCGATTTTGAAAATAGCAAATCTTATCTACAATCAGCGCCCTGCTGTTTACGAATCGGCGGTTCTACCGGCTGAGCTACGCTAGCCTATATATTAAAAAACCGCCGCCCTTACAGCGCTCATGTATTTTAGCATACGAGCATCCCCCAAGTCAACCCAAATTATCTGTTTTACGAATATTACATTTAGTATATTGAAAGAAAAGTTGTAGACAGATTACGACAAAATCCGCGGGCCTCGCTTCTTTAAGGATAAATATCAGGACTTTATCCCATTTTGGATGCGGTTTTCTATGATTTTATCATCTTTCTGAATCAACTCCAATTAACATAATTTTATTTCAGAAAAATATTCTGATAGTTATCAACATTGTCAACAGGTTTATCAACAGCCTTAAATATTTGGATTATCAATTTAAACTTCAATTATTTACATTAAATGTAAAACTCGGTTTTTTAATAACAAAGTTGTCCAAGTGAAGAATTAGTTTACATAATGCACAAATGTGACGACATGCGGCAGATGTGTTGATACAAAAAATGCAGGACAGTTGACGACTGTCCTGCATTGCTTACAAAACAATGACTAATATCCCCTTAAAAGGCCGCTGTCCGCAAGAGAAACATAGTCTTCTCCCGCGACAATGATATGGTCTGTCAGCGCGATACCCACCAGAGCCAGCGCCGAATAGATCCGTCTTGTGGTCAGCTCGTCCTCCCGGGATGGCAGCGCCAGTCCGTTGACATGGTTATGCGCAATGATCACGCTGGCCGCGCTGTTCCCAAGGGCAATCTCAACAATCCGCCTGACGCTGACCTCTGCGGAATTCACCACGCCCCGGCTCAGCTGCCGGCAGCAAATGACCTTGCATTTGGAATCCAGACAGATCATATAGACTACTTCATCCTTCTCATACATAAACAGCGGGACGATATACTTCCCGGCCTGCGTGGTTGACGACAGGATATTATTTGTATATGTAATGCCTTTGGAGATCATATAGCGCCGGCTCGTCTGAGGGATCAGCTTCAGCAGCATCGCGGCGTTTTCGCCCACGCCGTCTACTTTCATCAGTTCCGTGATCGGCGCTTCAAAGATCCCGTTAAGGCCGCCGAAGCGATCCAGGAGCGCATGGGCTACCGTATTGGTATCCCGGCGGGGCAAGGCATAGAAAAGCAGAAGCTCAATCACGTTCACATCATCAAAATTGTCGAGTCCGTGCTCTGAAAAGCGTTTCTTCATCCTGGCCCTGTGTCCGTCGTGAATGCCCATTGCCATTATAACTCCCTTGTCGCAAAAGCATTAAGCGCCGTATCGCCGCGTACTCCCGCGGCGAATTCGTAGTATGCCTGACTGCCGATCATAGCCGCATTATCGCCGCAGAGCTTCAGCGGCGGGATATACAGCTGCGCGCCGGCTTTCTCCGCAGCCTGCGTAAAATCACGGCGCAGCCTTGAATTGGCCGCTACGCCGCCGGCTACGGCAATTTTCCCATATCCCAGCCGGTGGGCGGCCTGGATCGTCCTGGGAACCAGGCTTTCGCTCACTGCCCGGCAAAAAGACGCCGCCAGCGACGCCCTGTCCAGCGGCTCGCCCCGCTGTTCCGCCCCGTGAACAGTATTGATCACGGCGGTCTTCAGCCCGGAAAAGCTCATCTCAAAAGGCTGTCCGTCCAAGTGTCCAACCGGCAGAGCGTATTTTGCGTCGTCGCCGGATTGGGACAGCTCGTCCAGAGGCTTGCCCCCCGGATACGGCAGCCCCAGAACACGGGCAACTTTATCAAAGCACTCGCCTGCCGCGTCGTCCCGCGTGGCGCCAATGACATGCATGTCCGTATAACCGCGCACATCCACCAGAAGCGTATTTCCGCCGGAAATCGCCAGGCACAGGAATGGCGGCTCAAGCTCCGGAAAGGCGAGATAATTTGCGGCAATATGGCCGCGAATATGGTGAACTGGCACCAGAGGAACCCCCAGAGCGAAGGCGGCGGCTTTTGCGAAATTGACTCCGACCAAAAGCGCGCCGATCAGCCCCGGCGCATAGGTCACGGCCACGGCGTCGATGTCTTGCTTTTTTAACCCGGAAGTCTCGACGGCACGGTCGGCAAGCCGGGAAATGACCTCCACATGACTCCGGGACGCGATCTCCGGGACGACGCCGCCATATACCGCGTGCAGGTCGGCCTGCGAAAAAACCTGGTCGGTTATGACTTTCCTGCCGTCCTGCACCAGGGCAACGGCGGTCTCATCGCAGGAAGTCTCAATTGCAAGAATGATCATCTGTCTGCCTCATTTCAAATACACTGTCATCAGCATAGCATCTTCGACGGGATTTTCATAGTAGCTTCTGCGCTTTCCGACTTCCCTGAAGCCATGCTTTTCATAGAGCCTGCGGGCGTGGGAATTCGATTCCCGCACTTCAAGGGTCAGAAAGGCCAGTTCAAGTTTTTTTGCCCATAAAAGCATCTCGGTCATAATGGCGGATGCTATCCCCTGCCTGCGGAACGCCGGCGCCGCCGCCACGTTTGTGATATAACCTTCGTCCAGCACATACTGAAGCCCGGCATATCCCGCCAGGACTCCGTCCCGTTCCGCCACCAGGAAAACATGACTGTCGCTCTGAATCTGTTCCCGGAGCGCCTGAGCCGTCCAGGGAAGTGAGAAACAAAGCTCTTCCAGAGCCGCTATCTCAGGAATGTCGGAAATCCTTGCCTCACGGATGATCACACCCATCCTTAACCCCCCGCGCAAAGCTCATCAATCAGATATTCTATCTCTCCGGCGATCCGGTCGGCGGATTTCTGCCATCCGCTCTGTCCTCCCCAAAAGGGCGTCTGGATATCCGTTTCGCCCAGGCACATGATCTTAGCGTCAAAGGCGGGAAAAAGCGCCGCCAGCTCGTCTCCCTGCTCCCGGGTCATGCAGAGCACGGCGCCGAACGCATCCACCATGTCCCGCGTAACCCGCCTGGGAACGTAGGCTGAAATGTCCGCGCCATACCTGGCGGCGGCACTAACCGCCTTCTCGCAAACATGCTCCGGAGGATTGTCAGCCAATCCCGCCGAGGCGCATTTGATCATCGGGCATGTCTTTGTGGCCGCAAGCTGAAAAAGCCCCTGTGCGATTACGCTCAGTCCGGCGTTGTCCTGGCAGACGAAAAGGATGCTGTCGGCGCTGAGCGGGCGGCTGTACAGCCCGGCAAGAAGCTCGGCCTTATGCGCCTCGTCCCAGATTTCCAGGCTGCGGTCCCAGGCCAGACCCTCAACATGGTGGATCAGTTCGTGCTTCATGGTTTTGATCAGTTGGTTTTTTGCGTCCTCGTGGCTGATATCGGGAAATGCCTCGCAGAAGGAGCCGTAATAGATCTCCACATGCCGGCCCATCTGGCCTGAAAAGTACGTTCCCATGACCAGCAGCCCATCGGCGTCAGTCTTCTTTGCGGGAAGCAGATTGATCCCGCCGTTGAGTTTTTCAAAAATCACTCTCGGCAGGGCGTCCGCGGCCTCGTCCAGTATAACGGCGGCTTCCTCAAATGGAATCATGTCAATGCGCCTCCGCCCAGGATCTGCCGATACCGGCCTCGGCCGTCAGAGGCACCGAGAGGCTGGCGACATTCTCCATCTCCTCCCTAAGTATGCGGGCGGCGGTTTCCGCTTCCTCCTCCGGACATTCCGCGATGAGTTCGTCATGGACCTGGAGTATCAGCCTTGATTTCAGGCCTTCCGCCTTAAACCGCCTGTGGGCATTGACCATGGCCAATTTAATAATGTCCGCCGCAGTACCCTGAATGGGCATATTGCGCGCCACCCGCTCTCCAAAGCTGCGGGTATTGTAGTTGGCGGATTTCAGCTCCGGAAGGGGGCGGCGGCGGCCATAAAGAGTTTTGACATATCCGTCACGCTTGGCTTCGGCTATGACGGTCTCCATATAATCGCGGACGCCATGGTATTTCCCCAGATAGGCATCGATATACGCCTTGGCCTCGCTGGGCCAGACGCCGATATCCTGGGACAGTGAAAACGCGGATATCCCGTATATGATTCCGAAATTAACCGCCTTGGCCTGGCCGCGCTGAAGGGCGGTTACCTCCTCAAGGGGTATGTTGAAAACCTGGGACGCCGTTACCCGATGGATGTCTTCCCCGTCCAGAAACGCCTTGATCATGGTTTCATCGCCGGAGATATGAGACAGAAGCCGCAGCTCAATCTGGCTGTAGTCCGCATCCACCAGACACATCCCCGGCGCGGCGACAAACATTTTTCTGATCTCCCCGCCCAGCTCCTTTCGGATGGGGATATTCTGAAGGTTTGGCTCCGTACTGGACAGCCGCCCGGTGGCGGTGACGGTCATACGGAAATTCGTGTGTATCCGGCCGTCTGAAGACATGACCTTTAAAAGCCCGTCCGCATAAGTGGATTTTAGTTTGGTAAGCTCACGATAGTCCAAAATGTACTGAATGACCGGATGCTTTCCCCGCAGCTTTTCCAGCTCGTCGGCGTTTGTGCTCCAGCCGGTTTTTGTTTTCTTTCCCGGCGGCAGCATAAGCACATCAAAAAGAATCTCCCCAAGCTGCTTCGGAGAATTGATGTTGAATTCCTGCCCCGCCTGGCGCCATATCTCGGCCTGAAGACTGTCGATCCCGGCCTTCAGCCCCTCGCCGTATTCGAACAGCGCTTTTCGGTCCACCAGAAACCCGGTATGCTCCATCTCGGCCAAAACCTGGCACAGGGGCAGCTCCGTTTCAAAATACAGCTTTTCCGCCTGAATTTCCGTTAACTTTTGCTTCAGTACCGGATACAGCTCAAAGGCCGCCTGAACGTCCGGAAGACTCTTTTCCAAAAAACGCGGGGAAATTCGGGAAAGCGTATAATTGGTCTCCGTAGGATCCAGGAGATAGGCCGCAAGCGCTGTGTCAAAAATAAAGCCTCCGGTATCCAGCCCTTCCGCCAAAAGCTGTGACATCAGATCCTTCACGTTATGGGACACTTTCTTGACGTCCCCTGAAAAAACCGCTTTCAGCAGCGCATGATAATCCCCGTCAAATCCTGCCCAGCCCACGGTGTATATCTTCTTTCCGTCACAAAGCTCCAGGGTGTCCAGGCCGTCCCCGGCAAGAACTGAGAGATATTCCGCATTTTTTACGGCATGAATCACATCTTCCATGCCGGCGCCTTCAATATAATCCAGAGCGTCCCGCGCCGCCTGGGCGGCCGCCTTCTCCCCCGGAGTCAACTGCCACTGGGCGATGAATCTATTAAATCCGAGGCTGTTCAGCAGGTCGTAC
>ENA-UOOR01000618-UOOR01000618.1-fermentation-metagenome-genome-assembly--contig:-NODE-618-length-49019-cov-6.315395_pt1 | contig 49019 bp, 42 predicted proteins | sample MGYA00245780_ERZ724029 | MGnify/ENA primary metagenome ERZ724029 (study PRJEB28704, sample SAMN03018315) | fermentation metagenome | biome: anthropogenic terrestrial biome; feature: soil; material...
CGAAACTACTCGGGTCGTGCTTCTTGTCGCCCCGAACGACTGTCAAACTCGGGCGAAAGGCAGCCTCCCAACTCCGAGCAGTGCGAGGCCGGTCAGACCGCCTGCGGCGCCCGGTGCTGCTCGGCCGAAGAGCGCTGCGATACGCAGACCTCGACCTGCGAGCCGGTTCTTCAGTGCGGCGCAGAGGAGACCGCGTGCGGCACGAGCTGCTGTGGCGCCGGCGAGCGATGCAACGCCGGGACTCTGCTCTGCGAGCCGGAGAGCTCTTGTGCCGCGGGTCAAGTCGCTTGCGGCGAGAGCTGCTGCACTGCGGATGAGCGTTGCAACGCCCAGACGTCGCGCTGTGAGCCGAAGCCCCAGTGTTCGGCGGGCGAGACCGCGTGCGGCATGAGCTGCTGCACCGCCGACGAGCGCTGCAACGCCCAGACCTCGGCCTGCGAGCCGCTCTCCACGCCCGAACAGCTCGAGCGGTGCTATGCCCCCGCGGCCTTCGGCGCGGATTCCTTCACCTCCGAGCCTGCGCTTCTCGTCGACGAGGACGGCTACGAGTACCTCGCCAATCACGAGGTCGACGCTCCCTTCGCCCAGACACTCTCGGTCGCCCTCTGGCCGCTCTCCGCGAGCACGGCGATCGAGGGGACGTTCGACCTTTCGCAAGAGCCCTTCAGCTACGCGAGCTGCGAGCGCTGCGTGCTCGTCATCGCCGGCAGGTCGGCCGAGGACCAGAAGTACTACCTGGCTCGCGAGGGCACCCTGAGTATCACGGAGGTCGGCGCGCGCCGAATCGCGGGCAGCCTCGCGAACGTGCGGCTCGCCGAGGTGGTCATCGACGAGCGAACCCTGGCGACGAGCCTCGTCGGGGGCGGCTGCGAGCTGGAGATCCCGTCCCTGTCCTTCGAGTACGGCGAACCCGACGAGCCGCTCGACCCGCACGTCGAGCAGTGCTTCCTACCGGCGAGCTTCGCGTCCGATCAGTTCCGCGACTTCATCTACGAATACACCGCCAACAACTACGGCTACTTCTACCGGGCGATCGAGCTTCCGGCGACGCCGGCCACCCCGTTCCTCGAGCTGTTCATCGAGGTCTACGACGAGGGGACCGGCTCCTTCTCGCTGGCTGGGGCCGAGACCAACTGCTCGAGCTGCTACCACTTCGTCATCATCGAGGCGAAAACGTCGTCGGGCGCGATGAAGACCTACGTCAGCCGCGAGCGGAACTCTGTCTCTGACCGAGCTGAGCAACACCGCGATGGTCGGGCGTCTTGAGAACGTACGGCTGGTCGAGACCGTGATCTCTGGCAGCAGCTTCACCCCGGTGCAGAACGGTTGCTCGACGCTGATCGAGAGCCTCGAGTTCTCGAGCTACGACGAGACGCAGTGGTAGTTGGGAGTCTGGAGTCGGGGGTTGGGAGTCGACCGCTTCGCCCCGACCTCTTGGCGCGCTGGCGCGAGGAACGCAATGCAGCCGGCCCGTCAGGCTGGGAGGGCCGCATCAGCCTCGGCTCGCCACCGGCTCACCCCGAGCCTAGCGCCCCGAGGAACGAGGGAGGCAGAGTCGAGCAACTGTGTCGCGAGTCAAGAGCATGGGCGCCTGTAGGGTTCGCCGGACTTGAGCACCGTATTGGCGAGGATGACCTGGCGGCGCATGCAGGCGGTGATCGCGACCTTCTTGGGCTTGCCGGCCTTGATCAGGCGCGCGTGGACGGCGCCGGTGGCCGGGTTGGAGCGGATGGCTGCCGCGAGCTCATGTAGAGGGCTGTACGCACCTCGGCCCGGCCTCCCCAAGTCGTGCGACGGCCTCGCATGCATCCGCTATCGCGGTTGAGGGGCGCCAGGCCAGTCAGCGCGGCGATGCTCTTGCGGTTGAGCTTGCCGAGCTCCGGGAGACCGGCGAGCAAGGCGCGGGCGGTGATCGGGCCGATGCCGGGGATGGAGCGTAGGAGCGCCAGGCGTCTGGCCCACTCGGGGTCGGAGGCCAACTGCGCGGCCATGGCGGCATCGGCCTCTTTGATCGACTGGTCGAGGGCCTTGATGTGAGCCTCGAGCCCGGTGCGGACCTCCACTTCGAGCTGTGCCGACAGCGACGGCATCCGACCCGTTCTCGGCGGTGAACCGCGACCGGAGTCGACTACGCCGGGGTGGCCTTCTCCTGGTCGGACTACTGCGTTGGGGCCAACCTCTGGGAGAGCACCTGCCTGGAGCTTCCGGCGGGAAGCGGGCAGCTTTCGGGCGCCTGGCTGATGCGTGGTCTGTCCGGCCGGATGTGCCGACGGCGCCTGCCTTGCGCCGTAGTCCTCTTCCGTGGAAGCGGCTGGCGGCGCGCCGACCTTCGAGGTGCGCCGAGTAAGCGCTGTGCATCACCGGGCGCGGTCTGGCGCCTCGACCGGCGCGCGATCGTCGCCTTTTCGCTCGCTTTCCCGCTTCGGTTGGCCGAACCTTGCGGGCGGTTTCGGACCCTGGTCGCCACCGGGCAGGTGTCCCGTTTTGTCGCATCACCCGTCTCGAGAAGCGAGCCCGCGCGCGGGGCCTCGAGGCGCCGATGAACGCGCGCACTACTCGCAAGGAGGGACCCGATGGCCCACAGGCCGATGATCATCACCGCCGCGCTCGTCGGCGCCGAGGTGATGCGCAAGGATAGCCCGTACATCCCCTACACCCCCGAGGAGATCGCCGCCGAGGCGGTGCGCTGCCGCGAGGCGGGCGCGGCGCTCGTGCACCTGCACGCGCGCAAGCCCGACGGCGCGGCCTCGCAGGAGGCCGCGCTCTTTGGCGAGGCCATCCGCCTCATTCGCAAGCAGGTCGACATCATCGTCCAAGTCTCGACCGGCGGCGCGGTCGGAATGAGCGGCGAAGAGCGCTGCCAGCCGCTGACGCTCACCGGCGAGCTGAAGCCGGAGATGGCGACGCTGTCGACCGGCTCGGTCAACTTCGGCGAGGAGGTCTTCTCGAACCCGCGCCCGCTCACCCGCGACATCGCCCAGCGCATCCGCGCCGCGGGCCTCAAGCCCGAGTTCGAGATCTTCGACGCGGGGATGGTCGACGAGGCCAAGTACCTCCACAAGCAGGGCCTGGTGGATTTCCCCGGCCACTGGGACTTCGTGCTCGGCGTGCCCGGCGGTCTGGCGGCCCGTCCCGACGCGGTCGAGTACCTGCTGACGCAGCTTCCCGAAGGCGCTACCTGGTGCATCGCCGGCATCGGGCGCATGGAGCTGCCGATGGTCGAGTACGCGGCCGAGCGCGGCGGCAACGCGCGCGTCGGCATGGAGGACAACATCTTCATCTCCAAGGGCGTGCTCGCCCAGGGCAGCTTCGAGTTGGTGCAGAAGGCCGTCGAGCTCGCCAAGGGCAAGGGCCGCGAGATCGCGACCCCGGCCCAGGCCCGCGAGATCATCGGCCTGCCGCCTCGCTCCTGAGCGCGTTTCGCCCGGCCAGACCCCTGCGACCGCCCGAGCAGCGCTTCGGGCGGCCGCTTCTCGTCTGAAGAGGCGTCGAGGCCACCCTCTTCGAACTCCAACCGGTTCCGTTCACCCGTGGAGCGCAGCTCCCGACGCGCGAGCTGCGGGAGTGGAGTCGAAGGGTCCCCTCGACGCCGCTCGAGGTGACCGGAGGAGGGGGCCGAGCTCGAGGAGGTTTCGCGACACCTCTTGAAGACGCGCGCAGGGCCAGGCAGCTCCGCTCTCAGGGGTCGCGGCCCGCCTGACGGCGAGGAAGCCGGACGGAGAAAACGGTGCCTTCACTCAGGTCCGAGCGGGCTTCGATGGTGCCGCCGTGTGCGGCCGCGATTTGTCGAGAGATGAAGAGCCCGAGCCCGATGCCGTGGTCGCTGTGCGAGGCCTGCCCGAAGGGCTGAAAGAGGTGCGGGAGCAGCGCCTCGGCTATCGGCTCGCCCGAATTTCGCACCTCGAGCAGCACCTCGTCCTCTGAGCCGTGCCAGCGCACCTCGATGGAGCTGCCCTGCGCGCCGTGCTTCAAGGCGTTGGTCACCAAGTTGGCGACAAGCTGGGCGAGGCGGGCCGCGTCCCATTCGCCGCGTCCGTCTCCCTCGCCGCGGCAGGCGATCTTCGCCTGCGGCTGGGATGCTTCGATCTCGTCGATGACCTGCAGGCACAGCGAGCCCAGATCCGCGGGCTGGCGTGAAACCGGGATGCCCTTGCCCGCATGCACGAGCGTGAAGTCGAGCAGGTCGCCGACGATGCGCTCGATGCGCGAGCTGCCCGCGGCGATCCGCGTGAGGACCTGGCGGTCGCGCCCCGACAGCGCGCTGCTGTGCAGCAGGCAGGCCGCGGAGGCGGAGATGGCGGCCAGGGGGTTGCGCAGCTCGTGCCCGACGATGCCGAGCAGGTGTCGCTGGAACTCCTGCGCAGCGCGTTGGGCCGCGACGTCGCGAAGGACGACCCCCAGCCCCAGGACGCGGTCGGCTGAGCGGACCGGGAACCAGCTCCCGAGATAGGCCCAGCGCCTGCCGCAGTCCTCGCCGCAGAACTCCACGTCGGTCATCGGCTCGCCCGAGGCGAGCACCTGCTTGCACTGCGCGGTCGCCCTCTCGGCAAGGGGAGCGGGGGCGAAGTCCGCGAAGGTCTTTCCCAAATAGTCCTCGGCGGGCTTGTCCCCCCAGAGCGCGGCGAAGGCCCGGTTCGCCTCGAGGAAGCGAAGATCCGGACCGAGCAGGGCAAAGCCGAGCGGGGCGGCGTCGAGCAGGTGCTCGAGCAGCGCCACCGACTCGTTGCGCTCGCGCAGCGCCTCGCGAAGCTCGCCGAGCAGCCTCTCGCGCTCGTGCTCCGAGTCGCGCAGGCTCGTCACCTCGGTCACCGTGGTGCCGACGCCAAACAGCGTGCCCTCCGGGCCACAGACCGGAAAGATGCTCGCCAGCCAGGAGCGAGAACGCCCCGAGCCCCCCGGAGTCTGGACGGCGAGGCTGAGCCCTTCGAGCGGCGCATGCGTCGCGGCCACCTGCCTGAGCGCTTGGACGGTGCCCGGATGGCCCACCAGCCCGTCGGCCGACCTTCCGAGGTGTTCGCTGACAGGCTGGCCGTTGATGGCGGCGAGCGCAGGGTTGATCTTCCGGTACCGCAGCTCGGTGTCGAAGAAGGCGAGGCCGCACGGGGCGGCGGCGATGAAGGTGTCGAGCAGCAGCGCGTTCTGCTCGGCCCGGGCCCGTTGTTGCTGCTCGGCCTCGAATAGCCGGGCCCGATGCAGCGCCTGGGCGCACTGAGCGGCGAGGGCGAGGATGAACGAGCGGTCATCGCCGCTGAACGAGCGCGCTTTCGTGAAGGCGAGTGACAGGAGCCCGAGCGCGCGCCCGTCCGCCATGAGCGGGACCACGACCGCCGAGGCGAACGGGGTGGGCCCGAGCAGCTGCGCCTGCTCGGGGTAGAGCTTCTTCAAGTCCTCCTCGAGCCTCTCAAGAAAGACGGGGTTACCGGAAGCCATCGCGTCGGAGTGGGGCGTGGGGCGCGCGCCGTGGGCGCGCGCCCAGCACGCGATGGTCTCGTCGCAAAACCCCGAGCGCCCGAGGACGACCAGCGCGCCCTGTTCGATGGCGGCCACTGAGCCCGCGTCGGCGTCGAGCAGCGGCAGGCCCACGTGCAGGACGACGTGCGCGACCCGGGCCGGTGTCAGGGCGCTGGAGAGCGGCTCGCCCAACTGTTGGAGCGCCTCGAGCCGGCGCGACGCGCGCTCGGCATCGGCCTGGGCACGCCGGGCGGCATCCTCCTGGCGTCGCAGCGCGGAGATCTCGTTGACGATCACGCACAGGCCGATGGCCTCGCCGCGAGGGCCGCGCACCGGGAAGACGCTCCCGAGCCAGTCGCGCTTGGCGCCGGGCACCGCCTCGGTCTCGCCCGAGTAGGCGACGTTGAGCAGCGGCTGGCCGGTGCGCATCACCTGGCGCAACGACTCCTCGGCCCTCACGTCGAGCAGCGGCAGCGCCTCGCTCAGGCGCCGGCCGACATGCGCCGAGGCGCTCACGCCGTTGAGCTGCGCCATCGCGGGGTTGACCCGCGCGACGCGAAGCTGACTGTCGAAGATGGCGATCGGGACCGGCGACCCCCACAACGCTTCGAGCAGCGACCCTGCCAGGTCGCCATCCGACAGCGCTTCCCAAGCGCCCGGCGTATTCGCCGCGTTCATGTCTTCCCCCCGCGCCACGCTCATGGGTCCCTCGTCTGGCAGACCTGCGCCGCGCTAAGGAGTGACCCTAGTCGCGATCTTGCAGGTTTTCAACAGACGAGCCCCGGAGCCGAGTCCTGCTAGCCAACACTCGGCCGCCGAACGGCGCGCTATAGTGGCCGCCTATGCGCTCATCGTTGCCCGTACTCTTCCTCTTGCTCGCCCTCGCCTCGCTCGCCTGTCGCCCCGGGCTTCCGGCCGCCTCCGAGGGCTGCGTCGTCACTTCCGACTGCCCGCTGGGCCGGGCGTGTCGCGAGGGGCGTTGTGTTTCGGCTGCCTGCCCGGACTCCGACTGCGCCGAGGGAGAGCGCTGTGTCGACGGGCAGTGCCTGCCGACCTCCTGTGCCGAGCCGTGCGCCGACCGCGAGGTGTGCGTCGCCGGCAGGTGCGTCGACGAGAGCTGCGCGCTGAAGAGCTGCGCCGAGGGCTCGGTGTGCATCGCCGGGGAGTGCTATCCGCCGGGCTGCGGCGACGAGCCGTGTGGCGAGGGCCTGGTATGCTCGGCCGGCGAGTGTGTCGCCGCGTGCGTCGGCGCCGTCTGCGGGCTGGGGCAGGCCTGCCGGGCGGGCGAGTGCGTCGACTGCTCGGCAAACGAGACGAGCTGCGGCGATGGCCTGGACGAGGACTGCGACGGGCTTCTCGACTGCGCCGACGAGGACTGCGAGGGCCTGAGCTGCAAAGGTGACGGCCGCTGCTTCGACGGCCGGTGTCTCGGGCCCTGTGAGGACGAGCGGCAGGGCGGCGACGAGACCGACACCGACTGTGGCGGCGACCTGTGCCCGCCCTGCGGGCTTGCGCGCGGCTGTCTTGACAACGAGGACTGCGAGAGCGGCAACTGCGTTGCCTGGCGCTGCGTCGCCGTCTCGTGCAGCGACGGGCTCGCGAACGGCTCCGAGACGGACGTCGACTGCGGGGGCGACTGCGACGGGTGTGCGCCCGGGAAGCGCTGCAAGGTCGACGGCGACTGCGACTCGGGGCTTTGTGCCGAAGGCCAGTGCTCCTGGCCGTCGTGCGGCGACGGAGTGCGCAACGGCACTGAGGCCGACGTCGACTGCGGAGGGCGCTCCTGCCCGGCTTGTCCGGCGACCCGCGCGTGCGAGGGTCCGCAGAGCTGCGAGAGCGGAGTGTGCGTTGACGGCCTCTGCGCGCAGGCGCGCTGTGACGACTCGGAGCACAACGGCGATGAGACCGACCTCGACTGCGGCGCCGGCTGCCCGGCGTGTCTGACCGGCGAGCGGTGCGCGGTGGAAGGCGACTGCGCCGCGGGGCTCTCGTGCATCGCCGGGCTTTGCCTGCCCGAGTCGTGCGCGAACCAGCAGCTCGATGCCGACGAGACCGCCGTCGACTGCGGCGGGAGCTGTGGGCCGTGCGTCGAGGGCATGGCGTGCCGGGTCGATTCGGACTGCCTCTCGCAAGCCTGCGTGACCGGGGCTCGCGGCTCGGTGTGCGCGCCTGCGCGCTGTGACGACGGTCGGCTCAACGGAGCCGAATCGGACGTCGACTGCGGCGGCCAATGCGTAGCCTGCAGCGACGGGAAGGCGTGCCGCGGCTCGGTCGATTGCGTATCGGGGGTCTGTACATCGGGTCGCTGTGCCGCGCCGCTGTGCACCGACGGCGTGCTCAACGGGACCGAGACCGACGTCGATTGCGGCGAGCGCTGCCCCGGGTGCGGGCTGAACCAAGCGTGCGTGCGGGACACCGATTGTCGCAGCCTCGCCTGCGAGGCGCGCTCGTGCGTGGCGCTCGCGAGCTGCCGGGAGATCCACCTGCGCGCCGCCCAACGCGCCTCCGACGGGCGCTATCCGATCGACCCCGATGGCGCCGGCGGACACGAGCCGGTGGAGACGCGCTGCCTGATGTCCTTTGCCGGCGGCGGCTGGACCCTCGTGCAGCGCACGGTCTGGAGTCCCGGCGAGACGGCGCCGCTGCGCACCGGGTACTCGGCCTTCTGGAGCACCGCGGTCGGAGCGTCACTGGACGGCAGGGGGTTTCGTCTGCCGGGGCGCTGGTGGCCCTTGCTCGGCGTGGAGACCGAGCACCTGGTCGTCCATCGAGCCCGCACCGTTCAGGGCGGCGGGTGCGAGCCGCTCTATTACACGGGCGAAGGCCTTTGGCGCGCTCCCGCCGCGGGGGGCGCGCGGGTCGAGCGTCTCGTTCAAGAGGTCCCGATCCACAACGCCGCCCCCGACGCCGTTCCTTTGCAGGCGCTCTTCTCGGCGAACGACGACGGGCCCGGGGCCGGCTATCTCGAGAGCCCGTCGTCGGGCGTGCCCTGGACCTATGCGCAGGGGTGTCAGACCTGCCCGGTCTTCGCCGGAGAGTACTTCGCCGAGCCGCACCCGATGGCCTCGTACTTGACGACGAACGACGCACGCGGGCGCTCGCTCGCGACGGTGTGTGGCGACGCGACGCCGGTGGGAACCGAGGTCGCGTCGGACTTCGTCGGGGTGGACTCGATGGAGTACTTTCTGCGTTGACGCTTCGGCTGGAGTTGGCCGACTGAGTTGGGAGTGAAGAGCCAGGTCCCGGGGCGCGCTGCAAGGCGCCCCCTACCGACCTGCGACCGATCGCTTGGGTTCTTTGCCGGAGGGCCGGGCCTCGTGCCGGGACCCTCGAATCGCTCGCCTCTGCCCGATTGGTCGACGGGCGCATTGCCATGCGCTCCTGCCGACCTGTGGCCGACCGCTACAGCCTGCCGCGGATGGCCTCGAACTCCTCGGCGTTGCGGTTGGCGCCGCCCAAGCGCTTCTCGCGAATCTCGACCTGCAGCGCCCCGATGCGCTCCGAGGTCGCGGGGTGGTCGGAGAGGAACGAGAGCAGCTCGGGCACGTTGCCTTCCATCTGCTTGAGCAGCTTGAGGAAGTCGACGAGCCCGCCGGGCGCGTAGCCGGCCTTCGAGGCGATGACCACTCCGATGGAGTCGGCCTCGTACTCGTCGTCGCGGCTGTTCTTGAGCAGGGCGCCCTGCGAGAGCAGCCCGGTGACGATCTGCGCGATCTCGCCCGGGTTCTTGCCCAGCGCGAGCGCCGACAGCGTCTCGAGCCCCTGGGCGGCGACCATGCGCTTGGCGATGTGGCGCGAGGTGACGTGGGCGATCTCGTGGGCGAGCACCCCGGCGAGCTGCGACTCGTCGCGCATCACCTTGAGCAGCCCGCTGTAGACGTAGATGTGACCGCCGGGGATGGCGAAGGCATTGACCGTCTGAGGGTCGTCGATGACGGTGAAGGTGAAGCGCCAGCGATCGGGGTTCTCGGCCCGGGCCGCGGCGCGGTTGCCCACCCGCTGCACGTAGGCGACGACCTCGGCGTTGTCGAGCACCTTGGACTGTTTCTGCAACTCGATGGCCATCTGCCGGCCGAGCTTGGTCTCCTCCGAGGGGGGCATCAGCACGTCGGCGGCGGCTCGGTTGACTTTGCTCATGGTCGAACAGGCGCTCGTAGAGAGTAGACAGACGAGGGCGAGGCTAGCGAATCGCATGGGCGGGCATCCTTCCTGTGCAGGGGTGAAACTCCCAGTAGGCGCAAAACTAACAGCGAGCCGGGGGGCGGCGCAGCAGGGAGCCGAGCGATTCGCGCTTGGGCCTGGCAGCCAAAATGGCTACAGTGCGCGCCGCATGACATTTGCCCAGATCCTCGGTCAGGAGCGGGTCCTCGGCTCGCTCGTCTCCGCTCTCGCCAGCGGGCAGCTCCACCACGCCTACCTCTTTGGCGGGCCCGAGGGCGTCGGCAAGGAGCTGACCGCGCGCACGTTGGCCCAGGCGGCCAACTGCGAGCGCGGGGAGGCCGACGCCTGCGGCGAGTGCGGCCCATGCCGGCGCATCGCGGGGCGCAACCACCCCGACGTCCTGCTCGTGCTGCCCGAGGCCGAGCTGATCGCGCGCGGCTGGGCCGGGCGCGCCGACTTCTCGGGCAAGCCCTCGCGCGAAATCAAGATCGCCCAGATCCGCCACCTCCAAGAGCGCCTGTCGCTCAAGGCGCTCGAGGCGCGCCGCAAGATGGCGATCATCGGCTGCGCCGAGGCGATGAACGTGCAGGCGCAGAACGCGCTGCTCAAGACGCTCGAGGAGCCGCCCGACGCGACGACCCTGGTGCTGGTGTCCTCGGCCCCGCACGCCCTGCTGCCGACCATCCGCTCGCGATGCCTCAAGCTCGCCTTCGCGCCCTTGCCGCTCGGGCTGGTGGCCGAGCGAGTCGCGCGCGAGCGCGGCGCCGATCCGGCGACCGCGCGCCTGTGCGCCGCGCTCGCCGGCGGCAGCCTCGGCCAGGCGCTCGCGCTCGATCCCAAGGCGCTCGCGCGGCGCCAGGAGATGCTCGCGCGAATCGAGGGGCTCGCCCCGGGCGACGCGCGCGCGGCGCTGCTGCTCGCCGAGGATCTCGCCACCGACCGGGCTTCGGCCGAGGCGCACCTCGACCTGCTCGAGGCCTGGTATCGCGACCTGGCGACGCTCGCCTCGGGCGGCTCGCCCGAGGGGCTCATCAACTGTGACCTGGGCGAGCTGGCCGCCGCGAGCGCGGCGCGGCACGGGGCCCCGGAGGCGCTGCGGCGCATCGAGCTGTGCCGCTCGGCCCGCGCGAAGCTGCGCTTCAACGCCTCGCACCGACTGCAGACCGAGCAGCTCTTGCTGCGCTTCCTCTTTCCGGACGTATGAGCCAGAACTCCGCGCTTCTCAAAGACATCGAGCAGGGCAAGGCCGCGCCGATCTACGTGGTGACCGGCGAGGAGTTCCTCGTGCGCAAGGCGAGCGACGAGCTGGTCGCGAAGCTGCTGCCCAAGGCGATGGCCGGGCTCAACCTCGCGGTGCTCGAGGGCGCCTCGCCCGCCGAGGTCGCGCGCGATCTGGCGACCGCGCCGATGTTTCGCGGCCGCAAGGTCGTCGTGGTGCGCGACCCGGAGTTTTTGCAGCCGAAGAAGGGCAGGGCGGACGGACTCTCGAAGATCAAGGACGCGTGGAACGCCGGCCGCCGCCGGGTCGCGGCCAACCGCGCGCTCGCGCTGATGGCCAAGGCCGGCTTCGGGCTGGAGATGCTGCTCGCGCCCGACCCCGAGGCGCTCGCGCGCGAGCTCGATCTCGAAACCGAGGAGGCCGACGCCGCCTTCCTCAAGGCGCTCGGCGAGTTCTGCCAGGCCGAGGGGCTCACCGCGCCCGAGGGCGACACGCGGGCGCTCGAGGCGCTGCTCGAGAAGGGCCTGCCCAAGGACCACCACCTCATCGTCGAGGCCCAGCAGATAGACAGCCGCACCGCCCTCGCGAAGAAGCTCCTGAAGATGGGGGTTTCGGTCGAGCACAAGGTCGAGCGCGAGCTGCGCAAGCTCGACATTCGCGCGGTGGTCGCCGACGTCCTCAAGCCTTTCAAGAAGCGCCTCGCCCCCGAGGGCGAGCAGCTTCTCAAGGACCTGTGCGGCGGCAACATGCGGCTGCTGCAGAGCGAGCTCGAGAAGCTGGCCGTCTACGTGGGCGACGAGCGCCCGACCATCGAGGCGGCCGACGTTCGGTTGCTCGTACGCCGCGCGCGCGAGGAGGAGTTTCGCGAGATCGCCGACGCCATCGGCGCGCGCAACCTCAAGGCGGCCATCCACTACATCGAGGTCGCCCTCGATCAGGAGGAGCCGGCGCTGAGGATCCACGGCGCCATCGCCTCCATCGTGCGGCGGCTGCTCGAGGACCGGATGCGCTGGGGCGCGCTGGGCTTCGGGGCGCGGACGACGCAGCGCGAGTTCAACGGCCGGGGCATGGAGGCGTTGGCCGAGGAGGCCAAGGAGCGCGGCACCCGCGTGCCGCACCCCTTCGTCTGCTGGCTGGGCTTCCAGGCTTGCATGCGCTTCGAGCCGAGGGAGCTGGTGCGCGCGCTGCTCGCGGTCGCGCAGGCCGACGTCGAGCTCAAGTCCGGCGGCGTCGGGCGGTTGGTGCTCGAGCGGATGCTCTTCAAGGTCTGTCAGCGCGGCGCGTAGCCTGGGCCGCCGCCGCAGCGCCCTCCGATCAGCCAGGGACCCTCCGGCAGAGTCGGGTGGAGGGCGGAGCCGCGGCTCCAAGCCTGCCCGGTGAACCGAGGAGAAGGCTCCTGCTTCGCCGTCGTGCGAGCATACGTGGTCGAGGGCCGAGCTTGAGCGTTCCCGGAACCCCGGGGCTCGACGGGTCGGATCTTTGGCGGCAGTCCCGCCGGCGCGACGGGCGATGCCGGGGTTCGCTCGCCAGATTGAGCGCAGGCCCGGCTCTTCGGGCAGGGAGGGTATTTCGATGCGCGTCGTGATGCTGCTGGCGATCGCTGCGCTCGGGTTGCTGTTTGCCGTCCCGGCGATCGCAGCCGAGGCGGGCGAGCTCGAGCCGTCGCCGCTGCTCAAGGGCTGGTCGGGCGTCTGTCCGCCCTGTTCGGCGAGCGCCGGGCTGGAGAGCGCCTCCTCGCCCGGAACCCTGATGCCGACGGGCGGCTCGGCCTTCGGCGGAATCGGCTCGTACGGGATCGCCGGCTCGGCGCTCCACTTCAGCCAGCCCGAAGAGCCCTGCCCACCGGCGCCTTCCTGCTGCAAGTGCTCCTGCTGCGGCTGCTGCCCCTAAGGCGCGACCGACGGCTGTTCGACAAGGCCGGCCGGGGCTCGAGCAGGGCGCCGGCCGGCACGAACTTCGGAGCCCCGCTTTGGGCGCGGCGCGCCCGGGGGAGATCGCCGCTCTGGGCGGGCGAGTCGCGGGGCAAATAAGGCCCGGGCGACCCTTGTTTCGTCCTTGTTCTTACTCGCGTTTTCACTTTCTGTGTGCTACGCAACGCTCCCGAAACTGCCGGGGGCTTGGGGGAACGAGCGGCCGCATGCCTTCCGATAACACCCACATCAGAAACTTCTCGATCATCGCCCACATCGATCACGGCAAGTCCACGCTCGCCGACCGGCTGCTCGAGAAGACCGGGACGATCACCGACCGCGAGAAGCAGGACCAGTTCCTCGACAACATGGAGCTGGAGCGCGAGCGCGGGATCACCATCAAGGCCCAGTCGGTTCGCATGAGCTACCGGGCCAAGGACGGCAAGGAGTACGAGCTCAACCTCATCGACACGCCGGGCCACGTCGACTTCGCCTACGAGGTCTCGCGCTCGCTCGCCGCGTGCGAGGGGGCGCTGCTGGTCGTCGACGCGACGCAAGGGGTCGAGGCGCAGACGCTCGCCAACGTCTACATGGCGCTCGACCACGACCTCGAGATCATCCCGGTCATCAACAAGATCGACCTGCCCTCCTCGGACGTGGAGGGGACCAAGGAGCAGATCGAGGACATTATCGGCCTGGACTCCTCGAACGCGGTGCTCACCTCGGCCAAGGAGGGCAAGGGCGTCCAGGAGGTGCTCGAGGCGGTCGTCGCGCGTATTCCGCCGCCCAAGGGCGACTCGAGCGCGCCGCTCAAGGCGCTCATCTTCGATAGCTGGTACGACAGCTACCGCGGCGTGGTGATGCTCGTGCGCGTGCTCGACGGCGTGCTGACGGTCAAGCAGAAGATCACGCTGATGTCGGTCAAGCGCGACTTCGAGGTCCAGGAGCTCGCGGTCAACTCGCCCAAGGCGATGCCGGTCAAGGAGCTGCGCGCCGGCGAGGTCGGGCTGCTCGTCGCCAACGTCAAAGAGGTCGCCGACGCCAAGGTGGGCGACACGGTCACCGACGCCCGCAAGCCGACCGACAAGCCGTTCCCCGGCTTCAAAGAGATCCAGCCGATGGTCTTCTCGGGGATCTACCCGGTGGACGCCGCCGACTACGAGGATCTGCGCGAGGCGCTCACCAAGCTGCGGCTCAACGACGCCTCGTTTTCGGTCGAGCCCGAGACGAGCCAGGCGCTCGGCTTCGGGTTTCGTTGCGGCTACCTCGGCCTGCTGCACATGGAGATCATCCAGGAGCGGCTCGAGCGCGAGTACAACCTCAACCTGATCACCACCGCGCCCTCGGTCGTCTACCGCATCACGACCGAGTCGGGCGAGGTGCTCCACATCGACAACCCGGCCAAGCTGCCGCCGGTCCAGCAGATCGCGGTGTTCGAGGAGCCGATCCTCACCTGCCATGTCCACGTGCCCGAGGAGTACGTCGGCAACGTCCTGAAGCTGTGCCAGGAGCGGCGCGGCGTGCAGAAGGACATCAAGTACTTTGGCGCCTCGCGCATCCAGGTGACCTACGAGCTGCCGCTGGCCGAGGTGGTCTTCGACTTCTTCGACCGGCTCAAGAGCGTCTCGCGCGGCTACGCCTCGCTCGACTACGAGCTGAAGGGCTACCAGGAGTCGGACCTGGTCAAGCTCGACATCCTGATCAACGCCGAGCCGGTCGACGCGCTCAACGTCATCGTCCACCGCAGCAAGGCCTTCGAGCGCGGCCGCGACGTGTGCGTCAAGCTCAAGGAGGTCATCCCGCGCCAGATGTACGAGGTGGCCATCCAGGCGGCGATCGGCTCGAAGGTCATCGCCCGCACCAACGTGAAGGCCTTCCGCAAGAACGTCACCGCCAAGTGCTACGGCGGCGACATCAGCCGCAAGCGCAAGCTGCTCGAGCGCCAGAAGGAGGGCAAGAAGCGCATGAAGCAGGTCGGCTCGGTCGAGATCCCTCAGGAGGCGTTCCTGGCGGTGCTCAAGGTGGGTGAGGACTAGGGCCGGAAAGGCGGGCGCCGGCTGGCGGTTTAACCAGGGAGAGTAGAAGCTATCCCCAAGGGCGCGCGGCCTGGCGGTTCGCCGAGACGGCGTAAGAGGGACGGCTCGAGGGCTTGTCCGAGATGGCGCAACAGGCTTCCAAGAAGGCAGACCCCAACCAGGCGCGCGCCGCGCGCAAGAAGCTGAAGAAGACCCGCCGCGAGGCGAAGGACTTCCTGCGCGAGGCCAAGCGCCTCACCAAGCGCTACGGCAAGCGCCTGCAAGCCGAGAAGCTCACGCAGCTTCAGGCGGGCATCGCCGCCCTCGAGAACGCGCTGCCCGTCGCCAACGTGGAGAAGCTCGGCGGCGCGCTCAAGCACCTTGACCAGCTCGTCGAGAAGCACCTGGGCTTCGCCCGCCGCAGCCCGGCGGTCGAGTTCACCGTGTCGATCAGCAAGGCGCTCGCCATCGCGCTGGTGCTGCGGCTGTTTGTCATCGAGGCGTTCAAGATCCCCTCGGGCTCGATGATCCCCACGCTGATGATCGGGGACCACATTTTCGTCAATAAGCTCTCCTACAGCTTGCGGCTGCCGGTGGTGAACAAGTCGCTGTTCCACTGGGGCGGTTACGAGCGCGGCGACATCGTCGTCTTCGTCAACCCGCTCGACGACGAGCGGCCGTTCTTGCAGCGGCGCGACTACATCAAGCGCATCGTCGGGTTGCCGGGCGACACCGTCGAGGTGAAGGGCGAGGTCATCTACGTCAACGGCGTGCCCCAACCTCGCGAGATCGCCGAGCAGGAGTTCGGCTACTACGACCGCCTCGGCGACGACGGCCCCTGGGTCGAGCAAGAAGGCGAGCTGTTGAAGGAGAAGCTGCTCGGCCCCGACGGCAAGGTGGCCTCGGTCCACGACGTCATCCGCGACCCGGGCCGCCCGCACCTCATCTACGAGGGGCCATTCAAGGTGCCCGAGGGCCACCTCTTCATGATGGGCGACAACCGCGACAACTCTCAGGACGGGCGCGCGGGCGGCTGGTACGTGCCGCTCGGTCACGTCAAGGGCCGGGCGCTGGTCGTCTGGCTGTCATGGGGCAAGCCGGGCTTCTGGCTCTGGGACGACGTCGGGTTCCGGTTCGAGCGGTTCTTCACCGCGGTGAGGTAGCCTCGCAGGGCGGGGGCGGGCCGCCGTCGCCGCCGAGAAAACAGTGAGCGCGCAAGCGCACCGCTTCGCGCCGAGCGGGTTGGCCTGCCCTCGAGCACCAGGCGCTCGCGCGCGACGAGAGCATCCTGATGGATCCCAAATGGATCGAGTGGGCCCGCAAGCTCCAGGCCCTCGCCCAGAGCGGACTCGCCTATACGCAGAGCCCCTTTGAGATCGAGCGCTACAACGCCATCCGCGCGGTCGCCGCGGAGATGATGGCCGCCGGCGCCGAGTCGGAGGTCAAGCCCATCCGCGAGCTGTTCGCGCAGCAGCTTGGCTACGCGACGCCGAAGGTCGACGTGCGCGGGGTGGTCTTCGATGGAGAGGGCCGCATCCTGCTGGTCAAGGAGCTGCGCGACGGGCGCTACACGCTGCCGGGAGGCTGGGCGGACGTTGGCGACACGCCCGCCGAGGCCGCGGTGCGCGAGGTCTTCGAGGAGACGGGCTTCCAGACGCGGGCGGTCAAGCTGCTCGCGGTCTGGGACAGGCGCAAGCACGGGCACACGCCGGCTGCGCCATTTCACCTCTACAAGATCTTCATTCGCTGCGAGCTGCTCGGCGGCGCGGCCAGGGACAGCGCCGAGACCGAGGGGGCGGCCTTCTTCGCCGAGGAGCAGCTCCCCGCTCTCGAGCTCTCGCTGTCGCGCACGACACCGAGCCAGCTTGCGCGGCTCTTCGAGCACCTGCGCAACCCCGACCTGCCGACCGACTTCGACTGATCAAGCCGCGCGCGCCTGGTTCTACGGCAATCGGCTGTTCGTTCCTGGGACACAGCCGGCCAAGGGCTCGGGGCCCTTCCGCTCGCAGCAGCAGACGACGCATCTCTTGCCGATGCGCCGCCGCACGTCGAACTCGGCCTGGAGCCTCTCCTCGGCGCCAGCGACCGGCTCGCTGTCGCCCGGCAGCAAGCAGCGAGGCATCGAGACCGGAGTTTCCCCGCCAGAAGGAGCTCGAAGTTGGACTGGAAGAATTTGGCACTGTGCCGGTCGAGGAATCTGAGCTTCGGGCAGAGTGCCCAAAGCTTCGCGGCGGCGAATCGGAGCGCCGGGCAGAGTGCCAAAGTTCCCCGGTCGACGAATCGGAACTTCGGGCAGAGTGCCCAACACTCCGCGGCGGCGAATCGGAGCGCCGGGCAGAGTGCCCAAAGCGTCGCGGCGGCGAATCGGAGCGCCGGGCAGAGTGCCCAAAGCGTCGCGGCGACGAATCGGAGCTTCGGGCAGAGTGTCCGAAGCTCCGCGGCGGTAAATCGGAGCGTGAGTCAGAGTGCCCAAAGCCTCGCGGCGGCAAATCGAAGCTTCGGGCAGAGCCCCAAAGCGTCGCGGCGACAAATCGGAGCGCCGGGCAGATGCCCAAAGCGTCGCGGCGGCAAATCGGAGCTTCAGGCAGAGTGCCCAAAGCTCCGCGGCGGCAAATCGGAGCGCCGGGCAGAGTGCCCAAAGCGTCGCGGCGGCAAATCGGAAGCGTCGGGCACCATTCCCGAAGCTCCGCGACGGCAAAGCGGAGCGCCGGGCAGCGTGCCGCCCACGGTCGTGCGCGATTCGGCGGCGGGCAACCCGCGGCGCATGCCCGTGCGGCTAGACCAGCTCCATCACCCGCTCTTCGAGCTTGCGGCCCTTGGCGACGCCGGAGATGCGCACCTTGGCAGCGAGGAGCACCCCGAGCACCTCGGCGATGACCTCCTCGGCCTCGTGCTTGCCCGGCGAGAAGGTGACGACCAGGCTACGGCGCGTCCGGTCGAAGGTGAGCGCCTCGACGCAGGGCAGGGCGCGCAGCCCGTCCTCGGGGACCGCGTCGCTCGCCAGCACAAAGCGCACCTCGGCGACCGCGCGGGTGAGCTCCTGCATCGAGCCCGAGGCGACGACGCGGCCGTGGTCGAGGATCGCCGCCGAGTCGCACAGCTCCTCGAGCTCGGTCAGGTTGTGGCTGGAGATGACGATGGTGTGGCCCTCGGTGCGCTGCTGCTTGATGAACTCGCGAAGCTGGAAGGCGCTCTTTGGGTCGAGGCCCGCAGTCGGCTCGTCGAGCAGGACGAGCTCGGGGCTGCCGAGGAAAGCCTGCGCGAGCCCGACGCGCTTGGCCATCCCGTGCGAGAGCGCCCCGCAGCGCACCCGGCACCACTGGGACATCCCCACCCGGTCGAGCGCCTGCTGGGCGGCGGCTGTCGCCTGGCGGCGCGCCATTCCGAGGAGCTGGGCGTAGAAGGCGACCGCGTCGCCGACCGTGTCGTTGGCCGGCAGCAGCGCGTCCTGAGGCAGGGCGCCGAGGCGCCCGCGCAGCGCGGTCACCTCGCCGGCCCGGTGCCCGAGCACGCGCACCGCCCCGGAGGTCGGGGTGAGGAAGCCGCAGACCATCGAGAAGGTGGTGGTCTTGCCCGCGCCGTTGGGCCCGATGAGCCCGTAGACCCCGCCGCCGGGGATCTGCAGCGAGACCTGGTCGACGGCGAGGGTGGCGCCAAAGCGCTTGACGACCGACTCGAGGAGGACGGCCGGCTCGGGCGCGGCCGAAGGGAGGGGCAATGTGGGCTGGATTGCGGCCTCGGACATCAGAGGTCCCTCCTGCGCAGCGCGAGGTAGGCCAGCCCGAGGAAGGCGGCGGCGAACAGCACGTAGGCGCCCGCCGCGCCGAGCGCCTGCAGCGGCTCGAGCGAGACGAGGCCGTCCTCGTAGTGCGAGGGGGTCGCCCAGCTCAAAAAGGCGAGCTTCTCGAACTTGCCGAGCATCGCCAGCAGCCAGAAGACGAACAGCGCGCAGAGGCTGGTGAGCAGCGAGACGATGGGGGTGCGAAACAGCGCCGAGCAGAGCGCGGTCAGCCCCAGGTAGGTCGAGGTGTAGACGAGCGCGAGGAGCCAGAAGCGCGCCATCGCCGCGAGGCCCGCGCCGACCGCGAAGTTCTCGGTCGTCGCCGCGGCGTAGGCGAAGACCCCGAGGTTCATCACCGCGGTCAGCCCGAGCAGCACCGCCGCCTGCGCGATCACCTTGCCGGCGAGCAGCGAGCCGCGGCGAGCCCGCAGCGAGACGTAGCGGATCGAGCGCGAGCTGAGCTCGCCCGAGATCTGATCGAAGCCCATCAGCGCGATGAGCAGCGGCAGGAAGAAGAGGGCGAACTTGTAGAAGAACAGGACGACCAGCGGGATGTCGGCCAGGTAGCGCAGCAACTCCTCTTCCTTGCCGAAGAAGAGCGAGAGCGCGCCCATCTTCATCTTCACCATGTCGTCGGCGGGGATCTGCTGGCCGCCGGCCAGCGTGGCGAGCCCCTCCTGCGCCTTGCGCGAGGCGGCGACGAAGATCAGCCCGGAGATCACCGAGGCGAGGCTGTAGAGGATGAGCAGGACAAGGGTCTTGGCGCTGCGGGCGCTGCGGCGAGCCTCGTGCGAGAAGACCACCCAGGTTTCGGTCAGTGCGTTCATGGGAAGGGTGCGGACGCTAACAGTCGGGTTCTCGATTTTCAACGCGCGCCCCTCGCTCTACGGGCGCGCGGGCGGGCGATTTCGCGGGCGCGGGCTTTTTCTGGACAGCCTGCTACATGGCCGTAGCATGGGGTCGATTCCCGCCTGCCCGCCTGCTTGGTGATCTCCGGTGCGCGACTACCGCTCCTACTCCTCCTCCTATCGCCCTCGCTCGAACCTCTCGCGTCCCAACGGGCCGTGGCCGCTGCTCGGGCTCGCCGGGCTGGTGCTGGTGCTCATCCTCGTCGCCCTCGGCGCTTCGGCAGACGAGGCGCCCGCCGGCGACGAGGGGGCGCAGGCTCAGGCCTCGGCCGAGGGAGGCGACGAGGGTCTGGGCGATCCGGAGAGCCGCGTCGAGAGCTTGCGCGAGGAGGGTGGAGACCCGGCGACGGCGCGCGCCGAGCGGCCGTCGTTCGACAGGCTGCAGCCGACGCCGGCCGACAAGGACCTGCTCGCCCGCGCGACGCTGGAGAACGGGCGCTATTACCTCGACGGCCCGGGGGGCAAACGCGCGCTCACCATCGACGCCACGCTCCAGGAGCGGATGACCAAGCTGCTCGAGACCTACGACGTGCCGTTCGGCGCGCTCGCCGCCATCGAGCCGGCGACCGGGCGGGTGCTCGCGTTGGCCGAGCACAGCGAGAAGAACCCCGCGATGCGCGGGCTCGCGGTCCAGGCGCTTTACCCGGCGGCCTCGACCTTCAAGATCGTCACCGGCGCGGCGCTGCTCTCGGCCGGAGTGCCGGCCTCGGAGCGGGTCTGCTACCACGGCGGCAAGCGGGGCCTGACCGAGAAGCTGCTCAAGGACGACCCCCGCCGCGACCGGCGCTGCACGACGCTCGCGAACGCGATGGGCGACAGCACCAACGTCGTCTTCGCCAAGCTCGCCAACCGCTCGCTCGACGCGGCCTCGCTCACCCGGTGGGCCGAGAAGTTTCGCTTCAACCAGCCCTGGTCCTTCGCGGTGCCGACCGACGCCTCGTTCGCGAAGATCCCCGAGGACTCGCTCGGCCTGGCGACCACCGCGGCGGGGTTTGGCGAGGTCTTCCTCTCGCCGCTGCACGGAGCCGCCATCGCCGCGGCGGTCGGCAACCGCGGGGCGATGGTCGGCCCGGTGCTCTTCGACGACGAGGTGGCGGCCGAGCACCGCGTGGTCAACGAGCGGCTCGCCGCCGAGCTCTCCGACATGCTCGAGAACACGGTCACCTCGGGCACCGCGCGCCAAGCCTTCCGCGAGCGGGGCCGCTACGTGCTCGGCGAGGTGCGGGCGGCCGGCAAGACCGGGTCGCTCGCCGACAAGAAGCCGTTTCGCGACTACTCGTGGTTCGTCGGCTGGGCGCCCAAAGAGAACCCGACCATCGCGGTCGCCGCCGTGGTGGTCAACGGGCCGTGGTGGCGGGTACGGGCTCCCTACGTCGGGCGGGAGGCGCTGCGCAGCTACCTGAACGAGCAGGCCAAGCAGGCTCGCCGCGAGGCCCGGGGGGAGACGGTCGCCTCGCGCTAGGAGACGGTGGGCTCCCGGGGTTGCGTCGAGGGTCCCCTTCGACTCCGCTCCCGCCGCTCGCGCGTCGGGAGCTACGCTCAGGGTGAGTGGAACGGGAGGGGGGCGCGAAGATCTTTCGACGGCTCTTCAGACCGTTCTGCCCGCGCCCGCGCTGGACCTGCCGACAGCCGCCCTGCGACCGCAGCGTTTCCGGCAACCAAGCCGCCGGACACGGGCGGTCAAGCTGGCAAAGGGCAAGGCTGTCGGGAGCTTACGGGGGGCGCAAGTGTGCGCCGGTCAGCAATCAAGCTTGACATGGGGCCGCGCCTCGGTACATAAACCACGCTCTTTTTTGCGCTTTTCGCGCACGTTGGAGGCAGTTCCACCATGGCAGTGAAGATTCGGCTCGCCCGCGCGGGCGCCAAGAAACGCCCGTATTACCACGTGGTTGCGACGGACTCGACCAACCGCCGCGACGGCAAGTTCATCGAGGCCGTCGGCTCCTATGACCCGACCGCTCAGCCGGCCAAGGTCGAGTTCGACGACGAGCGCCTCAACTACTGGCTCGGCACCGGCGCACAGCCGACGGCCACGGTCGCTCGGCTCATCCGCGGGCGCAAGAAGCAGGCGGTCGAAGCCAAGGCCTAGAGGGTCATGTCGCAACCCGAACGGCTCGTCCAGCTTGGCGTCGTCGCAAAGGCGCATGGGCTCCGGGGCGAGGTCGCCATCCGGGCCGACGAGGGCATGGTCGAGGAGCTCCTGACTCACGACACGCTGCTGCTTCGCTGTCCCGGAGGGGAGGCTGAGCCGCGGCGGGTCGATTCGGCGCGTCCTGTTTCCCGGGGCGTGCTCGTCTGCTTCGAAGGGGTAGACGACCGGACTGGGGCCGAGGCGCTGCGTGGATACGAAGTGCTGCTGCCTCGCTCGTCCCTGACCGAGAAAGAGGGCGAGTTTCTCACCGGCGACCTGGTCGGGCTCGAAGCGCTGACACCCGAAGGGCGAAGGCTGGGGCGGGTCGAGGCGGTCTTCGAGGGCGGCGGCGAGGTATCGAACCTGGTCATCGGCGACAGTGAGCTGCACGTGCCGATGGTCGAGCTCTTCGTGAAGCGGGTCGATCTCGAGGCCGGCCAAATCATCATCGAGCCGCCTGAGGAGGAGTAGCGGGCCCAGAGGGCCGAAAGGGAGCTTGGGGAGATGGTGTCGGTTGAAATCCTCACTCTCTTTCCTCGGATGGTCGAAGGTCCGCTGACCGAGAGCATCCTGGGCAAGGCCAGGGAGCGGGGCTACCTCAAGGTGGCCGTCACCGACCTCCGCGACTTCGCCCACGACAAGCACCGGGTCTGCGACGACACGCCGTACGGCGGCGGCGCGGGGATGGTGATGAAGCCCGAGCCGCTCGTCGAGGCCATCGAGGCGGCCAGGGCGCGCAGGCCGGGAGCAAGAGTGATTCTGATGGGCCCGCGAGGGCGGGTCTTCGACCAGCAGGTCGCCCGCGAGCTGCACGCTCTCGGGTCGTTGGTTTTGGTGTGCGGACGCTACGAGGGCGTCGACGAGAGGGTGCTCGACTTCGTCGACGAGGAGATGTCGCTGGGCGATTTCGTCTTGACCGGGGGCGAGCTTGCCGCGGTGTGCATAGTCGACGCGGTGACGCGGCTCGAGCCGGGGGTTCTGGGAAACCTCGCCTCGGCCTCGAGCGAGAGCTTCGAAGAAGGGGTCCTCGAGTATCCCCAGTACACGAGACCGCCAGAGTTCAGGGGAAAGAGAGTCCCCGAGGTGCTGCTGTCAGGCGACCATGCGCGGGTCGCCCGGTGGCGCCGGGCAATGTCGCTGAAGGCCACGCGCGAAAGACGGCCTGACTTGTTTGCAAAGCTGACGCTATCCGAGCAGGATCGCGTGCTCTTGAAAGAGATGCTGGAAGGCGAAGGAGAGAGCCATGCGCAACAAGATACTTGACCTCGTGGAGTCGAAGAACCTGCGCACCGATCACCCCGATTTCCGTCCGGGCGACACCGTGCGCGTGCACTGGAAGATCCGCGAGGCCGGCAAGGAGCGCGTCCAGGCCTTCGAGGGCGTCGTCATCGCCCGCGCCCGCAACAACAACCGCACGACCTTCACGGTCCGCAAGATGAGCTACGGGACGGGCGTCGAGCGCGTCTTCCCGCTCAACTCGCCGCGCTACGAGAAGATCGAGGTCCTCACCTCGGGCAAGGTGCGCCGCTCGCGCCTGTACTTCGTGCGCAAACTGCGCGGCAAGAAGGCCCGTATCGAGACCCAGCGCGAGGTGCGTGCCTCGTCGCGCAGCAACATCAGCGAGCAGAACGCCTAGCGGCGGTCGTGAGTCGAGAGCTCGGGGCTTGCCCGGACCTCTCGGCACGGGGCGAAAAGAGGCCCGGGGAGGGGCGCATGGCAATGCGCCCGTCTACCGGAGTCGGGCAGAGGCTCGAGGCGCTGGCGGTTCGCCGACGCCCACGCTGATGCGGGCGCCCGCCTGGATGACACCCGGGCGGGCTATCAATCCGCTGGAAATCGAAGCGCCAATCAAGGACTATCTTGGGCATGCTCATCCTCGAGCTTGCGACCCAGGCCATCAAAGGTTTCTCGTCCCAGGCGCGCGCAGTTCTCAAGCCGGGCTACAACGTCCTCGTTCCGCCCGCGGGCACCCCGCCGGGGGTCGGGGTGTTGTTGTCTTCGCTCCTCTACAACGACGGGCGCGGCAGCGACGCGATGCTCGGCACCGGGCAGGCGCCCGCGCGTGCCGGGCTGACGGTCCAGGGGCGCGACGGCAAGGCCTATCGGCTCGTGCGCAATCTGGGCGGCTCGGGAGCGCTGCATCGGCTCGAGCCGAACAACACCTGGGCGGTCGTCTCCCAGGACCCGCTCGCCATCAACAACCTGCTTCGCGACGCGCTCGGGCTGCCCTCCAAGAGCCAACTCGAGGAGCTGTTCTGCCTCTCGGCCCAGCAGCTTCCTTCCCGCCGCCCGGCCGAGCCGAAGTCCTCTTCCAGCTCCGGCAAGCCGCTGGGCCCGGCCTCGGAACCGGCGACGAAGCTGCGCCCCAACGCGCTCATCGAGGCGGCGATGGCCGCCTCGAAGAAGAAATTCGACCCGGCGCAGGCCCAGCAGGACGTCGAGCGGCTGCGCGCCGAGGTGCAGACCGGCAAGGCGCTCGAGGAGTCGCAGTTTCGCCTCGAGGGGATGCAGCAGCGCATCTTCGAGCTCGAGGAGCGGCTCAAGCAGCTCGACAGGCTGGTCGAGGAGGTCGACCGGGCCAAGCAGTCGATGCGCTCGGGCCACTCGCTGGATGCGCTGGGCCTGCCGCCCGACGCGTTCGAGCGAGCCGCGCGCTACGACGACGCCGCGAAGAAGCGCGACGAGTCCATCCAGAAGCTGCGCGAAGACGAGATGGCCGGCAGGGCGGAGGCCGAGAGCGCGCACGTCGAGCCTATCTGGCTGAGCCGCGGCTTCCAGATTGGGATGGGCGCGGGCTTGCTCGCCCTCATCCTCGGGATCGTCTTCAGGGACACTGCCGGCAGCTACCTGGCGCTGCTCGACATCCCCGCGTTTGGCTACGCCGGGCTCTGCGCGCTGCGGTGGATTGGCGATTTGCAGTATCGCGACTCGCTCTCGCGCAAGCTCTCGATGAACAAGGACCGCGAGCAGAAGCTCAACCTCGCCTTCGACAACGAGTTCTTCCCCATCAAGGCGGCGATGCGGATCGTCGGCGTCGAGACGGGCAAGGAGTTCCTCGAGTTCTTTGGCAAGCGCCAGGCTGCCGAGGAGACGCTGGCGGCCGCCGAGGCGAAGCTCGGGATGGCCCGCTCCGATCCGCAGTTGCTCGGCGCGCTCGACGAGCAGGACGCGCTCGTCGCCCAGGCCAAGGTGCTCGAAGAGCAGATCGCGGCGATGGGCGCGGGGGTGATGCGCGACTGGCGCGACGCGGAGGCCGAGCTTCAGGAGATCGAAGCTCAGCTTGCCGGCGGCGCCGCGCCGGCCGACAAGCCCGCGGCGCTGGGCGGCAGCTTCGAGGCGCCGGCCGACAAGCCCGCCAAGGACGATCCGGTGCCCAAGCTCCTCGGCTGTGCGCAGGAGCTCTTCGCGGGCGCAAGCCTCGAGGCGTTGGGCGGCACGGTGCGCGATAGGGCCTCTCAATACCTGGTTGCTCTGACGGATCGGCGCTATCTCGGCGTCGAGCTCGACTCGGCGGCGAACGCGAGCCTGGTTGCGCCCGGCAGGAAGGTGCCGGCCGGCCAGCTCGACGATCGCGATCTTGACCTGTTGTACCTTTCGGTCAAGTTGACTCTGGTCGAGAAGCTCGCCCCGCTTTCGCAGGTCTCGTTCGTCCTCGACGAGCCGTTCATGGGCTGGGATGAGCCCAAGCTGCAGCTCGTCTCGCGCATGTTGAAGCACATCGGCACGATGACTCAGGTGGTGCACGCGAGCGCACTGCCCGCCCATCGCAACCTCGCCGACAACCCGGCGCAGATTTAGGCAGGCCGACACCGGGCTCCCGCCTCGGGGCCGACGGGCGGGAGGCCGGCCGGCCCGCGCGAAGAGGGGGGCCTCGACGGGTCCGTGTCCGGAGGCTGGCGACCAGGCGGCGCGCGCCCGAGCTCTTCCCGGGGCACTCGAGCGGCGATTCGGCGCGTTTTCGAGGCGCGATGGGCCTCCATTTGTGGGGACCCGGCACGCTTCGGCTCGATGTCAGACCCGTGCGCTACAACAGGCTCTCCACCAACGAAGAGGGAGGGGAGCATGGCCAAACAGAGCAAGGGCAAGCAACCGACGCCGCAGCAGCAGCAGGGCGAGGAGGGCGAGTCGCTGGCGGCCGAGTACTTCGCCGAGCGCGGCTATCGTGTCCTCGAGCGCAACTACAAGTCGCAGCTTGGCGAGCTCGATCTCGTCGTCGAGAAAGGCCTGCAGCTCGTCTTCGTCGAGGTGCGCTCGCGCAGCTACGTCTCCTTCGGCTATCCCGAGGAGACGATCAGCCGGGCCAAGCGCCGCAAGCTGAGCCTGGTGGCGCTCCACTACGTCGTGAGCCGGCGACTGACCGAGAGAGTCATCCGCTTCGACGTTCTGGCGGTCATCCCGACGCGAAGCGGGCCGCGCGTCGAGCACATCGAGGACGCTTTTGAGGTCGACTTCTCGGGCCGCAGCGCGCCGTTGCTCTTCTAGAAGCGGTGAAGCTCCGTCGAGAAGACCTTCTCGGACTCAGTCCGGTTCCGCTCACCCTGAGCTCGTCATTGGTCCCTTGGCCGTGCGCACGGCGAACAGCCGCGCGGCCGGCGGGCCCGTGTGCGAGAGTAGGCGGCTCCTTCAATCGAGGCAGCCCATGGCCGGAACCCTCTATCTCGTCGCGACGCCCATCGGGAACCTCGGCGACATCACCTATCGCGCCGTCGAGACGCTCAAGCAGGTCGACGCCATCGTCGCCGAGGACACGCGGCGCGCGCGCATCCTCTGCGACAGGTTCGGCATTGGGGCCAAGCTCGTATCGATGCCCGCGTTTCGTGAGCAGCAGCAGGCAGCAGCGCTGGTCGCGCGGCTCGAGGCCGGCGAGAGCCTCGCCTTAGTGACCGACGCTGGCAGCCCCGGGATCAGCGACCCGGGGACCGCTGTCGTGCAGCAGGCGGTCGGCAAGGGCATCCGCGTCGTGCCAATCCCCGGTGCCTCGGCGGTCATCGCCGCGCTTTCGGCCTCGGGGCTACCGACCGATCGGTTCCACTTCGTGGGCTTCCTGCCGCGGAAGGGCACGGCGCGCGAGCGCGAGCTGCTGCTGCTCAAGCGCCTGGGGGCGACGCTGGTGCTCTACGAGTCGCCTGAGCGGCTCGGGGCGACGTTGCGCGAGCTGGCCGGGGTCTTCGGCGACCGGCGTGCGGTGGTCGCTCGGGAGCTGACGAAGCTGCACGAAGAGCTCGCACGCGGCCGACTCGGCGAGCTCGCCGAGAGGTTCTCGGGCAGGGTGCGGGGTGAGATCACCCTGCTCGTCGAAGGGGTTTCCGAGGAAGCCGCCGAGGTCGCGAGTGACGAGGCCATCGTCGCCGAGGTCGAGCGACGCCTCACCGCAGGCGAAGGCTCGGTCAAAGAGATCGCCAAGGATCTCGCGAGCGCGACCGGCCGGCCGCGAAGTGAGGTCTATTCGCTCGCGCTGCGCGCGAAGGAGTCGATGGGCAGGTAGCCGGACTCGCGTTCGTGGAGCGGTCGCGTTCGTCGCCCCGAGCCCGGGACGGTGACGCGTCCTCGCTCGGGTCGGCCCGGGCGTGCGTCGTGCCTACGGCCGAGCCCCTTTGACAAGCGAAGAGGGCGCGCCCGGTCGGAAACGCGCCCTCGTCACTGGAGCTCTCTTCGGCGAGCGAGCTCTAGAAGTTGAGCACGCCCGTCGCCATGACGCTGAAGACGCTGGTCTCGGAGATACGGAAGCGCCGGCCAGGCATGTCGTAGCGGAAGTCGAAGGTGGGATTGACCTCGTTGGTTCCGAGGTCGACGCAGGCGCGGCTGGTGTCGTCGCCGCAGGCGTTGTTGATGTCCTTGCCGATCTGCTCGCCCGACAGGAAGTGCTCGGTCTCGTGGTAGAGGCTCGCGCTCAGGCGAAACTGCACGTATTCGACCGGGCGGGCGTTGACGCCGATGCTGCCGCCGATGGTCATGTACTCCTCGGTCCAGAGCAGCTTGCCGGCCGCGTCGGACAGCTCGTTGTAGACCCGGCCGCTGCTCACGTAGGAGCCGGCGGCCTGCAGGTCAATGCTGACCGACTGCTTGCGCATCGGGTCGTCGTAGGGAAAGAACTCCGCGCCGAACAACAGGCCCGCGACCTGCTGCGGCTTGTAGCCCGCGTCCGCGAAGGTCCAGGCTCCGCTGCCGCAGTTGCCTCCGGAACCGAGGTTCTCGGGGTTGCGGCAGTTGCTGTAGTAGCCGGTCGCGCGGGTCGGGAAGGTGTAGTGCAGCTTGACGTACGGGTCGATGGCGCCCAGGCGCTTCGACAAGGCCGTCGAAACGGTCAGCCGGTGGGCCATGTCGCCGATGTTGCCTGGGTCCGAAGCCGAGGTGGGCTTGGACGGGTTGTTCAGGCTCGAGGAGGGGATCGTGTAGTCGAAGCCTAGGACCCACTTCGGCTTGGTGTCGTCCCGTCGATCGCTGAGCGGGGCCCACTTGGTGCCGACGGTGATGTTCGAGAAGCCGCCGCGATAGGACTGGCCCGGGATCGGAAAGATGGGCTGGGCGCCGGCGAAGCTGTCGCCCTTGCAGCCAGGGTCGACCAGAGAGCCGTCGGGGTTGACGCAGTTGTTGACGACCGTCGAGTTGTTTTCGTTGGTGATGACCTTGCCGTCTTCGTCCAGGCCGGGGAAACGCCAGAGCTTCTGATCGCTGAAGACGAGCGAGGCCCCGACGTGGAGCTCGAGGTCTTGATAGATGCCGATGGCCAGGCGCATCGGCATCTCCTGCGTCACCTGGTGGTAGCGCATCTCGATCACGTTGGCGATGTGCCCGTCCTGATGGCGCTCGCGGGTGATTTTGGCGCGCTTCTGCGTGCGTGCGTACCCGAGCTCGAGGTCGAGGTCGAAGGGGTTGTCGAGATCGAAGGAGCTCGCGACTCGGGTCAGCTCGGCGGCGCCGACCTGCGCGGGCACGCTCAGCGCGACGGCAAGGCCCGCCGCGAGAAGCGAGAGACGAGCATGGGAGTGGAGACTCATTGCTCCTCCGCGAGCAGGGCCTTGGGCTGCGAGACCTGCTGCGCCGTGACCGGAAAGCGGCCTAAATCCGCGTTAGTACGGGCAAAGCTACTGGAGGGTCAGGGGGGTGTCAAGAAAGCGATGCTCCGGGCAAAGGCCCCAGCACCCGGCAACCGGCACGGAGCGCTCACGAGGTGTCGGGAAATCTCCTTAGAACTCGGCCCGCCCCCTCCGGTCACCTCGAGCGAAGTCGAGAGGCCCGAGCGTAGACCGAGGATGCGAGGCCACAAGTCGAGGGGCAGTTCGACTCCGCTCCTGCCGCTCGCAGCGTCGGGAGCGGGGCTCAGGGCGAGCGGAAGCGGACGGAGTCGAAGAGGGTTTTCTCGACGCCTCTTCAGGCCGGCGCCTTGACGCTGCCCTCGTGGTCGCGAAGGCCGAACTCCTTCATCTTTATCTGCAGGCTCTTGCGGGAGATCTTGAGCTTCTTGGCCGCCTGGGTGACGTTGCCGCCGGTCTCCTCGAGAGCGCGACCGATGAGGTCGCGTTCGAGCTCGGCGGCCGCCTGGCGCACGATCTCCTTCATCGAGGCGTCGCCGGCCGGCCCCGCGGCGAGGACCGGGAGCTTCACGGTGTCGACCGTCTTGAGCGGCTCGGGTAGGTCGCTGGCGAGCAGGACCGGCCCTTCGGCAAACAGCAGCATGCGCTCCATCAGGTTCTCGAGCTCGCGGATGTTGCCCGGCCAGCCGTACTCCTGGAGCACCTCGAGCGCGTCGGGCTCGATGCCCTGGACCTTCTTGTTGAGGCGCTTGTTGTATTTGTCGACGAAGTGGCGCACGAGCGCCGGGATGTCGTCGGTCCGGTCGCGCAGCGGCGGCAGGGCGATGGGCACCACGTTGAGCCGGTAGAACAGGTCCTCGCGGAAGCGGCCCTCGGCGACCTCCTTCTTCAGGTCGCGGTTGGTCGCCGCGATGAGGCGCACGTCGACCTTGAGGGTCTTGATGCCGCCGACCCGCTCGAACTCACTCTCCTGCAGCGCCCGCAGCAGCTTGACCTGCATCTCGGGAGGGATCTCGGCGATTTCGTCCAAGAACAGGGTGCCGTCGTCGGCGAGCTCGAAGCGCCCGGGCTTGGAGGTGACCGCTCCGGTGAAGGCCCCGCGCTCGTAGCCGAACAGCTCGCTCTCCATCAAATCCTTGGGGATGGCCGCGCAGTTGATGCGGATAAAGGGCTTGGTGCGCCGCGAGCTGCCCGCGTGCAGCGCGGTCGCCACCAGCTCCTTGCCGGTGCCGCTCTCGCCGGTGATGAGCACGGTCGAGGGGGTGTCGGCGACCTTGTCGAGGATCTTGAAGACCTCCTGCATCGAGGCCGAGGCGCCCACCAAGGCCTGGCGCGCCTTCTCGTCGGAGGGGGCCGGGACGCTCGTCTTCGACAGATCGCGGGTGCGCACCGCCTTGGCGATGACCCGCTTCAGCTCGTCCTGCTCGAAGGGCTTGGTGATGTAGTCGAAGGCGCCCAGCTTGATCGCCTCGACCGCCGAATCGACCGTGCCGTGGGCGGTGATCATGATCACCGGCACTTCCGGGAAGTCGGCAAGGACCGCCTTGAGCAACGAGATGCCGTCCATTTTCGGCATCACTTGGTCGGTGACGACCACGTCGGCGCCGTTCTTGCGCAGCTCGGCGAGGGCCTGGACCCCGTCTTCGGCGACGGTGACCTCATAGCCCTCGCGCTTGAGCATCGCGGCCAGGACCCGACGCAGATTCGGTTCGTCGTCTACGACCAGGGCTTTGGCCATGGCATCCCCTAACGAGAACTGCGGCTGGGCGGCCGCGGGTAGACGGCGGACCGTAGCACAAGTGTTTTCCATAGTGGACCTTGCCTTGCTGGCCGGGATTCGGACGGGCTACCGTGCGGAGTCGGGGCGCGCGCGCGTTCCGCCCCTTTTCGCGATGCGACCCTTCGCCACTCTCACCTGCGCCGCTCTGATGGCGTGCGCGCCCTACGGTTTCCACCGGCCTGCCCAAACCCTGAAAGACGGGGAGACGGTGGTGGGGGTGAGCCTCGATCTGGCCTCGTTCTTCGCTCGGGTGGCGCAGGAGGAGCGAGAGGCGGACCGGCTCGACGAGGGGCTGCTCTTGCCGGCGGTCTTCGTCCGGCGCGGAATCGGCGGCGCTGGGGAGCTGGACCTGTCGGTCTTTCCGCTGGGAATCCGCGCAGGAGCGAGGCTTCGGCTCTTCGAGTCGGGGAGCGCAACCGGGGTGGCCGAGGCGGGGCTGACGGTGGCCGCGGCGCTCGCGCCGGAGAGCTCGCCGACCGACTGGCGCGCGCTGCTGTTGCCCGACGCCGCGCTCGCGGTCGGCTACTCGCTGGCGGAGCAGGACCAGGCCTACGCCGCCCTGCGCTACCTCTGGCTGCGCGAGAAGATCGCGGGTTCGGGGTTCTCGCACACCCCCGGGCTCACGCTCGGCTACGCCTTCGACGCCGGCAGGGTGGACCTCGACCTCGAAGCGACCGCGCTCTACTCGCCGCAGAGCGGCGATTGGGTCCTCGTCCCGGGGATTGGCGCGGGGCTGCGCGCCGGCACTCGGAAAGCGGAATGAAGCTCGTCCGGAAGGAAGGGCTTGCCGCAGGGGCACTGCGCGCGAGCAGGTGAAGTCCTCGCCGCGGCGCTTGCTCGCGCGCAGCTCCCGGCCGCCTCCCGACACTTGAGATTCGCCGCGTCTTGGCACGCGCTCGGAGGTCCGAGCTCATTCCGGCCGCGGGGATCGTTCGCGTGTCTGCCCGATTCCTCGACGGGCGCATTGCGATGCGCCCCTACCAACCTGCGACCGAGAGCCTGGGTTTCGGGCGAAGCCCGGGCTCCCGACCGTCGCTAATACAGTCCTTCCGGGAGTGGGCTTCCAGCCATGTCGCCAGGTTTGCGCACGACGAGGGTGAGACTCGCCGAGGCTCCGTCGCGCAGGTCGACGACCCCGTGAGCCGAGAGCTGGCCACCCTCGTCGTAGAACACAGCCGTGTAGAGCCCGCCCGTCAGCCCGGCGAAGAGAGTCTCCCCATCGACCACCTGGCCGGTCTGCAGCAATGACAGGTCGTCGGCTTCGACCTTGCCCGACGGGCCGGCTTTCGTCAGATGCACCATCCCCGTGGCCGCGCCCTCGACGAGGACCCGCAGCGTGGCCCCGCCGCTCAGGTCGACATCGAGGCGCACCGTCTCGCCTTCGGAGACCTCGACCTGGCGGGTCAGCGCACGAAACCCGTCCGAATCGAACATGAAGACGACCAGGTGGCTGCCAGCCGAGAGACCGTCGATTCGGTAGCGCCCCTGCGCGTCCGAGTTGCTGGAGAGGTTGCGGGTGTGGATTTCGGCGAAGACCCCGCGCCCGCCGGCGTCGCGAATGGTGCCCGCGATGGCACTCGAGGCGCTCAGCTCGATGCGCGCGCCCCGGACGTCGGCGTCGGGCGGTATTCGGAGGCTCGTCTCGCCGAGCGCACCTGCGCGCCGGGCGACCAGCGTCACCGGCCCCGGAGAGAGGCCGTCGATGCGGAAGGTGCCGTCGGCGCGGCTCACGGTCGAGGCGGGCTGCTCGTCGCGGGCGCCCGAGTCGGACCCGTTGAGGCTCACGAGCGCGCCGGCCACCGGTTCGCCGCGCCTGTCGACGACCAGGCCCTCGACCGCGCGCGCCTCCTCGAGGACGATGTCGCCAGCCTCGGCGACGCCGTTCGAGCCGAGGCGCGCCTGCCTGAAGACGGTCTGCTTGCGCTCTGCCCCGACGCGGAAGATGACCGCGTCGCGGTGGGCGCGCACAGCGACCTCGAATCGCCCGTCGGGCGCGTCGATGGGCGCGCCGTCGACGAAGAAGCGGGCCAAGGGCCGCTCTGCGCCGTCGAGGACCCTGCCACGCAGCCGCGAGGGGGCCGCGAGCCGGATGACGACGTCGGTGTCGCCGCCGCGGGCGCTCGCCTCGCCGACGCTCTTGTCGAGGAAGGCCGACAGCAGGTAGGTGCCGGCCTGCAGGCCGACGATCTCGAACGCGCCGTCGGGGCCGACCGCGACGCCTTCGCCGGCGCGCGAGCCGCGGCCGCGCGGGTGGACGAACGCTCCGGCGGCCGGCTTGCCGTCCGGGTCGAGGACGGTGCCGGCGATCCGCTCGCCGAGCTCGAGCTCGACACTCCCGAGATCGACCTCGCCGCGCTCCGGGACGGCGACGTTCGGTCTTTCGGCGGGCCGAAAGCCGCGGGCCGAGAAGCGCACCCGATAGCTGCCGGCCTCGAGGCCGGCGAGGACCAGGACGCCGTCGTCGCCCGACGTGCTGTCGGTCGAGAAGCTCTCGTTGCGCTTGTGCACCTCCTCGAGCCAGGCCCCCGCGCGGGCCCCGGCGACCGGCGCGCCCCGAGCGTCGACCAGGCGGGCCCGGATGCTGCCGAGCGCCGACAGCTCGAGGCGCACCTCGCTCGCCGGCGCTTCGACCGAGACCTCGCCGGCGCCGTGGAGCGAGTGGTGAGCCATCAGCGTGACCGGCCCCGGTCCCTCGAGCTCGAGGCGGAAGGCGCCGAAGGCGTCGCTCGTCGCCACCCCGCGGCTCGCCCCGCGGGCGAGGACCTGGACCTCGGGCAGCGGCACGCCCGCCGCCGAGACCACCTGGCCGGTAGCCAGCGTGAGGGGCTCGAGCACGAGCACGATCTCCTCGTCGCGCGCGGCGAGGGTCGTGCTCGCGGGCCGGAAGCCCTCGGCCGAGGCCGTCAGCGTCGCGCCGGAGGTGACCCCTTCGAGGCGAAAGCGCCCTTGGGCATCGCTCCGAGCATCGGCGACTTTGCGGGTCCCCAGCTTTGCCGAGAGCGCCGCGGCGGGCACCGCGATCCCCGCCGGGTCGAGGACCTGGCCGACCGCGACGAGGGCCTCGTCGAGCGACAGCTCGACCCGGGCGACCGGCTCTGAAAGGACGACCTGCGCGCTCGCCGCCAGCCCTCCAAGGGATGCGGAGAGGCTGTAGGTGCCTGGGAAGAGCCCCTCGGCGCGAAAGGTCCCGTCGGCGGCGACGAGCGAGAGGGTCGCGTGCTCGGAGTAGAGGCGGACCGAGGCGCCCTGGGCAGGTATCCCGCGCGCTCGGACAGCGCCCTCGAGCACCCGTGGCCGCGGCAGGGTGATCGTCACCGGGGCGGGAGCGAGGAGCTTGAGCGGCAAGCCGGTCGGAAGGTAGCCCGGGGCGTTGGCGGCGAGGTAGTGGGGGCCTGGGCCGAGCCCGTCGATCAGAAAAGCTCCGTCGGGTCCGGTGGTGGCTTCGACGAAGCGGGGCAGCAGCGCCGAGACCGCGGTCACGAGGACGCCGCCGAGCGGGCGCGCCTGCTCGTCGACGACCCGGCCGCCGAGCCTTCTCGGACTTGTGAGTTGGAGGACGACCGAGTCGCCGTTTTCGACCGCGCGGCGAAAGGCAGGGGCGTACCCCGGCGCGCTCGCGAGGAGGGTGAAGCGGCCGGCCCGCGACGGCGAGAACGAGAACTGGCCGTCGGCCCCGGTGTGCGCCGATTCTTGAGGCAGCCACTCGCCTTCGCGACGGCTGACGAGCAGGGCGACCCTGGCCGCTGCGGCGCTGCAGCCGCATTCGAGAAGCCGCTTGTGGCACGTCGGGCACTCGCACGGCTCGGAGGTCAGGCTCGATGCCTCGTCCAAAGCAAGATGCACGTCGGCCAAGAGCGGCTGGCCGCGCTCGTCGACGACCTGGCCCGAGACCCGCGCGAGCCGGCGCTCGCCATCCTTGGAGACCGGCGAGGAGAGCCTGCGCTCGGCCCGCTGGTGAGCGTGCGTGAGGGCAGCGAGGTTGTAGTCGCCTTCGTCCTCGGGCCAGAGGGCGTAGGCGAGCGCGCCGATGGCGAGCAACGCCAGCAGTGCGGTCCCGAGACGCTTCAAGTCGAGCTTCCTCCGCGACACTCCGGCGAGGGAGTGTAACGCGAGGAAGCCCTTGATTCACGTCGGAGCCAGGGCGAAGACCTAGGCGCCCGGCTCGAGGGTGCAGATGGCCTTGGGCTGCTTGATACGCGGCAGGACCACCTCGAGGACGCGGAAGGGGTGGTTGAGCCTCTCGGGCCCGAGGTGGGCGACCGCCAGATCGAGGGCGAGGGCCAGATCGAGGTTCTGGGGGCCGGCGGCGACGAGGACGGCCGAGTCGCCGCGAAGCAGGTTGGACTGGAACACCCCGCCGCCGAGGAAGGTGCGGACGGTGTCGAATTCCAGGACGCCGGTGCGCTCGTGCACACGGTGCAGCAAGGCGAACAGGCGCGGCGAGGTGACCAGGACGTAGGGCGCGAAGTAGCCCTCGCCCGTAAGTCGCTCGGTGGCGGCGACCACGGAGGCGAGGCCCCCCCCGGGCTCGTCCCATCGGCCGAGCGAGGCGACGAGCCGCCCCTCGCAGGTCAGCAGACCCGGGATGCCGAGCCCCTTGTCGCCGTAGAAGATGAGCTCGTCCTCTTTCTGGGCACAGGAGGCGGCGGCGACCGCGGCGGCCGACAGATCGAGCGGCAGGTTGTGGTCGTGGGCCGCCTGGATGTCGCGCCAGTGGAGCAAGAAGTCCTTGTAGATGATCGGCAGCGTCTTGAAGCTGCGCGAGGAAGGGGAGAGCGCCGGGTCTTCGCCGTCCCCCGTGAGGCTGAGCGTGCCGGGTGTCCGGCTTCCGAATTCGTGGAAGGGCACCGCCTGAACGCCGGCGCCGAGCGGCCCGTAGAGATCGATGAAGCGCCGGCAGACGAGGTAGCGGCGCGCGGTCGAGACCACGAGCTCGTGGAGTTGTTGACGCTCTTCCGGGTTCAGCGGGTTGTCGCTTTCGCCGAGCAGCTCACCTATCGACATGGAGACCCTCCGCACGCGCGAGGCCGGCACGCGGGAGGGAGCGCTCGGATGGCGCGTCGGGAGTGCGCCCCCGCCCTGCGAAGCCTGATGGCTCGGCGCAAGGTGGGCAGAGGCTCGACGGGGCGCAAGGCGCCGGGGGACTCAGCGCAAGGCGGGCGCCGCGTTCACGAGCTTGCCGTCGCGAAAGGTCGCGCTGCGTTTGCCGAGCGGCCAGGTCCAGACCTCGGACTTGACCCCTTCGACCCACTCCTGGCGAATGCTCTCAGGCCGTCCCCAAGCCAGGGTGGCCGCGTGCGTGTCCATACCGGGCTCGAGCCGCTTCTCGCGAATCGCCGCGCGCAGCTCGGGCGGATACTCGTCGAGGGCGGGCGTCGGGTCCTTTTCGCAGAGGATCTGGTCGACCGCCGAGAGGAACTCCTCGCGGGTCTTGATGCCCTGGCGCAGCACCGCGACGTAGGGGCGGCTCTTCGGCTGGCCGACCACCGACAGGTAGAGCCAGGGTACGGTCCGCGGCGAATAGAGCGGGCGGCGGGTGACCACCAGGCTCGTCGGGAACTCCACCTTCTCGACGCGCACCTTCGAGCCCAGCGCGAGCAGGTCCTCGGGTGCCCCGGGCAGGATCGGATGGCCCGACGGATCGACGAGCAGCTCGATGCTGTCGGGAGGCAGCGGGCTGATGAGCCTCCGGGTGCTGTCGGTGAAGAAGGGCATCACGTGGTTGCTCGCCCGCAGGTGCAGGGTCTTGCCCTCGAGGTCGCGGGCAAGCCCGACCCGGTCCTCGTCCGGCAGCAGCGAAGTCGAAGCGCAGCCGGCGGCCAACGCGAAGAGGACGACGGGCAGGAACCGGAGGGTGGGAACAGTCATGGTCGCCTCGTATCAAGGTCGCGCGCACGCGCGCAAGCGAGCGGCCGGTCGGACAGGGGCCTTGAAAGAGCCGCCGCCTGGGCGCTGGCAGACTATCGCATGGGGCAGGAGGCGGGCCTGCGAGCGTCCCCTCAAACGTCCTGCCGGATCGCCGGAGGAGCTGCCGCACGGGGGGCTTGGCTGCGGGCCGTCGATTGCGGCCCCCCTGCCCAGTCTCTAGGTTTCACTTGCGCTAACCGTGCACGCAATGAGGAGTTTTTCATGGCCAAGCGGGGAAGTGAGAACCAGGACTACTACAAGCTGCGCGGGGGGGAGACCGGGCGCAGAACCTATGCCGAGGAGCGGGCCAAGCTCAGCATGGGCAGTGAGCCGGTGCGCCCGGCGGCCAGCCCCAAGGCCGCGGCGGCCAAGAAGCCTGCGGTAGGGGCCAAGGGAGCCGGAGTCGAGACCGCCAAACGGGCCAAGAAGCGCCGGGCAACCAAGACCAGGGCGCAAGACGAGGAGGAGGGCCGGCACGAGGTCATCGATCGAATGGTCGGAGCCCAGGCGCCCACGGCGCCCACGAACCGGCAGCTTCCCCCGGCCGAGCGCTCGACCGAATACGCCGATTTGCTGCGCACGGTGCGCGAGGACCTCGAGACCATCCACCGGTCGGCTCGCGCCTTGGTCGGCTCGCTCATCGACCTGGCGCGAGCGCCGATGCGCCTGCTGCGCCTGATGCGCCCGGTGCGCGCGACCTGAAGACGTGTCGGAGAATCCTTCGAGCGAACGACCGGTCGGCCCGAGCCCTTCGGCAGGCTCGGGGCAGGCCAGAGTCAGGGGTCCCTCGACTTCGGGCGGGGTGAGCGGAGGTGGCGAGCCGAGGTTCGGGTGATTTCGCGATTCGGTCGCCAGACCAGAGACGGGCGCGGGCGAGGTGATGGGGGGCGACGCGTGGGTGTCGACGACTCGGGCATCGCCATCAGCAGGGCAGTCGGGGAACGTGCCGCCCGCTCGATGCAGGCGTTGGTCTCCGGGGCCCTCAAGCCCCTGTTGCGCCGGGCGACGACGCTGATGCCGCCCAATCCCAATGGGCGACGCTTCTGCATCCTGCACCTCGACGGGGTCTCGCGCGCCACGCTCACTCGGGCGCTCGAACGCGGACAGATGCCCTTTCTTGCGCGGCTGCTTCGTGGAGGCAGCTATCGGCTCTCGGACTGCTGGTCGGGGGCGCCGGCGTCGACGCCCGCATTCCAGGCGGGCCTGCTCTACGGCATCCGCGACCCCGACATCCCGGGCTTTCTCTGGTACGACCGGGCGCGCCACCACGACGTGCGCATGGATCGGTCGGCCGACGCGGGCCGGGTCGAGTCGGGCCTGTCGGGCAGGGGCGAGGCCCTGATGCGCGACGGGAGCACCTCCTTCTCCATCTTTGCCGGGGGCGCCGACGTCAACGCGCTCTCGATGGCCGGGTGGTCCTCCGACCACGTACAGCTCGTGCCCACCGGCCACGACCACTGGCACCTGGCGGCCGCGTCGGTGGCCCACTCCTTGACCGCCGCGCGGGTCCTCGGCCGATTGGTGAGCGAAGGCGGCGGGGCGATCTCCGACTTTTTCCGCTGGTCGGCCAGCGTCGGGCGCATCCAGCACGAGCCGACCTTCCTGCTGCACCGGTTCGGCTTGGCGATTGGCGCCCGCGAGGCGGCCACCTGGGGCACGGTGCTCGATCTGGTGCGCGGGGTGCCCGCGCTCTACGTCTGCTTCAGCGACTACGACGAGATCGCCCACCGGCGCGCTCCCGACAACGGCGTCTCGCTCGCTTCCCTGGTCGGCATCGACTGGGCGCTCGCCCGGATCTTCGCGACGGGCGCGGCGGTCTCCGAGCTCAACTACGACTTCTACGTCCTCTCCGACCACGGGCAGGTCGACACCCGGCCCTTCGAGGAGGTCACCGGCCTGAGCCTGCTCGACTACATGGCGCTCGCGGTCCCCGAGGACCAAGGGCCTCCGCGGGTGCCCGAGGAGGTGGTGCGCGACATCGGGCGCTTTCGCAAGGTCGACCGGGCGACCGGGGCGCTCCCCTCGAGCCTGCAGCAGCGCGCGAAGGAGGCGATGCTCGAGGCCGCCCGCGCCATCGCGCTTGCCCGGGGCGACAGCGAGTGGCTCAAGGTGCTCGACGAGGTGGTCTGCGTCGACGCGGGCGACATCTCGCACATCTACTTCGGGCGCGAGGCCCGCCCGCTCGAGGCCAGCGAGATCGAGCAGCGCTACGGCCGCATCCTGAAGGTGCTCACATCGAGCGAGGCGATTGGCATCGTCGCCGCCCGCGGCGGGCGCGCGGGCATCGCCTGGTATCGCGGGCAGCGGATCGATCTCGCCGATCCCGCCCAGACCCGCGAGCTCGCCCTGGGCTACGGCGGCCTGCTGGTCGGGGAGTTTCTCGAGAAGATGGTGCGCATCCCCTCGGCCGGCGATCTCATCGTCTACGGCAACGGGCTGCCCGACGGCAGCAACGTCGCCTTCGCTTGGGAGTTCGGCTCACACGCGGGGGTCGGGCGCGACGAGGTCGAGACCTTCGTCATCCACCCGGCCCAAATCGACTTCGACTTTGGCCGCGTGCACCACGGCTCGGACCTGCACGAGTTTTTCGTCGCCCGCTACCTGCGCGGCCGGCCCCTCTCCCGGTAGCGGCCTCGGGCCTTCGCCGTCCCGGCCTCGGTGCCTGGATGGGAGTTGAAATCCTTCCCGCTCGGTCGCGCACCGCTGACCGAGGAACCTCGCCGGGAACTCTTTTTTAGTTTGCAGCGAGCCGCCCCCACCCGATCGAAACTCTTTTGAGCCTCCGGCGGGCCGAAATTCCTCCCGATCGCAACTCTGAAGAGTTCCCGACGGCCGGCCCCCACCCGATCGAAACTCTTTTGAGCTCCGGCGGGCCGAAATTCCTCCCGATCGCAACTCTGAAGAGTTCCCAGCGGCCGGCCCCCATCCGATCGGAACTCTCTTGAGTTTCCGGCGGGCCGAAATTCCTCCCGATCGCAACTCTGAAGAGTTCCCAGCGGCCGGCCCCCACGCGATCGGAACTCTTTTGAGTCCCTGTCGAGGTGGAGCCCCGCAGACGCGCGCCTCGGTTCGCCGACCAGAGCGGCTTGATGTTCAGGTGGGCAGCCGGAATGCGGTCTGCCGCGCATCTTTCAAGGTGCGGCCGTCCGCTGCCTCGAAGGCCAGGGTGGCCCCGGCGGGAAGCGGTGTTGGGAGCGCACCGAGCTTCGCGGGGAATCCGTTCTTGCCTGCTCGTCTGCGGCTCGAGCTCGAGCCGCGCGCGGCTGGTTTCCGAGCAGCCGTGTACCTAGCTTGCTGCGAAGATCGACCGGCTCACGAGGAGGTAGGCGCTCGATGGTGAGGGCTGGTGAGAGGGCAACCCTTGCCGAGACGCTGACGCGGCTGGTCGAGGCAACCGAGCGGCTGGTGCGCGAGAACGTGCGCCTTGCCCGCAGCGAGCTCAAGCGCGAGGCGGGCGAGCTGGGCCGCCGCTCCCTGTGGCTGGCCGGCGCGGGAGCGCTGCTGCTGGTCGGGGTGGGGCTCGTCAACGCCTCGGCGGCCGTCGTCCTTGCCGCCTGGCTCGGGGCGGCCCCAGCGCTGGCGGGGCTCGGGCTGCTCAACTTGCTGGCAGGGGCGGTGCTCCTTGCCTGGAGGCTCAAGGCGAGCAGGGCCGCGGCTCAGGGCCGCAGAGCGCCTGCCGAGGCGGTGGCAGTGGAGGTCGAGACGGTCGGAGGTGGCGGTGGGGCCGCCGTCTAGGCGGTTGGTGGCAGGTCGAAGGGGGAGCGAGCAATGCCGGAGAGAGTCGAGCAGTTGAACGAGCCGAAAGCGATCCAGGAGGAGATCGACCGGGCGCGCGCCGAAATCAGCCGCTCGGTGCTCACCCTGCGCGAGCGGGTCGACGAGGCGACCGACTGGCGCACCTGGGTGCGCCGACGCCCGGTGCTGGTGGTGGTCGCGGCCTTGACGGTCGGGCTCTGGCTCGGGTGGCGCAGGGGAGAGTAGGCCTTGGGCCCCGTGAGGGCTGGCGCTGAAAAAGGAGGAGAAGGGATGAACGGCGGCAACGGACACGAGCAGTCGACGCACCCCGGGGGAGACGGGGCGGCCGAGCTCGAGCAGAGGCTAGGGGCCCAAGTCGAGCAGGTCCGCTACGCGGTGAGCGCCTGGAACCAGAAGGCCCTCTCCGTCATGCGTGAGTACCCGGGCACCTGCCTGCTGTGCGCGGTGGGGGCGGGGTTTCTCATCGGCAGACTCGCCTCGCGCCGCTAGCGGGTGCGGCAAGGAGCCAGCGATGCAGGACAACGAGCGACGGGACGACGGTCATGTCGAAGAGGTGCTGCGCCACTCGCGGGCGATCCGCAGCGAGACCGAGGCGCTGGTCGGCGAAGCGCGCGCGGCGGTCGACCAGCTCAACCGCACCCTCGATCTGCGCGGCCGCATGGAGCGCCACCCCTACGCGACGATGGCCGCGGCCCTGGGGGTCGGGTACGTGCTGGGCGGAGGGCTGTTTACGCGCCTGACGGGCAGGGTGCTGCACTTCGGGGCGCGGGCGCTGCTGTTGCCGCTGGTGCGCGAGGAGCTCGCCGAGCTGGGGGCCGCGGCGCTCTCGAAAGGGCCTGCCGAGGGCTACGAGGGGAGCGAGGACGGCAGCGGCGGAATGTGAACGTGGCCAAGGAGCAAGCGATGAGGCTCGGGGACCTGAGGAAGATGGACCGCGGTGAGCTGCTGGAGGCGCTGGGCATGGAGCCCGAACGCAAGGCGAGCGACTGGCTGTTGCCGGGAATCGGGCTGTTCGCCCTGGGCCTGATGGTCGGCGCCGGGGTGGGGATGCTCGTCTCGCCCAGGCTGATGCCGCGGATGAAGGGCGAGGTCGAACCGGGGTGGGCTGGGCCGGGCGAGATGCCCGAGTCGACGACCCACTCGCAGGCCGCGGCGCGTCCTTGACCAGGCCAGCCTGAGAGCGCTACGAAGACCGGGTGAATACCGGACGGATTGTCATTGCAGGCGTCGCGCTCGTAGGGCTGGTCGCGGGATTGGCCGGAGGCTGTGGGGCTCAGGATGTCGAGGGGCCCGCCCCGCGGCCCAGGCCTGCCCAGTGTCGCTCAGTTGAGCTGATGGCGCCCGCGCTGCAGTCGGCACTCAGGAGCGGCAAGGCCGAGGGGCTGCGCGAGGTCATCGAGCGCAACAAGCTGCTCGAGCCCCAGCCCGATGGCTCGCCCAGCCCGGTCCAGACGCTCCTGTTCGTCAGCCTGCGCACCCTGAGCGCGATGGCCGAGGACCCCGCCGAGCCCGGCGCGCCCGCGGGCGGCTACTGCAACGACGCCTTGCCGCCCGCCCCGCGCGACGCCAACCGCACGTGCGAGGCGCGGCGCATCATCCGCACCTTCGTGCGCGAGGGTAAGGGCCTCGAGGCGCTCGGGCTGCTCGACCCGCTGCTCGCCGGGATCGTCGACTACATCGTCGGCAACCCGCCCTCGGCGCAGGAGCCGCACTACGAGCTGGCGACCGCGCTCTCGGCGACCTGTTCGAAGGCCTACTGCCGCACCGAGGACACCCTGGACTTGGTCTCGGGCCTGCTCGCCTTCCTCGAGCCGAACGCGGGGCAACCGGACCGCCCGAAAGCCATCCTCGGCAAGCTGACCGCGCTCTTCTCGCACCCGAGCATCGTCGATGCCCTCGGGCTGGTCGCCGACCACATGGGCGAGGAGGAGCTGATCGTCTTCGGTAACCTGCTTCTCGACAACCTGATGGTGCTGCCGACCGACCCCGACAAGTTCCCGACCGCCTACCATCGCGGGTTGGAGATCGCGATCAACGACCTGCTCACCTCGGCCGGGATCACCCGGGAGAGCGAGCAGTACGGGGACCTGCGCCGGGCGCTCGACGAGGTGATCGGACCGCACGAGAAGGCCGACGAGTCGTTGCCGCACGGGGAGCTGCGCCCGGTGCTCTACGATCTGCTCGATCCGGGGCGCCCACAACCGGTCCTCGGTCCCCTGCAGAAGGTGCTCGGGTGCGTTCGCAAGAACGACCCGAGCTCCTCGCTGATGCGCATGGTGTTCGCCCTCGCCTACAAGGAAGGCCTGGTCGGTCTCGACGAGATCTTCGGCGTGCTCGAGGGGCTGGCCCAAATGGACGAGCGGGCGAGCCTGGTGACCTTCGCGAGGCTCTCTGTCGCGATGATTCGCGAGGACGAAGAGGGTACGCGCGCCTTCAGGCGCATCTGTGCCGCGGTGCTCGACACCCGGCCGCCTGCCGAGGGCGAGAGGTCGAACGCGGAGCTCATCCTCCCGGTCGCAGCCGACCTGTTCGAGGACGGCGCGGTCGGGGAAGCCATCTGCGTCACCGACACCTTGCTCCATGGCTGCGCGGGTGGCGAGAGGCCAGCCTGCCCGCACCTCGCCGTTCCCTGAGATTCGCCGTGCCGGGGGCACGCTTCCCGGAGGGCCGGTTCGTTTCGGCCTTCGTGCCCGGCCGGCGAGAACGCGAGCACGAGGGCTGCCGCTCCGGCTGTCGACGGGCGCATCGCTGTGCCTCCCTACCACGCCGCGGTCGAGAAGCTTGGGCTGTCGACTCTCGCCTCGTCGCAACGCTGGCGGCGCGGTCGCCGAGACGGCGGCTACGAACCTGGCCGTTCGGCGCTGCCCTGCTGCCTGGCGGGGGCAAACCGCTAGCTCGACGCCCCCCTGTTTGGGGATTCGGTGGGCTGCGGAGGCTCTGTCGGCCGCCGTCAGCGCCCCCTTGCACGTGCACGGCCCCGTCATCGGTCGCCGTCAGCGCCCCCTTGCACGTGCACGGCCCCGTCGTCGGTCGCCGTCTGCGCCCCCTTGCACGTGCACGGCCCCGCCGTCGGTCGCCGTCTGTGCCCCCTTGCACGTGCACGGCCCCGCCGTCGGTCGCCGTCTGCGCCTCCTTGCGCCTCAGGGCAGGCGTCGCCGGGCGCCGAGCCAGGCTCCCGACGAATCGGCGGGCCGGCAAACCCGGTCCAACGCGCTCTGATGCCGCCACGGCAGGATTCCGGAGGGTGCGCCTTCGTGCGCCTTCGTGCCGGCCGCCGGGAACGCCAGCACGTAAGGTTGGGGCTCCGGGCCTCGATGGGCGCATTGCCATGGGCCCCCTGCCACGCCGCGGTCGGGAAGCTTGGGCTGTCGAACCTCGACTGTCGACTCTCGACGGGCGCACCTACGCCGACTTCGAGCCCGCGGGCGGGCCCTCGGAACCGAGCGGGGCGAACAGCGGGAGGCAGCCCTTGCCGTTGGTGCCGATGCGCTCGTGGGGCATGTAGTCGCGGCCAGAGCGGAAGTACTGCAACGGGGAGTAGTGGAGCAGGTTCGACACGCGGCTCGTGTAGATGCACGCGTACTGCTCGACCTGCTCGCCGAAGCGGCTGTTCTCGTTGCCTTCCTTGAACAGAAGGCCCCAGTGCGAGTTGTAGCCCTCCTCGATGAGCGCCTCGAGCTTGTCCGCCTCGGCGCAGGCCTCCTTGAAGCAGCGGCGCAGCCTCTCGAGCTCGCCCTTCTCGCGCCGCCTCGCCTCCTCGAGGGCTCGACGCTCCCGCGGGTCGAGCGAGCCGTCGCGGTCGAGCTGGCGCTCGAGCCCGCTGAGGGTGAGCTTGCGGGAATTGACCTCGTCGTCGAGCTCGGCGCGCAGCAGCTCGAGGCTCGCCAGGCGCGCGATTTCCGGGGTGCGCGCGTCGGTGTAGGCGATCTCCTCCTCGAGCTCCTCGATGATCATGCAGGTGCGCCACAAGCTCGACTTCTTGCTGCGCAGGATGTCGCCGTAGATGTGGTCGCCGACGTAGAGGATGCGCTCGCCGCCGATGCCGCACATCTGCTCGAAGTCGGCGAGGTTGCCGCCCTCGTAGACCCGGCCGCGCTCGAGCGAGCGCGCCTCGCCCAGCGGCTTGCCGGTCTCCGGGCTCATCTCGAGGAAGGGCTTGCCACGGCCGAAGAAGCCCGGCTTCGAGGCGCCGCAGACGATGAGGTCGAAGTAGTTGCGCCAGCTCGGATACTCCGGCAGGCAGCCGTCGAGCAGGTAGCGCATCAACAGGTCGGTGTAGTCCCAATGCGAGTTGGTCAGGAGGAAGAGCTTCTTGCCCCCCGAGCGCAGCTTGTGCAGCGCGGGCCCGAGCTCGGGGTCGCGGGTGATGAAGCGCGGCACGTCCCGGCGCACTTCGCTCTTGAGGCTGTTGTCGCGGTGGACTTCGTCGATGCTCTCGCGGATGTCGAGATAGAGCCGGTCGGGGTCGACCCGCTGCTGCTGCCGTTCGAGCAGCTCGATGATTTCGGCGTACAGGCAGGCCTCCGGCAGCGCGAAGAGCGTGTCAATCCACGCGAAACGCTCGGCCTTGAGGCTTATCTTCTCGTCCCGATAAAGCCGGCGCTTCTCGTCCGCGTCGAGCAGCCGCCGGCCGTGGTAGGCGCGGCCGACGTGCGCATAGCGGTCCATCTTGAGCAGGTTGCCTCTGGCGCGATCGACGGCGAGGCCGCGCATGACGAAGGAAGGGTCATAGCGGATGGCGAGGATCGACTCGGGATAGCCGCGCTTTTCGACAAGACGTGCCAGGGTCAGGTCGTACGAGAGCTGCTCGAGCGCCGGCTTGGTGTAGATGGCCAGCGTGTAGTCCATGTCGAAGCCGACCAGGTCGATCTTGCTCATCCGCAGGTTGCGGTTCACGTAGACCTGGCGGCTGCGGTCGACCTCGCGCCGGCCACCGGGCGCCAGGAGATTGCGCAGGTCCGGGTCGCTGAGCAGGTCGTTTCGAGGGGGCGCAGTGGGGAGGGTTGTCTGGCGGCTCGCCATACGGTGTCGTCCTCGGGGTAAGAGCGCTCGAACGAGGCTCATCCGGTGTGCTTCAGGTAGGAGATTGCCCCGGCCGGACCGAGCGCGCCTGTCCAACCCCACCGCGCGCGGCTGGAAGCTCGTTCGCGACAGCTCGTGGAGAGTCCCCCTCGGGTGAGGCCAAGCGCGGCAGATCGGGACGCTGCCCGGCGGCCGTTTCTCTCCATAACACGCAGGGTTAGCTCGTTCCAACCGAAGCTTGGGCCTCGGCCCCGCCCCAGCTCGGGTGGGGACGGCCGCTTCGGCCGCTTTCTTGCCCGTCGGCTAGGGGCATGCGATCGTCGGTCTGCGCCCGTCGGCCGGGCGTTTGGGAGCCTCCGAATGGGTGAGGGCAAACAGCCCAAACGGCCTCACAGTCGGGCCAAGCCTGGTAGCTCGCGCGGCGGGCAGGAGCCCGAGCTTGCGGCCCGCGTGGTCGAGCTCGAATCGCGGGTCGCGCAGATCGAGCGGATGCTGCGCCCCGAGCCGAAAGCCGAGCCCGCGCAGCCCCGAGGCAGGAAAAAGCCGCGCTGTCCCGGCTGTCACCTCGAGGTCGGCACCATCGCGCGCGGGCGCTGCCCCTGGTGCGGCTTTCTGTTCGCCGCGGTCGCCCCCAAGGCCCGCAGTCGCCGCAAGCTGGGCTCCTGAACCGGTCGGCCGAGCAGGGCAGGGCGCCGTTCGACACTCGACGCAGCGCTCGCCAATCGGGTAAGAGTCTGAGGCCATGGCTCGTCGCTACACGCTCTCGGCGCGGATGGAGGAGGGGGCCCTTGCCGAGCTCTTCAAGGCTCAGGTCGAGGGCGGCGGGGAGGTCCTCGTCAAGCTCTTCAACCCGCGGTTTAGCGACCCCGCGTACGCGCGGGCGCTTGGCGAGAACGGGGCGCGCACCTTCGCGCTCGGACACCCCCAGGCGCTCGGGTACGAAGAGGTGGGCATGGTGCGTGGGCGCATCGCCGCGGTGCGCGCCCAGGTCGACGGCTTCAACCTCGGCGACGCGCTGCGACGCCTGATGTCCAAGGAGGTCGTCCTCCCGCCCCCGCTGGCGCTGTTCATCGTCGCCGAGGCCGCACAGACGGTGGCCTGTGCCCACGCGACCGACTGGGCCCATGGCGCGATCACCCCGGGCAACATCCTTCTCGGGTTCGACGGCAAGGTGCGCGTGGTCGACTTCGGCGCCCTCGAGGCGATGGTCGCCTCGCCGGTCCTCAAGGCCATGGCGAGCAAGGGCCGGCACGCCTATCGCGCGCCCGAGCAGAAGAGTCCGGGGGCAGGCAAGCCGGCCGGCGACGTCTACAGCCTCGGCGCCATCGCCTACGAGCTGCTCACCTTGCGCGAGGTGGCGCAGGTGCGCGGCGGGGGCCTGTCGACCAAGCGCGATACCCTACTGGCACCCTCGCGCCTCGACAGGCGGTTGAACGCCCGAATCGATCCGGTCGTGATGCGCGCGCTGGAGATCGCCCCGGCGCGCCGTTACCGCTCGGCGGCCGAGCTTTCGGAGGCTCTGCGAGGGCTGTTCTCGGTTCTCGGCTACGCCCCGGGCGCCAACGAGCTCGCGCGCTTCGTGCGCGACATCTTTCCCAACGAGGTGACGGTCGGCCCGGTCGGCGGCGAGCTGCCGATGGTCGAGCCCTTTGCGCTCGATCAGGTCTTCGGGGAGCTGCCGTCGGCGCCGCAGGAGGTCGCCTTCGACTTCCAGGACCGCATCTCCTACACCATGGCCGCGCCGGGCGAGGACGAGCCGACCGCGGAGACGGTGCCCCAGGCCCCAGAGGTTGCGGCAAGCTCCGAGGCTGAGGAGTTCGAGGAGTGGGAGGCGCCGCCCGGGGTGATGTCCGAGGCGCCGCGGCTGGCGCGCAACCTCCACCGTTCAGGGCCGCAGGAGGAGGCGCGGGTCGCGTCGGTGAACCACGGCCCGACGGAACCTGCGCCGACGCCACGGCGAGCGCGCGCAAAAATCGCCGACCGCGCGGATACGCCGCTCGAGACACCGGCGGGCGACACGCTCGACAGCGGGCTGGCCGCTCCGAAGCAGGCGAGCACCTCCCACGACTGGCATGTTCCCCCGCCGACGTTCGAGCCGCCGCCTGAGCGCCCGCGGGTGGGCGCCGGGGTCTGGCTCGTGGCGATGCTCGGGTTTGCCCTGCTCTCCGGGCTCGTCTACTTCTCGCTCGGCAAGAAGCTTGGGGCCAAGACGGCGCTCCTGGCGAACGTTGCCTCCGCGCACCTGGCGCCGCCGGTCGCGTTCACGCCGGGCGAAACGGAGCCCCTGGCGCCTGCGAAAGCCGAGCCTCCTGCTGAAGCCACGCTGACGCTCGAGGCGAACGTGCCGGCCGCGGTCTTCATCGACGGCAAGGACATCGGCAAGGTGACTCCGCTCGTCGACTACAGCCTGCCGCCCGGCAGGCACACCGTCTTGCTCGTCTACAAGCGGCTGATGAAGGAGCTCACGGTCGAGCTCGAACCCGGCGCGCACGAGAAGCGCGTCGAGAAGCTCGGCCGCCCATCGACCAAAAAGACGAAGCGGCGCAGCAGCAAGCGCCGATGACCAGTCGCGAGGGCGCAGCGATGAAGAACGGCGAGCACGCTCCGGCGCAGGCAGACTCTCAGGGTGCGGTGCGTGTCTTCCTCGTCGAAGATCAGCCCAAGCTGCTCAAGAACCTGGTCAAGCTGCTCTCGGCGCATCCGGAGGAGGTCGAGATCGTGGGCACGGCGCTCGATGGCGAGAGCGCACTGGTCGAGTGCGCGCGCCTGACCCCTGAGCTCGTGCTGCTCGATCTCGAGCTGCCCGGAATCGACGGCATCGAGGTGACCGCGCGTCTGAAGCGCACGCACCCGGCCATCGACGTGCTCATCCTCACCTCCTTCGACGACGAGACGAAGGTCTACGAGGCCATCCGCGCCGGCGCCTCCGGGTATCTCGTCAAGCGGGTGAGCATCGACAAAATCCTCTCGAGCATCCGCGAGGTGCGCCTCGGGGGCGTGGTGCTCGAGCCGGTCATCGCCCGGCGCTTCTGGAACTCGTTCCAGGGCGCTCAGGCCAAGCCAGAGATCAAGGTCGATCCGTACGGGCTGACCCCCGCCGAGCTCGAGGTGCTCGCCTTCGTCGCCAAGGGCCTGTCCAACGCCGAGGTTGGGCGGGTGATGAGCATCGAGCGACGCACCGTGCGCACGCACCTGACGCACATCTACCGCAAGCTCGGCGTCAACACGCACGTCGAGGCCGTGCTCAAGGCGATGCGGGCGGGGCTCGTCGAGCTCTAATTTGCGGCGTCGCGGGGGGAAACGTTCTGACGAGCGATAGCCGGCCAGCCGCGAGGGTAGTCGCGGGCTCTTCGACAGGGCACCGGTCCCCTCGAACTCCCTCCTCACTTACAGGGCACCGATGTTCCTCGAGGGTTGAGCACGAGCGTCGAGTCGATAGGAGGCCTCTCCTCGACCGGTTGCGGCCAGCCTTCCACCTGCTTGCGCGTGCTTCAGCGTCCAGTCCGCGGTTCGTTCATGGGACGCAGCCGGGCGAGGGCCCGGTGCAAAGCTCGGGGTGAGCGGGCGCGGTGCCTCGGTCGGGGAGCGCTTCGCGCCGCCGATCGAGTTGCCCCCTGGCCCCATCGCGCACGGCCCGGGAAGCGAATCGGAAAGGAAACGCCCCCTCCTCGACGACCGAGGAGGGGGCGTTCTTGGTGGTGTGCCCAGCATGGGCGTGACTTGGAGGTGCAAGTCCTCTGGGGAACCTGGCCGTAGGGACCCCGAGCGAGAAGTCAGCAGAGGTCGTAGTAGCGGTCGTGCGGCAATGGCAGGGATGGCGAGCGCCTACCGAGAAGCCAGCAGGCGCCGGCGACGCGAAGGGCTGAACGGGAGGGAGAGCAAGGCAGCAGCTTTGGCGCCGCCTTTGAAGTGATCCATTCGCGGCGGATTCGGTGATCCAGTCC
>ENA-UOOR01000619-UOOR01000619.1-fermentation-metagenome-genome-assembly--contig:-NODE-619-length-48805-cov-6.040185_pt1 | contig 48805 bp, 38 predicted proteins | sample MGYA00245780_ERZ724029 | MGnify/ENA primary metagenome ERZ724029 (study PRJEB28704, sample SAMN03018315) | fermentation metagenome | biome: anthropogenic terrestrial biome; feature: soil; material...
GCAGACACTGCGTTCGCGCGCCCGAGGGGAGGGGGTTTTGGGGGGGTTGGGGGTAGGGCTCTCCGCTCTGGCTCGACGCCCGCCTCCCGGCACCCGTCCCCGTGAAGCGAGGGGCCGAGCGGTCGATGGTTTTGAACACGTTCAAAACATCCGGGCGACTCTCCTGCACAAAACTTTCCTGTCTTTACCAGGGTTTGCAGGCCTTTTTGAACAGAAGCACCGCTCGTTTTGAACAAGAACCGTCCCCACGTCAGCCGATTCACCCTGCCAGCCCGTGGTTGCCGCAACGGCTAGCCGGCGTAGACCCGGTCGAGCCTGGGGCCTGCGCAAGGGCTTTTGAACGCGCGCACAAAACGAAATGCCGACTCTCCTGCACAAAAACTCTCTAGTCGTTCTCGCCACTTACAGAATCTTTTGACCGCTCACCGGCCGAGTTTTGACCATTCTCGCCCTCGCCAGGACCAAAAGCCCAACTGCTGCCACGCTTTGCCCCCACCACGTGTGCCCGGCCCTCGCACCGAAGAACGTTGAGCAACCACTGGAGCCGCCTACGCCCCAGCTCTGGGAGCGCGTCTTCGAACTCCTGAATGGTCGCACTGCCAAAGTGCTCCAGGTGCTGCAGCAAGAGCGCCTTCTGCCTCTCGCGGTCGAGCCCCCGCGCCCGGGTGTAGGGCCCCTTGCGGCCCGCGAAGCTGTAGTAGCGCTTGGAGAGCAGCAGCTTGCCCTTGCCGACCCGCTCGACCGACCCCGGCGCCGAGGAGCTGCGGCACCCGCTCCTTGATCTCCGCGGGCACCGGGAGCCCGCGCGCCACGTAGTCGAGCACCAACAGGTCGGCGACCGCGAACGAGGCCACCCTCTCCTTGCCAATCGCTTCGAGGAACCTGAGGAAGACCGGGTCGCGAATCTCGCCGAGGAGCGTCAAGGAGACCTGGTGGGCGTCGGTGCCGCCGAAGTCGGGCAGCGGCTTTCCCTCGCGAATCGAGAGCCGGAACATCTTGTCGGCGCCCTGCCCGGCGCGCTCGACCAGCCCGCAGCGGGCCATCGCCTCGGCGAGCCTGCGGTTGCGCGGGAACTGTCGCCAGAGGATGTTCTCCGTGGTGATTCCCGGTGGAAAGCCGCCAGGGCTGACGATCTCTATGCGCTTGGGGAACTGGCGGACGAAGACCGAGCCGATAGTCGCGATGGCAGACCGCGTTGAGGACCGCCTCGCGAACCACCGGCTCGCTGAAGGTCGGGATGTCCCAGATCGTTCCAGTTGCCTATCTGCGCCCAGAGCTCGTCCTGGAAGGCGAGGAAGCCCTGGCGATACTCGACGCGCCGCTGCGACTCGACCGAGGCCTCGGTCGCCCGGTACTCGAAGATCACCTCCGCCTGCGCCAGGTGCCGAGTGAGCGCGGCGCGCGTGCCGAGCAGGATGAGGGCAGCGAAGGTGACCTCTCCGTCGACGAGCAGGTCGGTGTCGCCGAGGAGGTGCGCGTCGCTCAGCCTGGCGAGGTCCGGATTGCCTGACTTGCGGACGACCCCTTCGCGAAACAGGGCGATGGCCGCGGGGTCGAGGTCGGCGAGGCTGGCCGCCTTGCAGACCTCGGCGCCCGTCTCCACGCGAGATCGAGATGAAGAGAGCTTCGGCTCGTCTGGTTGAGCTCAACTCGAGACAGACTACCGGCCGGCCGGGTCCTTACGGAGTCAAGCCATCAAGCGCTCGGTCTGAAATTTCCATGCTGTTCGCGCGGTTCGCGCAGCGGTATCTAGCTTAGTGGGAGTCTCAGCCGGCTCTGCCGGGCAGGCACCAGGAGCTTGACAGGTACGCTTGATGGATACAGCAGTCGCCCACAGGGACATCTCGCGAGCCGCCAAGCACACGTGAGGAGTAGCCTTAGTTACACAGAATGGGAGTTTCACGTCGTTCTATCGAAGTGCGGAGGAACACGCTCTACGGATGGACATCAATCGGGAGGCTATTCGCGGCCAGGTGGAGCAGAAAGAAAGCAGGCTGGAGGAGAGGTTTCTGATGCTTGCCCCGTCAAATACTGCTCTCACTTTCGTTCGACCTCGTCCGCGCAGCGTTGATACAATTGGCACTCAAAGGCTTATCTGCCTCGGGCTCTGCCGCGAGAGTAAAAGAAACTTCATGGCTCAGGCCCAACTGGGTGCGAGAATACTTCTCCTTCATCGCGAGCGCGACGAGCGATCCGCAAATGCACTAAGAGGGAAAATACGAGGATCGGTCGACGGAGCCGCTATGGGACGCACGCATTATCGGCCATCTTCAAGAAGGAGCACACATGATGGAAGTCGCCGGACAACGCGTCATTTTCGGTACGTCCGAAGACATGGCTGCAATTCAAGACAATAGCGTCACTCTGTTCGTTACCAGCCCGCCATACTGGAACCTCAAGAACTATGGCCACTCGAACCAGATTGGTTCCTCTTCATATGATACCTATCTGGAGCGTTTGGCGCGGGTCTGGGACCAGTGTTTCGTCAAAGCAACAGACAATGCGGCGCTCGTCGTCAACATCAATAGTCGACGCCACAAGAAGGTTTTCTATCCAATCGCATTCGATATTGCCCGAACCATCCGCGGATGGCGCCTGTGGGACCATCTTATTTGGTACATACCCAACGCACTGCCTCAACCGAATCACTACATGGAGCGCCTGTTCGATAATAAATTTGAATCGCTACTCGTCTTTATTAAAGGCAATGTAGACGATTACAAGTTCAGCAAGCCACGCGTGCCCCAAAAGTATCTTACGGCCGACCCGCGCGCCCACAAAAAGAATGAGCGCGGACGATGCCTCGGGAATGTGATTCGCATACCGGCTTATCGCCCCCCGAACGTCAAGGAGCTCGGCTATCACGTTGCTGCCTTTCCTGAAGAGCTCGTGGCGCTATTGATCCACACGTACAGCAGCAAAGGCGACGTCGTATGCGATCCATTTCTCGGTTCCGGGACAACGCTTAAGGTCGCCCGCGTCATGGGCCGCAACGGCATTGGCTATGAACTGAACCAGGACTTCGAGCCGCTGATTCGCCGGCGAATCATTGAGCCTTGGGCAGTTCCTGACTGGAAGTCCCTCGATATTCTCCACTCCAGTACGATGACGCCAGGCATGTCCTCGCCACGAAAAATTCAATTCGTCCGCACAGAAACTGACTCCTCGAAAGATGCAGTCAGGAGCCAAGGGTGTCTGTTTACTGAGTCTGAACCTTAGCATCCCCTGCGATAACAACATGGGCAGGATCAAGAGTCCCCTCCGGCACCACCAAGTCTTCATACCGATGTGCGTGAAGAAAGTTTCGATGAAATTTGCGCTCGACTTCTGGCAGTTCGAGCGGTATCCGCATGCCCATGGCAGAACCGCAGATTACAACAGCCTTCCAGATCGTTTTGAACTGACAGAACTCATCGGCCTTCAACAGAACGCCATCAAGACCCGCGCGGTTGCTGCGGAAGCCCACGCCATCGATTAGCACCAACACGATCGGCCGGCGACTCCCGAATTCCCTCTCGAGTACGATTCTCGCCTCGTCAACTTCAAGATGATCCTTTGATTCGCCATATTGGCCAATATTGGAGGTGTGAACGGTCGCCTTGACGCAGACCCGCGGCTCGGACGCCTTCGGGACAACAACATCAAACGAAATCCCGTGAACTTGGGCATCCCGACAAAGTGGATTCTCAGCCTTCTCCACCGGCTCAAAGGGAATCGCACACGCGGCGAGCAGCGTTGCAAGTCTGTACTCCGCCTCATGCCCCTGGAGTTTTGCTCGTTGTTGCCTGATATAGCCTGGATAGGTGGCCTGGTTGAGCGCTTCGATTGCACCTTCAAGGGATTCATCGAGAAGCGGTGTAAAGACAGTGCGTACCCGCATGGCAAGGTATGGACCAGCATAGGCCCAGGCGCGGTCGTCGCGAATGAGACCTCGATAGCTGGACGGAACAGAGAAGCCGCCTGCCAATGCCCGTGGCCGAAGATCGGTGAGTATCTTGTTTCGGGTGCTTCCGACTAGCTGAAGCAAAACCGCCATCAAGTCGTTGCCGCGCTTCTCTGCCTGTTGCGCTAGACGACGGAGAAGGTCAGCAATGAAGGCGTCGTTTCGTCTCTTTCGTAAGGCCTCCGTGATTTCGACAAGGGCAACGAGTTCCTCCGGCGCAAGCGGCCGGCGCGCGTCAAACTGCGCTTGAAACGGGTCCACGGTATGGTCCCATTGGTGTGAAAAGAACTCGTCCCTTTTTTCGTCCAGGCTACGGTTGTTTCTCATTCATTGTTCCTTCTCGGCAATCGGGGCTGAAAACTCACCGGCATTTACGGGCCTGAACAACGGCCGTCCTGCATCGTTGCCTTTCGGCGGCCGGCGAGCCGCTCGACAAGCTCGCGGTGAGCGGGCGCGCCCTGTCTCTCGCGCGCCTCACCGTCCCTTCCCCATCGGCACCAACCAACTCACCGCCACCGGAAACAGCCGCGGTGACGGCGCGGCGAACCTCGCCCGAATCGCCGCGGTCTCCCGGGCAATCTCCCCGGGGATCGCCTCGGCCCTCGCCCGCAGCGAGTCGAAGTCGATCTGGCGCTGCACCCGCTCGGCCTCGCTCAAGCCCCGCAGCTCGAGCTGCCTCGCCTCGGGCCTGCCCACCTCGCGCTCGATGGTCTGGCGCAGCTCGGTGAGGATCGCCTCGGTGTCCGCGGCCTCCTTCTCGCACCGCTTCTCGAGCAGCCGGGTCAGGCCTTGGTGGCGCTCCCTCATCCGCGCCTCGAGCGCGGCGAGCAGCGGCCCGCGCACGCCCGACCAGAGCTCGACGAGCTCCGGGATCACCTCGACCGACGGCGAGTCTTCGCTCGCCGCATCGACGATCGCCTGCAGCTCCGACTGCTTGGCGATCCGCGCGAACCGCCCGTCGCGAACCCTCCCGCCGGCGAAGATCAGCTCCTCGTAGAGCCGCTGGTTGTCCCCGCCGAGCACGACGATGCGGCCGTGGGCGACGACCACGAGCCCGTCGGAGACCTCCTCGGGCACCAGCCGCGCGGTCACCCGATGCAGCGCCCCGGCGCCGCCCTGCGACCAGACCTCGGCCCGCAGCAGGCCGAGGCACATCTGCATCAGCCGGTGGTTGAGGTGCACGAGCACGACGTCGTCGCGCCCCTCGGCGAGCGCGTGGTCGAAGACGATGGGCCGCACCTCGCGGGTGTGCGGGTGCATCAGGCCTTCGGCGCACGCCGCCCAGCTCCCGGTCAGCTTGGGCAGGTAGAAGACCGGGCACCGCTTGCGCCGGCCCGACGGGTCGGGCCAGAGCCCCTCGAAGCGCACCGGGCGAAGCCGCGGCTGGCCGGCGAGCGCGAGCCCCTCGCGAACGGCCCGCTCGACGGTCTCGGGGCTGATCTCGAGGTCGGCGCGGGTCTCGTCGAGCTGCTCGCGCGCGCGCTGGACCTGCTCGCGGATGCTGCGCTCTACCTTGAGCAGCTTGCGAATGGGCTGCGCCTCGCGCTCGGCCTGCGCGGTGTCGATGCCGGCGCGCCTGCCGAGCATCGCCTCCTCGACCTGCTGCGCGAGCACCGGCCCGACCTTGCCGAGGTCCTCGCGGATGGTCTCGACCTTCTCGGCGACGAACTTGAGGAACTCGAGGTCCGCGTCGAGCCGGCTGCGGTGTACGCGCGCGTCGGCGCTCCCGAAGCTGCTGCCGACGAAGTGGTAGATGAGCGCGTGCTCGTGCTTCTGGCCGTGGCGATCGATGCGCCCGTTGCGCTGCTCGAGCCGGTTGGGGTTCCAGGGGATCTCGTAGTGCACGAGCCGATGGCAGTGGTTCTGGAGGTCGATCCCCTCGGAGGCGGCGTCGGTCGCCAGCAGGATGCGCACCTCGGCCTTCTTCGGGTCGGCCTGGAAGGCGGCTTTGATCCGCTCGCGCTCCTCGTCGGCCATGCCGCCGTAGAGGGTCATCAGCCGTTCGCCCTCGGCGAGCCCGGCGGCGGCGAGCAGGCCGTGCAGCCAGTTCTGCGTCGCCCGGTACTCGGTGAAGACGAGGACCCGCTCGTCGCTCCAGACGCCGTCGGGCTTGACGGTCTGCTTCAGCCAGTCGATGAGGCGCGCGGCCTTGGAATCGGGCCGGCCGACGGCGCTCTTGGCGTACTTCTGCAGCTCGTCGAGCAGGCCTCGCTCTTCGGGGCTGGGTTCGGTCCAGAGGGCGCTGGCGGCCTCGACGGCTTCGGCGGTGGCCTCTTCGTATTCGGCGTCGTCGGCGGGCTCGTCGGCGAGCAGCTCGAGGTGGCGGCGGAGGCGGGCTCCCACAGCCCCTCGACTCGGAGGCTCCCGCTGATCGCCTCTACGCTCAGCATCGCCGAGCGAAGCGAGGTGCTTGTCCAGCGTGGTCTGGAAGGCGGCCGGCGAGGAGAAGAGCCGCTTCTTGAGCATCTTGAGGACGAACTCGACGGCGACGCGCCCCTCGACGGCCGCGGCGGCCTTCAGGCGCTGCTCGCTGTAGTCGCGCAAGGCTTGGTGTGCACGCCGCTCTCCCTCCGAATAGGCGACCTCGAGCGCCTCGAGCTTGCGCTCGGGGAAGCGCCGGGGCTCGTCGCGCAGCTCCCACTTGAGCCGACGCACCATCACCGCGCCGAGCTGCTTGGGGTCGGGCTCGAGGCCGCGGTGGAAGCGCTGGTCGTCGAGCAGCTCGAGCAGCGAGGTGAAGCTCTCGGAGTAGCCGTTGTGCGGGGTCGCGGTGAGGAAGAGCTTGTGCTCGAAGTGGGGCGCGAGCGCGCGCACGGCCTGGGTGCGCTGCGAGTCGACGGCGTAGGCGCCCCGGCCCGACGGGGCGACGTTGTGCGCCTCGTCCACGATCAGCAGGTCGAAGCGCCGCGGGAAGGCCGGCTCGCGCTCGGGCGGCAACAGCTCGCGAAACAGCCGCAGCGGCCGCTCGCGCTTGAGGAAGTCGACCGAGGTGATCAGCCGCGGGAAGTGGCTCCAGGGGTTGACGTGCAGGCCGCGGCGCCGGCGCAACTCGCGCAACAGCTCGGCGTCGACGATGCGGAACTCGAGCCCGAACTTGTCGCGCATCTGGTCGCGCCACTGGAGCTGCAGGCCGGCGGGGCAGACGACGAGCAGGCTGCGCACCCGGTGGCGCAGCATCAGCTCCTGGACGACGAGCCCAGCCTCGATGGTCTTGCCGAGCCCGACGTCGTCGGCGATGAGCAGGTTGACCCGCGGCATCTCCAGGGCGCGCACGAGGGGATCGAGCTGGTACTCCTCGATGGCGATGCCGCTGCGAAACGGGGCGTTGAGCTGCCGGGTGTCGGCCGCGGAGATCGCGCCCCAGCGCACCGCGTCGAGGAAGGCCTCGAGCCGCTCGGGCGGATCGAAGGCGAGCGGGTCGGGCAGCGCGGCGCGCTCGAAGACGTGCGCGCCCGGCTCGAGCTTCCAGACGACCTGCAGCTCCTCGCCGAAGCCGTCGTCCTCGACCGAGGCGAGCTCGACGAGGTGCTGCTGCCGCTCGCGCGAGAGCGAATCGACCGGCTGGGTGCTGATGGCGGTGCGGGTGACGACCCAGCGACGACGCCGCACCGTGACCAGTTGCCCGGCGCTCGGCACCTGCACGACTTGCGGCATCTGCGGCCCCCTGCGGCTTGTTGACGGTGGGTTTTGTATACCACCGCACAGACGCGGGTCGGCCCTCCTTGTCCGTCGCGGGCCACTTGCCGAGCTATCGGGATTCCGCTGCGGCCGGATGATTGCCGCGGTTGTGATCTGGCGGAGGCTCGGGAGTCAGAGCCCAAGGAGGTCAGCCGGGATGTAGTCGGGGAACGCGCCGCGCTCATCATGAGCGTCGCGCCGGGCCTTGCCTGGCTGCGTCCCACCGCGCCCTTGATCGACCTGAGTCTCGGGTCGGCATCGAGGAAGACTGCGAGAGCCCGGCGGCATGGCGACGATCGAGGAGGCGCGCGGGGTCGACGAGCCCCGAGCGTCACCCGCCGAACCACGTACTTGGGTGCACGGACCTGAAGCCCCGGCGCGGCGCTCTGATGACCGGGCAGACCCCTCGATGGTCAGGGCGGCAGCACGACCCCGGAGGGCCGGCCACCGAGATCGCCCGCGCAGCTTCCCAATTCCTCGACGGGCGCATTGCCATGCGCCCCTTACCAACCAGCGACCGATCGCTTGGATTCCGGGCGAGGCCCGGGCTGTCGACTCTCGACTCTCGGCTGTCGCTACGGGTTGGTCACGGTGAGGCTCGCCTGCTCGCCGTCCGCGACCTCCACCGAGCTGAAGTTGACGTTGGAGGCGACACCCTCGGTGTCGACCAGGACCACGAACACGTCGTAGCAGCCGCCCTCGTCGACCTCGAAGGTGAAGGTTTGCTGAGGCCCCACCGCGCCGTCGAGCACGTCGTCGCCGAAGACCGACGAGGCGCAGGTGGAGAAGCGCACCTCGTCCATCGTCAGCGCCGAGTTGTTCCTCACTTCGATGGTGGTGGCATCGTCCTCGTCGTCCCCATTGCCCCCACAGGAGCCGAGAAGCAGAAGCGCGATGGCCAGGAATCCGGTTCGACGCATGTGACCTCCCCGCCGACACGACACGCGGACGCAGGAAAGCTCTCCACCTGCCGATGGCCGAGCCAGCTTTTCCCCCGACCGCGGCTCGCTCTGAAGTGCGGCGAAACGCGATTGCCGCTCGACGATCGAGCGCGTCCGAGCGCGCTCGTCGGCGAGGGTTGCCGCCCGCTCTGAGACCGTTCGTACAGTCGCGAGCGCGTCAGGGCCTCAAGTCATCGCGCAGGTAGACCGCCCCGATGGCCGCGCCTCCGGCCCGCGCCTCGTAGATCCGGGTGAAGTCGCGCGGCTCGGCCGGATACTGGAAGAACCCCAAGAGCGCGTAATCCGCGGACTCGAGGGGAACGGGGACGAGGTCGCCGCGGAGCGCCGGCAGATCGTCGTGGCGCCGCGGCCCGATGTAGACCTTGGCCCCCGGCGGCGCGACCCGCTCCAAGGCCGCGAACAGCTCCCGATAGCCCTCGCCCCAGTACGGAATCTCGAGCCAGCGGCGGGCGACGACCGACGCAGGGCCTCCGGTCCACTCGCTGCAGTAGTCGAGCTGGTACGGATGGACCCAGAGCATCGCGACGGCCACGTAGAGCGCGAGCGCGCCGTGCGCGGCGACGGTGAGCGGGCGGCTGCCGAGCTTCTCGACGGCCCGCTCGAGCCCGGCCGCGGCCGCGAGCGCGAGCGCGGGGAAGGCCTGGATGACGTAGCGGGCGCCGTCCTGGCGCATCGGCGAGAGCGACTGGCCGAACGGGAAGATCAGCCAGCCGAGGATCAGCCAGTCGAGGACCGAGCGACGCCGCACCGCGAAGCCGAGCCAGACCAGCGCGAGCGCGAGCAGGAGCGTCGGGCTCGCCGCCAGGAAGGCGAAGCCGTAGTACCAGACCGGCAGCACGCGCTGGACGCCGAGGAAGAACTCCTTGGGGACGTAGGTGGCCCAGTGCGAGTAGGTGATGGCGAGCTGCCCGAGCGGATCGCCCCAGATCCAGGGCCAGCCCGCGTAGATGAGGAGGACGCCGGCCGCCGCGCCGGCGAAGGCGCCGGCCATCGGGAGGACCCGGCGGCCGCCGCGCGCGAGGGCGACGCCGCAGACGAGCGGCGCGATCGGCGCGAACCAGACGCCGGTCGCCCGCGAGCCGACCCCGAGGATGGAGGTGAAGCCCCAGGCCGCGTGCAGAGGCCAGGAGTCGCGCTCGCAGGCGCGCATCAACAGCCAGGCCGAGAGGCAGGTGAAGAAGACGAGCGGCGACTCGAGCCCGATCGCCCGCCCGTGGCCGACGAAGTACGGCATCAAGGCGAGCAGCATCCCCGCGCTCGCGCCGATGGTGAGCGACCCGTAGCGCCGCCCGATGGCGAAGACGAGCAGGCAGCTCATCGCCTGCAGGATGGCGGCGAAGAGCTTGGCCCCCCACATCCCTCCGAGCCACTCGGCCCCGCCGTAGAGCCACTTGGCGACCGGCGGGTGCTCCTTGTTCCAATGGAAGGACTGAGGCGCGAAATCCCCGAGCTCGAGGTTGCGCACGTAGTGCATCCCGGCCTTCAGGTACGCGCCCTCGTCCCAATAGATGTCGGCGTCGCCCAGGCCGTGGAGGCGGGCCGCGAGGGCGGCGAGGGCGATGGTGGCGGCGATGGCCACCGTGCGCCGCGAAGGCAAGCGCAAGCCGAACGGGAGACCATGACGGTGCACGGTGAGCGCGACTCCCAGCGTCAGGAAAACCAGGAAGAACGAGAACACGGTGGCCCGCTGCATCGCCCTCGAGCCCCCGAGCGCGGCCTCGGCGAGCTCACGCGTCGGCCAGGTGATCTCCCGCGGCCAGGGAACCGGCGACCAGCCGTGCGGCCCGTCGAGCTCGTTGAGGAAGAGGCGCAGGTACTTGCCGCCGCCGTGATCGACGAGTCGCAGGGTGAGCGGGACGATAGGCTCGGTGAGCCTGACCGTCGCCTTGTGCGTGGTGCGCTTGCGCTTGCCGACGACCTGCAGAAGCCGCTCTTCGCCGACCAGCAGCTCCACCTCGTCGTCCGCCTCGACGACAAACTCGAAGCGGCCCGGCCTGTCCACCCGCATCCACGCGGTCCACTGCGCGGAGAATGGCGCGGTCGGCTCCTCCTTGGCGAACGGCTCGAGCACGACCGCGCGCGCAACGGGTGCGCCTTCGAGCCTCCCGTTCGCCCACCGCTCCCAGTTCCATCCGCTGCCGGAGGGGGTCGGATCGCTGAAGCCCAGCATCACGCTGAAGAGGATGAGCAGCGGCCCCAGCCCTGCCCTGGCGATGCGGTCCCTGCGCGCGAGCACCTCTCCCCACCACTTCGTATCCAGCCCGAGCATCAGGCCCCTCACCGCCGCGCCGCCCGCGCCGCTCTCGCCAACCTGGCGCTCGCGCCGATGCGCAAGAGATCGAGCCCCGCCTCGAGGGCCGCGAGCGGACGCAGCTTCGATCCGGCGACGTCGCTCCAGGCCCGAAGCGGCACCTCGACGAAGTCCTCGGGCCGGTAGGGATCACCCGCGCGAGGCGCGAGCAGCCGGGAGAGCAGCTCGACGTCGAAGGCCCAGGTGCACTCGAAGGGCTGCGCCAGCGCGCCGCGCAGCGTCTCGGTGGGCAGGAAGAACTTGGCCCCGCACTGCGTGTCGTAGACCTTCAGGTCGAGGGCGAGCGAGGCCGCGGTGGCGAAGACCCGGCCCAGGACGTGGCGCGAGAAGCGCCGCCCGATGTCGGTGCCGAGCAGCCGGATTCGCGAGCCCATCACGACCGCGCACCCGCAGCGGGCGCTCTCCTCGGAGAGCCGGACGAGCTCGGAGGCCGGCGTCGACATGTCGGCGTCCGCGTACCCGACCACCGGCGCGCCCAGCTCGAGGGCGCGCAGCAGTCCGGCGCGCACCGCCTCGGCCTTGCCCTGATTGCGCTCGAGCCGCACGACGGTGACCGACTCGCGGTGGGCGCACGCGAAGCTCTCGAGCAGCGCGCCGGTGCCGTCGGTCGAGCCGTCGTCGACCAACACCAGCGACAAGCCCGCTTCGACGAGCCTCGTCACTTCGGGGATGGGCAGGCGCGCCGCCTCGTTGAAGCAGGGAATGACTAGGGCAGTTTTCGGCATAGGGCCCACCAGGAGAGTCCAGGCACCACGAGGCCGCGGCGGCTCAGGACGGCGGAGGCGGCGCAGTCGACCGAGAGCGCCGCGAGCAGCGCCCCGGTGACCAGCCGGCCCGCCCTCCATTCGCCGACATGCGCGGGCGGCGGCAGCAGGCCGGTCGCTTCGGCGGCGCGCCGCAGTGCGCGGGGGACGAGGAGCGAGTGGAAGAGCCCGCCTGAGGCGAGGGGCTCGAGGCCCGAGCGCCGCAGGAGCTCGGCGCAGGCGGCCGGGGAGTAGCGCCGCTCGTGGCCAAGCAGCTCGTCGTGCTGCGAGTAGAGCCGTTGCCACGCGGGCACGCTGGCCAGCAGCAAGCCGCCGGGCTCGAGGCGATTCGCGACGAGCTCGGTCGCGAAGGCCTGGTCGTCCCGAACGTGCTCGAGGACGTCGAGGAGCAGCACCAGGTCGAACCGCTCCTCGGGCGGGCTCGCGGCGTAGCGCACCCGGTCCCTGGAGGGCAGCTTCGCGAGGATTTCGGGCGAATAGCCGGTGTCGCAGCAGGTCGCCTCGCTTCCCGGTGGCAGCGCGTCGAGCAGCGACCTCGCCAGCCATCCGTCACCGCTGCCCACGTCGAGCAGCCGGATGGGCGCCTTCACCGCGTCGCGCACGATCCGGGTGAAGAAGGCCGCGCGCGCCCTCTCCCACGGATGTCGCTCGTGCTGATGTCCCGACCACTCCAAGAGGTCCATTGGCGCGCACTCTACCGAAAATGAGCTTGGGCGAACGGGAGCGGCGCAACACCTCGTCTCCGGGGTCCCCGGTCGCAGCCCCTCTGCTCCGCTGCGAACCCTCGAAGGCAGCCTCGGCTACTCGATGGGCTTCGCCCGCGCCCGGTACTTGGCGGGGATGTTCGCGGGATCGTCGAAGTAGTGGACCACGTTCGACTCGTCCACGTACCGGTAGATGGTTTGGGTCGACTTCGGCGTAGACAGGCTCAGGGGCTTCGGCGCCCTGGCCGCCTCCGCCGCGGCCTTCACGCTCTCCACGATCGGCCGGTCTGTCGCCTGCAGCCGCTCGCGCTGCTCGACCGCGGCGCGAAGCTTGTCGACGCTCAAGTCCGCGCCCGACTTGGCCAGCGCTCCCGCGAGGGCGAAGGCGATGAGCCCGAAGGCAACGAGCGCGACCACCGCGCCTGCACGCGAGCCGGGGGCCTCGCGAACCCAGGTGCCGGAAAGGTAGTCGTGAAGGCAGCGGCGCTCGGCGCCGAAGATGAACAAGAGGTTTGCGATCCCCAGCACCGCACCGGCGATACCGAGGACCCCGGAGAGCAGCAGCTCGGCGGCGCCCAAGACGATGGAGAAGACCCAGACCCGCAGCAGCAGCGCGCGCATGAAGCCGGCGGGCGCACCGCAATCGTCGACGATCTGGATGCCGAGCAGCCGCTTGCCCAACGTCTGCCCGCGGGTCGCGAGGCCCATCCATTGATAGAGGGTGAAGACGAGCCCTGCGACGACCGCGCACGCCAGGACCACGGGGAGCGCCCCGCCGCCGCGCACCGAGCCACCGCCGAGCACCAGCATGAGGGCGTCGCTGCCCCAGGCCAGGGCCGCCAGGACGCCGACCACGACGAAGAGCGCGCCGAGCGCGCCATCGGCGATAGCCGCCAGAGCGCGCGAAAGCCTCGAGGCGAGCTCTGGACGTGCCCCACTGCACTCCTCTTCCGCGTAGCCGTACACGACTCCTCCACTGCCTGGACAAGACCGCCGGATTCGGACGATCGCACGAACCGGCGGGCCTCCACCATGAAGGAGCTCGAGGAACACGACACGAATCGCCTCGAGGTCTACCGGGCAGGAAGCGGCTTGGATCCCTCGCACTGTTTGGCAAGCAGGCGCCCGAGGTCTACGTCACTTGCGAGGCTGGCGGCTGCGCGGCTCAGCGCTCTTCTTCATGCCCGCACCGCTGGCCGCCGAGACGGCGGCGGTCCCCTGCTCCGGGCGCCGCCGACGCGGTGCTAGGCCGTCTCGGTCTGCTCGGACCGGTCGTTCTTGTCGAGCCAGGCCTCGATATCCGGCCAGACCTCCCAGGGCGCGTGTCGCCCGAGCACGAGATCGCAGTGGCCGTACTCCTCGATTTCGCCCTGCTCGCGGCCGAAGACCCGAAGCTCCGAGCCCGCGCCGAGCAGCTCGGCGGTAGCCCGCACGGCGTCGGGCGAGACCTGCTGATCCTTGCTGCCGGCGAGCAGCCGCACGGGAACCTTGAAGCGCTGCGCCTGCTCGATGAAGTGGACCGACCCGTCGCGCAGCCGCAGTCCGCGCGGCTCGAAGGTGGTCCCCAGGCTCACCAGTAGCGAGGTCGGCACGCTGTGGAAGCCGTTCGCGTGGAAGCGCCGGTTGAGCTCCGGCTCGATGTTCGAGGGCCAGACGTTGGCTCTGTCGACCAGTCCCGTGGCCGCCCGGCCCAGCGCGGGCGCGAGCAGGTGGATGAGGGTCCCGTACGGAAACACCTTCGCCCTGGCCACCAGCGGGCCCAGCCGCGCGAACGGCTGGTAGACGTTGCCGCCGATGCGGTAGTCGAGCGCCGAGCCGAGCGCGAGGCCGCTGGCGATGGGCGCCTCGGGGAACAGGATGCCGTAGCAGAACAGCAGGATGCCGCCCATGCTGTGGCCGACCCAGTGGATGCGGTCGCGCCCGCTGACTCGGAGGATGGTCTCGACGATGGCCGGCAAGTCGTGCTGCAGGTACTCGTCGAGCCCCCAGTCCCAGCCCCGCCGCTCGCTCGTGCCGTGGCCGCGCAGCTCGGGGACGTAGACGTCGTAGCCGGTGTCCGCGAGCCACTGGGCAAGCGAGCGCTCCGGGAAATGGAAGGTGTAGCGGTTGGCCGCGAGCCCGTGCAGCAGCATCACCGCCGGTCCGTCACCGGCCAGGCGACGGACCGTGAGGCGCAAGCCGTCGCGCGCCGTGACTTCGAGGAGCTCGGCGTCGTTGGGCGCCAGCGGGTACCAGCGATTCCAGGGCCTGAGGACAGAGGGGATAGTGCGCATGGCCTCCTTCTACTCCTTGCTCCCGGTGGGCGGCAGTCCCTGCCGCGGCGACACCCCGGAGTGTAGGCCGTCAGTCACTCGAGAGGTGTCGGGAAATCTCCTTGAGCTCGGCCTGTCCCCCGTTCACCCCGGGCGGAGGCCGAGCCTGCGAGGCCGAAGTCGCGGGGGCCCTTCGACTCCGCTCCCGCCGCTCGCGCGTCGGGAGCTACGCTCAGGGTGAGCGGAATCGAAGAGGTTTTCTCGAGGGAGTCTTCAGCCCGTAAGCTTCGCCACCTCGGGCCCGGTGTCCGAAGAGGTGTCGCGCCCCACGATGCCCAGCGAGAGGATGGTGCGAAACGCCTCCTCGACCGACATGGCGCTCTCGCGCACTTCGGACTCGGCGACGATGAGGTGGAACCCGGAGGTCGGGTTCGGGGTGGTGGGCACGAAGATGTTCAGGCAGCCGGGCGCGAAGGAGGGATCGACCACGGGGCCGGTGACGAAGGCGACCACCCAGAGGCCCTTGCGCGGGTACTCGACGTAGACCACGCGGTTGAACTGCTGGCCGCCGCCCGAGGTCATGGTGCGCAAGAGCTTGTCGAGCGCCTTGTAGATGCTGCGCAGCACCGGGATGCGCGCGATGACGTGCGAGCCGATGAAGTCGAGGATCTGCTGTCCGGCGAGCTGCTTGGAGATCCAGCCGGTCGCCGCGACCAGCGCGATGAGCACCACGGTCGTCGCGACGAGGATGGCCAGGCTGACCGCGTAGGCGAGCAGGCGGCTCGGCAGCCAGTTCTCTGGCCTCCAGGCGTCGGGCATCCAGCCCTGCAGCCCCCACAGCGCGCGCAGCGCGAGCAGGACTATCCAAACGATGGCCCCGAGGGGCACCACCACCAGCAGACCGGCGAGGAAGTGGCTGCGAGCGAAGGCGTAGGCTTTGGAGAAGTGTTCGGCGCGAAGGGCGCTCACGGCAGGTCACCTCGAGGGCTCCAGGAGCGCGAGAACAAATAGCCGTTTCACGCGCGGGAAGCCACAGCCGGCCAGCGACCCGCTGTCCTGACCTCGGCGAAGGTTCGCGGAGTCGGCGTCCAGGCCCGGTCGCGCAAGAGGGCTCGAAGCCTGGCCCCCACGCTCTGCGGCGAGGCCGGGACGGCGCTCGCGCGCCTATATGCCCGGCTGCAGCTCGACCTTCATCCACCGCGACTGGCGGGTGTCGAAGGCGCGGTAGGCGTCGACCCCAGAGGTGAGCGGCTCGAGCTGGGTGAGGACCTTGGTCGGGTCGACCTCGCCGCTGACGACCTTCTCGATGAGCAGCGGGATGTACTTGCGGTGGTTGCAGTTGCCCGCCTTCACGGTGAGGTTCTTGTCCATGGCCAGGCCGATGGGGAACCGCCGCGCGGTCTGCGGATAGACGCCGATAATCGCCACCCGGCCGCCCTTGGCCACCGCGTCGACGGCCCACTCGAGGGCCTGTGAGGGCGCGTCGCCCGGATGCCAGTTGTCGCCGACCGGGTGCGGTTGCGGGACGAGCTCCTGGAGCTCCGCTTGGAAGATCTCGCGGGCCGCGCCGTCGCCGGCCGCCGGTCCGGAGTGCGCGCGCACCGCGTCGACGCCCACCGCGTCGATCACCCGGTCGACCCCGATGCCGCCGGTCAGCCTGCGGATGGCTTCGACCGGTTGCTCCTCGTTGAAGTTGACCGTCTCGGCGCCTTGGGCCCGCGCCATGTCGAGCCGGCTCTCGACCGTGTCGACGGCGATGATGCGGCCCGCGTCGACTAGCTTCGCGCCGGCGATGGCGAACTGGCCGACCGGCCCACAGCCGAAGATCGCGACGGTGCGCCCGGGCTTGATGTCGGCGAGCACCGCGCCGAAATAGCCGGTCGGGAAGATGTCCGAGAGCAGGATCGCCTGGTCGTCGCTGACCTCGTCGGGCAGCTTGACCATCGTCGTGTGCGCGAACGGGATGCGGGCCCGCTCGGCTTGGAGCCCGTGGAAGGCTCCGGACGACTCGGGTCCGCCGAAGTAGGCGCTGCCCGCCAGCGGTCCGTTCGGATTGGCGCGGTCGCACTGTGAGAAGTACCCGTAGCGGCAGTACGAGCAGACCCCGCAGGCGATGGTCGGGCAGATCACCACCCGGTCGCCGATGTCGAAGTTGCGGACGTCCTCGCCGAGGTCCTCGACCACCCCGGCGCCCTCGTGTCCGAGAATCGTGCCCGGTCGCATCCCCGGCACCGTCCCGCGCACCATGTGCAGGTCGGTCCCGCAGATGGCGGTCGCGGTCAGCCTGACGATCGCATCCTCGGGGTCCTGGAGCTGGGGCTCGGGGACGTCTTCGATTCGGATGTCGCCGATTCCGCGATACACGATGGCCTTCATTCGATTCTCCCCCTTTGCTCTGTCCGAGGCGGGCGAGCGCCGGCTCGCGCGAGTAACCGAATGACCGACGCAGGCAGCATCAGCCCCTCCTGGCCGCTCGAACCGAGCCCGGGCCTTGCGGTGACGCCGTCCTGCTTTGGAAGGTGGCGATTGCGAAGCCTGCCTGCCACAAACGGGGGGTCGAAAGGCTGGCGTCGGCAAGGGTTGGGCAGGCGGCGGCCGCGCGGGGTTTGGCCAGCGCCGTCACGGTGCTACGGAGGCTCGGGAAGGGAGCGATGGCGATGGCGGGCCCAGGGATACGCCCACCAAACCGAGGCGCCAAAGGGACTTCGACCGATTGCCGGCCGGCACCCCGAGCGTTCGGGCTTGCCGACTGGCTGCTGACTTGCCCTGCGTGTGCTGGAACCGCAGCCGAAGGGTTCCTCGCGGCCCGGTCCTCGGAGTTCGCGCAGATGCTGGTCGACTTCGGCGGTCGCCCTTCTGCCCTCTCCACCATGATGGCGAGCGGGCCGCTGCCGTGGGGACTCGTCACGGCAAGCGCACGGTCGGTAGGGGCGGATGGCAATGCGCCCGGCCTGAGATCGGGCACGCGCCTCGTCTCGCCACCACGCGGGACGGGTCGGTAGGGGCGGATGGCAATGCGCCCGGCCTGAGATCGAGCACGCGCTCGAGATGCTTCCGACCGCAGGCCCATCCGCGTGAGCGGCTCCTGCGCCGCACGAAACCCGATCACAGAGCCTCTGGAGCCCCTCGCCCTGCGGCTAGTGCACGAGCGCGTCGTACTCCGGAAGGCTCTTGAGCGAGTCGAACATCGGGTCGGCCGCCAACCAGTCGCGCACCTTCGCCCCGTCGCTCGCCAAGGCCTTGCCCAGGTGCTCGAGCGCCTCCTTCGGCTTGTTCCAGAGCGCGTAGAGGGCCGCCAGGTTGTAGTTGAGCAGCAGGTCGCCCTCGTTGAGCTCCTGGGCGCGCAGGTAGGCGCGCTCGGCCTCGGCATAGAAGCCCTTCTGCGCGTAGCAGATGCCCAGGTCGAGGTAGGCCTCGAAGGTGTCGGGCTCGAGCCGCACGACCTCCTTGAGCTGGGCTATCGCCGAGCGATAGTCGCCCTCGTCCATGCACAGCTCGGCCAGCTCCTGGCGCGGCAGCGCGTCGCGGGGGTTGAGGCTGATGGCGAGCTGCAGCTCTTTCATCGCGGGCTCGACCTGGCCGAGATCGGCGTAGGTCAGCCCGAGGTTGAGGTGCGCGTCGGGATAGTCCGGTTCGAGCTCGATGGCCTCCTGGTACTCGGCGACCGCCATGTCGAGCCCGTGCGTCGCGAGGAAGCAGGCGAGGTTGTAGTGGCCGGTGGGGTTGTCGGGCTCGAGCCGCAAGGCGGTCAGGTACTCGGCGAGCGCCTCGCGGTACATCCTCTTCTCGGCGTAGACAGTGGCCAGGTTGTCGTGGGCGTGGGCGCTGTCCGGGTCGAGGGCGATGGCCTTCTTGAACTCCTTGGCCGCCTCGTCGAGCCAGCCCCTGTCCGCCAGCTCGATGCCGCGCGAGTTGTGGGTGTCGGAGAGGCCGATGTGGTCCTTGGTGTCTGCCATCGCGCGTGTCAACCTCAGGAAGTTTCGCAAAAAAACCCTAACCACCCGTTCCGAAAGGGGTCAAGGCACGCGCCCGGCCGCATGCTCGCGAGCCATCTGGCCTTCCGAACACTTATGGGGCGCGACGATAAGCCCCCGGTCAGAGGCCTGCTTCCAATGCGGCCTTTGCCTGTGGCATACCTGCCACTTCTATCCGAGCTCGCCACGGAGGTCGAACGTATGTTGCTTCTCATCGGGGGAGCCCCTGGAATCGGCAAATCCGCCGTCGCCCATCAGGTCGCCCACGAGCTGGGGCTGCTGAGGCTGGTCGACTTGGACGTCATCCGGGATCTCCTGCGCATCCAGAGCCGCGAGCAGGATGACCCGATGATGTTCCGCAACGCGCTCAACGCCTGGGAGCTGCATGGCCCGATCTCCCCGGCGACCGTGGTCGCGGGGTTCCAGGCGCACATCCGGCCTCTCGAGGGGGCGAGCTCGCGGCTGCTCGACAACTACCTGCGCACGAGCAAGAGCGCGATTTTCCACGGAGTCCCCCTCGTCCCCAGCCACTTTGCGCGCTACCGCAACCTCGGCGCGCACCTCGTGCTGCTCGCCGCGCGCAACGAGGAGGAGTACCGGGCGCGCCTGTCCGAGCGGGGCCGGCTGCGCGCCGGCAGGGCTCCGGCCAAGGAGCGCCTGGACGCCGGGTGGCTGCTCCACCAGCACCTCGTCGCCGACGCGGCCGCCTGCGGCGTGCCTGTCATCAGCGAGGAGACCGAGAGCCAGAACGTCTCGGCGCTGCTCAAGCGGATTAGCTCCTGAGCCGGGCGCGGGAGAGCGGGCGCGCCGCAGCTCTGTCGAGAGACCCTTCTTCAAGAGGTGCCGGGAAATCTCCGTAAACTCGGCCCGCCCCGTTCACCTCGAGCAAAGTCGGGCCCTTCGACTCCGCTCCGAAATTACGGCCCGCGATGATCCTCGAGGTTGGACACGAGCGTCGAGTCGGCAGGAGGCCCTCTTCTCGACCGGTTGCGACTCCCCCTCAATCGCCTCTTCCCGCGCAAGCGCGGGAAGTGGGGACTTTCACTTGCTCGCGCGCGGTGGTTCTACGGCAATCGGCTGTTCGTTCATGGGACACAGCCGGGCAAGGGCCTGGTGTGCTGCTCAGGGTGAGCGGAAACCGGACCGAGTCGAAGAAGGATTTCTCGACGCCTGTTCTGCCTCGCCGCAGCGCCTCTTCTTCATGCGCGCACGCAGGCCGCCGAGACGGCAGACAGTCGTACGCCTCGCGCGAAATGCCGGGAGAAGACTGAGGCCAGCGCGGACCGGTCCGGCGACATCCGCCCTTCGACCGGTGAGCCAGGCGCCGGGACTACCGAGTGCTGCCCGCGCGGGCGACCGGTGTCTGACCACCGGCGTCACTGCTGCGGTTGCAGCCGGAAGTGCACCTCCACCACCCGGCTCGAGCCCTTGGGGATGCGGACCTTCTGGCGCGCGATCAGCTTGAGGGGCACGTTGCGGCACTCGGCGTCGTAGGTCCCCTCGAAGAAGTCGAGCGGCGGCCCCGGGATGCGCGCGACTTGACGTCCGTTGATGAAGACCTCGCACTCCTTCTCCGCCCGGAAGCGCACCCGCCCGAGCTCGAGCTGCTCGGTGCGCTCGATGAGGTCGCCCGGATCGGCCTTCACCTGCACCGTCCGCTCGATTCCCAGGTTCGGGTTGACCAGCCGCAGAGTCTGACGGCCGGCCGGGATGGCGACCTTGTGCAGCGGCGTCGTCCCGAGCCTCACCTCGCCCAGGTAGACCTCGACCGCGATGTTCGACTCCAAGTTGAGCAGCGCGCCGCCGGCGACCTCGGCCGAGCCGGGCGGCGGCGCGAGCTTGGAGGCCGCGAGCAGCTCGTCGACCTTGACGAGGGCGCGCGCTCGCAGGTCGGGGACGAGCGCGACCGCCACCCCAGCCCCCACGGCGAGGAGGGCGACCAGCGGCAGGAGGCTGCCGCGCCGTTGCCGGCTCGGTCTGTCGCGCTTCGGCTTCGCGCGCCGCGGTGCCGACTCCTCCTCGATCTCGACCTCCCGCTCGCGCTTCTTCTCCTTGACCTTGCGACGCTCTCCTCCAGTCTCCTGCCCGCTCGCGGGAGCGACGCTGCGCCGTCGCGTCTCGCCGCTGGCTGGGCGGTGACCGGGCGAAGACTTGCGAAGCTCGCCGGTGGGGCGTCGACGGGCCACTTCCCCGGTGCGCCGGCGCACCGGAGCGAAGGCCTCAGCCCCATGCTCGGCCGGGCTCGGAGCCAAACCCGGCGAGCGCGGCGCCTCGGCGGGCGGGGCCCTCTGCTCTGCCCCTCCCACCGAGCGCAGGCTCGTCGTCGACTTTCGCCGCGGCTGGAGCATCGGCCCCGGAGGCGCCTCCCATTCGGGTTCGTCGGAGGCGTCGATGATGTCCGCCGAGGAGACCTCCTCCGGCCCGCTGGCAGAGGCGAGGTTCTCCCACTCCGCGCTCGCGATGCGCGGCAGCGGTGGGGGCTTGTCCGGCGACGACTCGACGGCGACGAGGCCGCGCTTGGTCGGCAGCCTGGGGAGCAGAACCTTGTTGCTGCTGCCCGTATACGAAGGGGGCACCGGCGCGCTGCCCGTCTCGGACCTGAGGACGACCGGCTCGCCGATGCGTGCCTCTTCGGCCAGCCGGTCCTCGAACAGCTCGCGCATCATCTCCGAGATCTGAATCGTCGAGGCGTTGAGGCGGTGTTCGACCAGGCAGTTCTCGATCGCCATCTGGAAAGCGCGCGCGTCCGGGTAGCGATCGTCGGCGAGCTTGGCGAGCGCGCGCTGAACCAGCGGGTCGACCTCGGGGGCGACGTTGGCGACCTCCGAGCACCGGGGGAACCGGCAGTCGACGGCCGCCTTGAGCGTCATGATGTCGTTTTCGCGCTTGAGCGGCCGCATCCCGGTCAGCAGCTCGAAGAGCACCAGGCCCACCGCGAAGATGTCGCTGCGGTGGTCGACCACCTTGCCGCTCGCCTGCTCGGGCGACATGTAGGCGTACTTGCCCTTGATCGCTCCGGAGCGGGTCGTCGAGACCTGGTCGGCGGCGCGGGCGATGCCAAAGTCGAGCACCTTCACGTTGCCGTCGAAGCTGACGATGATGTTCTGCGGCGAGATGTCGCGGTGGACGACCTTCAGCGGGTTGCCGTGCTCGTCGGTCTTCGTGTGGGCGTAGTAGAGGCCCTCGCAGACCGAGGCGATGATGCGCAGCGCGATGGGAACAGGTATCCAGGCCCGCGCCTGCCAGGCCTTGCGCATGATGCGCCCGAGGTCTTCGCCGTGGATGAACTCCATGGCGATGAAGTAGGTGTCCTCCTCTTTGCCCAGGTCGTAGATCTGGACGATGTTCGGGTGGTTGAAGCGCGCGGCGATGCGCGCCTCGTTCAGGAACATCGAGACGAACTCCTGGTCGTCGGCAAGGTGGGGGAGAATCCGCTTGATGACCAGCAGCTTCTCGAAGCCCTCCAGGCCCTTCTGCTGCGCGAGGAACACCTCGGCCATCCCGCCGGTCGCGAGCTTCTTGAGCAGCCTGTACCTGCCGTAGTCCTTCGTCTCCACCGGGCCTGAATCCTAGGCGATCGGGGCTCGAGGCTCCAGGTTTGCTATTCGACGACACGCTCGGCCTGACACTCGGGGTCCGGGCAGCTTTCAGCCAACCGGCGACCAGGTCGCGACGTGCGCGCTCCCCGCGGGCAGGCCAAAGCCCGGCTCCTCGGTGCTCCAACCTCCGCGCAAGCCCGCCTCGCTGGCGGCCAGCTCGAAGTGACAGAGGGCTATCCCCATGTCGAGGCGCTGGAGGTCTGCCTTGCCGAAGCGCGAGAAGCCCTCGTTGTAGCCCGGCGTGCGCTCGAGCAGCAGATGGAAGGCCTCGCCGCCGCGCGCCCGGACGATGCGCCAGGGCTGCTTGTTCGAGGCCGAGGGCGCAAGCCGGACCAGCTCCAGCACCTCCGCGAAGGGGCCTGCCTCCTCGGGCGTCAGCGGCCGCCCCGGCTGCTCGGAGAAGAAGAGCTCGTCCCACCGCCTGCGGGCCTTCGAGCCGGCAACGAAGCGAATGAGCCTGTCGCGCATCGCGCGCTGGCCGGTCGGGTAGCCGACCGGAGAGACCGCGGGCACCCTCTCGCCGGGGCCCGCGCGCAGTTGGCTGGCGAAGGCGCTGTTGGAGAACGAGCCTCCGAGCCAGCAGGTGCCCAGCCCCAGGTCGGTCGCAAGCAGGATGAGCGACTCGAGCGCGAAGCCGTAGTCCTCGAATCGTCGGTCCCCCTCACCTGCCGTGCCCGCCAGGAAGTAGCGCGCGCCCTTGATGAAGCCGTAGGTCCCGAGGGCCCGCAGCGCCTCGGGAGCGAGCTCCGGCAGCTCGATCAGCTCAAACCGCAGCCGGGTGCCGAAGGGCGCCGCGGCCGCCACCGAGTCCATCTCCTCGCGAAGCCGCTGCTTCTTGGCCTGCTCGATGGGACTGGACAGATAGGCGCGCCAGGAGGTTCGCGCGCGGATCAGCTCGGCAATCGGTCGGTTCGTCTTCATGGCATCACCTCGTGCGCTCCCGCGGGGTTCGCACGGGCGACGGCCGGGGTCAATGGTTTCGAGAGTCGACGGTCGACGGTTGGTAGGGGTGCATGGCGATGCGCCCGTCGACAGTTCGAGCACGGACGCTACCAGGCCCGGAGTGCCCGCCTTGGTGCTGGCGGACGACTGGGGAGCACCGGACCTACTTCTTGAGCGCGCCGTTGATGGGCGAGGTCTCGAGCATCGCGTCTCGTTGCGCCAGCTCGACGGCCGCGATGACGAGCGTCAGGTTGATGCGCGCGTGCTGCAGGTCCTCGTTTTCGAGCGCCACCCGCATCGCCGCGAGCTGCTCGAGCGCGGCGTCGATGCTCTTGATCTCCGCAAGCGCCCCCATGCGCGAGGCCTCTTCGGCGTAAACGCGCAACAGCCACTCGGCCCACCCCACTGTCTCGAGGATCTGCCACTCGCCGTAGGCCAGCGACCGCCGCACCTCGCGCAGCTTGTCCGCCACGTCGCCATAGCCGGCCACGCGCTCGAGCCGGGCCTGCTCCATCAAGGCCGCGTCCCGCTCGAGCTGCACGAGCCTGCTCTCGAGCTCCTGGATGCGCGTCGCGCCTTCGCCGGGCTGCTCTTCGAGCCGCTCGCGCAGCCGGGAGATCTCCTCGCGCAGCCGATCGATCTCCCCGCTCTGCTCGGCATCGCGCCGCTCGGCATCGGCCCTCGCCGCATCCGGTTCTTCGGTCGCGCCCCTGTCGGCTTCGTCCTCGCCGGCGTCCGGCTCTCCGGCGAGCTTCTCCCCGGCTCGCGCGGCGGGGTTGGACCCGGTGTCGTCGCCTGGCGCCTCGGGCTCGGGAGCGGCCTTGTCGATGGGCGGGCCGACGTAGAGCAGCTCTCCCTTCGCGCTTCCAGCCGGCTCGTCGGCCGTCTCCCCGGAGGTCGCGGGACCGGATTGCGCTTCTTTTCCTGGTCGCTGCGTACCGCGCTTCGGCGCTCGCCGCTCGCCCGGGATCTCGGAGTCGCCGACCTCGGGCGCGGCGTTCGGCCGCTCCTCAGCCGCTCTCGGCCCGGCCGAGCGATCCGCTTCGCCTTCCGAACGGCCGGTCCTTGGCTTGATGACCCGCACACCGTGACCGAGCTTGGGCCCGTCGGCGCTGTCCCGCCGTTCGCCGTCCCGCTTCGCATGCAGCCGCCCGGACGGTTGGACGCCGGCTGACCGCTCGGGCTCGGCCGCAGCCGCGCGACCGGCCGTCGATGGCGAGGAGGCGAGCAGGCCCGCGAGAACTGGCCACACGAGCATTGGGCAAATGGTCCTCATCGCCAGGAATGTGACGATCGCCCCGGTACGGCGCATCCGCTCGAGCCCCACGCGCCGGCAAGCCGAGCCAGCGAGAACCGGCTCCCCTGGGGGGCTGCGGGCTACTCGCCCGCGCGCGCGGAAACAGACGCGGTCGCCCTTGATGTTCTGGCACTGCCCAAGTGCGCTCTCGCTGCTGCAACCAGCGGGGGCTTTCTGCCATACTCCGCGCCCGTTTCAGCCGCTGAGCGAAGCGAGGTCTCCCGTTGAACGAGATCGAAAGACCCTCACCCTCCGAGCCCGAGAGCGCCGATTCGGTCCAGTCGCAGGGCGAGCAGAGCCCCGGACCCGAGCCCGAGAGCGCCGACTCGCTCCAGTCGCAGGGCGAACAGAACCCCGGACCCGAGCCCGAGAGCGCCGACTCGCTCCAGTCGCAGGGCGAGCAGAGCCCCGGACCCGAGCCCGACGACGGCGATCTCGGTGTGGCGCCGGGCGCGAAGGTCTGCGGCAACTGCCGGCTGTTCAAGCCGGTGATGCGCGCCGCCGAAGGAACCTGGCGCGGCGACTGCCGGCTGATGCGCGACCGCGGAATGTTCCCGGCCAGCGCGCCGACGTGCGGCAGCTTCCTCGCCCGTGCCGCGCCTATCCCCAGAGCCTTGAAGCAGGTGACGCACCCGGCCGAGCGCCGTCCACGCGTCGCCCCGACCGTCCGGCCGGTAAGGCCCGACTTCGAGATCCCGGAGCTGACCGACATGACCCGCGAAGAGCTGAAAGAGATCATCCGCGAAGCGATGTGGGAGACCGACGTGCGCCTCGCCCCGCGCTGGGAAGGCGGCACGGTGGTGGTCAAGCCCGCAAATCCGGAGCTGCAGGCGAAGGAGATCCCGGTAGACGCGCTCTTCCACAAGGTCGTGATGGTGCGCGACCGGCTGCGCGTGCTTGAGCAGAAGGTCAACGCGCACCCGAAGCTCTCCGACGCCGAGAAGGTCGAGATGCAGCAGTACGTCACCCGCTGCTACGGCTCGCTGACGACCTTCAACCTGCTCTTCGCCGACAAGGAGGAGCAGTTCGCCGGCGAGAAGGGCAAGGGCGACTGACCCCGATGGCCGCGCGCCCGTACATCGCCGTCGTCGGCGCGGGCGTCTGCGACGAGACCCTCGGCGCACAGGCCGAAGCGATAGGGCGCGCGCTCGCCGAGGGCGGCGCGATCGTCGTCTGCGGCGGGCTCGGCGGCGTCATGGAGGCCGCGTGCCGCGGCGCCCAGGCGGCCGGTGGCACGACGCTCGGCCTGCTGCCTTCGGGCGACCGTTCGACCGCCAACCGTTACCTCGACCTGGCGGTGCCCACCGCGATGGGCGAGGGGCGCAACGTGCTGGTCGTCCGCGCCGCCGACGTCGTGCTCGCGGTCGGCGGCGAGTTCGGGACGCTCTCCGAGATTGCCCTCGCCCTCAAGCTGGGAAAGCCGGTCGTCGGACTTCGCACCTGGGAGCTCGGCAAGGCGGGCGAGCCGGTCGAGGCGATCAACCGCGCGGCAACTGCCGACGAAGCCGCCGCGCTCGCGCTGAGGCTTGCGCCAGGGTGTGAAGAGGTGTCGAAGAATCCTTCGAGCGAAGACCGGTCAGCCTGAAAGCCAGCCTTCTTCGTGCTGGCCCGGCGTCTCGACCGGATACAAGGGCCCTTCGGGCTTCCGCCTCCCTCGTTCCTCGGGAGGCTACGCTCGAAACCAACAGTCCCATCTGCGCATGCCTCACAGCCGGCAGAAGGAGCGACGAAGAGCCCGGGGGGACCGCGGCGAGCCCTCGACCCCGGCCTCGCAAGCTCGGCCTGACGCTCGGGCTGACCTGGGGGCGGGCCTCCGTCGACACCCCCGCTGGATCGAGGTCACGGCCGGCCAAGGGACCGGTGACGAGCTTGGTGTGAGCGGGGAGTGGGCCGAGGTCAGGGTGATCTCCTGACGCCTCTTGAGCCTACGAGCGCCCGGGGCCGCCCGCCTCCGCCGGACGCAAACCTTCTTCTCCGAGCCGGCTCCCCGGGCCCCCAACCGATGGCGCGGCCCGCTCCCCTACCCGCCCCCGCGGCATGATGCGAAGATGCGCAGCCCAAGCGGCAGTGCCGGCGAACGACATTTCGCCCCCGCGCTCGTCCACGCACTCGTTCTCAACCCGAAGCTGCCCAGGCGGCTCCTGCGGCAGGAAGGAAAGAAGAGCCCGATGCAACTGCGACTCGTCCCCATGCTCTCGACCCTCGGGCTCCTCGCCCTAGCAGCCGGCTGCTCCAGCCCTGAATGCACGACCGCTTCGGACTGCGGCCCCGGTAAGAGGTGCGAAGCCGAGAAGTGCGTCCCCGCCGCCACCGAAGGCTGCTCGCCGGCCTGTGCCGACCCGACCCCGGTCTGCGACGCGAAGGCGAACACCTGCGTCACCTGCACTCCGGCCGAAGGCTGCCCCGCCGGCCAGGTGTGCGACGTCGACAGCGAGGGCGGCGCCTGCGTCACCTGCGTCGAGGACTCCCACTGCTCGGGCGCGGCGCCGGTCTGCGACGAGGCCGTACACGCCTGCGTCACCTGCATCGCGCAGCGCGGCTGCCCCTCGGACCAGGAGTGCGACACCACGGTACCCGGCGGCCTCTGCATCGGCTGCCTCGACGACGGTGAGTGCCCGGCTCAGTCGCCGATCTGCGACGAGGCGAGCGCCTCCTGCGTGGTCTGCAACGACGACCGTGGCTGTCAAGCCAAGCAAGTCTGCGACCGGTCGCAGAGTGTGGGCCGCTGCGTCGATTGCTCCATCGACGCGGACTGCCCCGAGGCCGCGCCCCTGTGCGACCCGGCGTCGCGCACCTGCGTGGTCTGCACGAAAGACGAGGGCTGTGCCGGCGAGACCCCGCACTGCGCCGACGGCCGCGCCTGCGTCGAGTGCGTCGAGAGCGCGCACTGCACCGCCGACCCGGCCAAGCCCTTCTGCACGGCCGGAGGCTCCTGCGTGAGCACCGATCCCGGGCCGACCTCCGCACAGATCGCCGCCGTGCGCGCCGCGGCCGACGGCACGGACCTCTCGCTGCCGGTCTGGGAAGCGGTCGTCACCTACGTGCGCCCGGCCGTCGGCGAGGATCCCGCGGGCTTCTTCGTTCAAGCCGAGCGCGCGGGCCCCGCCCTCTTCGTCGCCGAAGACCCGGCGACCTTCGTCCCCGAGGTCGTCCCCGGCGCCCGCGTCTCGTTCACCGTCGACGCCCTCACCACCGTCGAGCGGATGCGGCGCGTCTCGCAGATCTCGAACTATTCGCAGTCCGGCGCCGGCGAGGCGGTCTCTGGCTTCGTGCAGGAGCTCTCCACCGCCAGCGATCTGGTGAGCGCCCTCGACAGCTATGAGTCCGAGCTCGTCTCGCTCACCGGAAGGCTCGGGCCCTTCACCGACGGCGGCGTCGCTCACCTCGCCGCCACGCTCGCCACCTCCGGCCTGAGCGTCTCGGGCCTGAAGCTGCGGGTCCCCGAGTCGCTCCGCGCCGAGCTCGACCTGACCGAAGGTTGCTCGGTCACGCTCACCGCCGGCCCGATGTGGCGCCACCGCGCGACAGCCCAGCCCATGGCCTTCAGCGCCTCTGACCTCGGCGCGATCACCTGCCCCGGCCCCAAGGTCTTGCTGGCCGAGTCGGCCTCGCTCGAGCAGGTCGTCGTCGCCTTCGACCGGGTGCTCGACCTGTCGAGCGTGCTGCCCGACGGCTCGCAGTTCACCTTCGACAACGGCCTGACCGCCACCGCGGCGACGGTCGACGGCAAGGAGGTCACCCTCACCACCAGCAGCCAGACACCCGACGCGACCTACACGGTCACCGTCGCCAACACGGTGCGCGACTCGAAGGGGACGCCCGTGAGCAGCACCGCCAACTCGGCGCAGTTCACCGCGCAGTATCCCCAGGCGCGGCTGCTCATCAACGAGGTCAACCCGAACATCCCCACCAGCCGGGACCTCCTCGAGTTCCTCGTCGTCTCGGCGGGCACGACCAAGCAGCTCAAGGTCGTCGCCCAAGCCTCGAGCTCGACGACGCTGGCGACCTTCCCCGACGTGGCGATGGAGGCCGGCGACCTCATCGTCCTGCACCTGAACCCGGGGGCCGATTCGCCGAGCGCCTCGGAGCGCCAGTCGAAGTCCGAGAGCACCGCCGCCCTCGCCTTCCCGGACGCCTGGGACTTCGTCGGAGGCAGCGCCGGGCTGTCGTTCTCGCACCGGGTCCTGATGGTGAAGACCGCGACCGGCGAGGTGCAGGACGCGGTCGTGTTCGTCAACAGCGACCTCGCCGGCACCGCGCCCGCGGGCTTCCCTGCGGCGGTCGCGGCGATGCAGAACGCCGGGCACTGGTCGCCGGCCGACTGCGGCGGCGCCGAGTGCAGCTACACCTCGTCGCCGACGGTCCTCGACATCGCGGTCGAGTGGAAGGACGTGGGCAACCAGCGCGGCTCGAGCCTCAGCCGCGTCAGCGGGCAGGACACCAACAGCAACACCGACTGGGTCCTGAACCTCACCGGCTCGAGCTTCGGCGCGGCCAATCCCTGAACCGTCTGGCTCCGCTCACCCTGAGCGTAGCTCCCGCCGCACGAGCGGCGGGAGCGGAGTCGGGAGGGCCCTCGACTCGGCCTCCCTCGTTTCTCGGGAGGCGAGGCTCCGGGATGAGCGGCTGGCAAGCCGAGGTTGGGGTGATTTCGCGACCGGCCTTGAGAACTCTCGATAGTTCCCGACCAGGTGGTGAGCGTCCGATAGGAACTCTTTTTAGTTCCCAACCGGGTGCTGAGCCGCCGATAGGAACTCTTTTTAGTTCCCAACCGAGTGCTGAGCCGCCGATAGGAACTCGTTTTGGTTCCGAACCGAGCGCTGAGCGTCCGCTAGAAACTCTTTTTAGTTCCGAAGCAGGCGGTGCCCCTCCGCTGGAAACTCTTTTTAGTTCCAGATCGAGGCGCCCGCCCCCGTTCGGGAACTAGAACTAGTGCCTATCGGGCGCCTCGCCCTTCCAGCGGAACTACACTGAAGTTCCGAGAAACGTAGGTCCAGGTTCTAGGCCTACGCTTTCACCACTCGCGACGGTCCCGCCCGCGCTGTCAGCAGAACCCGACTGTCTGTCAGGAGCCGCTCGGTTCGGCGGCTCGCTTGGCGGTCAGCGATCTACTGCTGGGCCTCGGGGACCGGCTGTTGTGCTTCAGGCGCGGGCTGCTGCTCGGGAGCCGGCTGCTGCTCGGGCGCGGGCTGCAGCTCGGGAGCGGGCTGCTGCTCGGGAGCCGGCTGCTGCATCTCGGGCGCGGGCTGCTGGGGGACTTCGGGAGCCGCCTGCTGCATCTCCGGGGCGGGCTGCTGCGGCGCGGGCTGCGCGGGCGCGGCGCCGACCGTCTGAATCGACAGGCTCTCGAGCGCCTTGCGGCACTCGGCGCCCATGGTCTCGAAGCGCTCGACGCCCACCGAGCAGGTCAGCACGGCGAGCGCACCGTTGCGGCAGATCGCGCGGCCGAAGACCTTGCGGTCCGCTGGCCCGGGAGGCGTGCCGGGGACGGTGCGGGCGAAGTCGAAGACGTCCGACTGCACGCTGGTGCACTCGGCGTCCTTCGAGCCGATGCTCCTGGCCGCCTGCAGCGCAAGCTCCGGGCAACGCGAGGCGTCGGCGAGCACGGGGATGATGGAGGCAGTCAGGCTCGAGAAGTTGTCCGGCGCCCGCAGCTCGATGCGGTCGGCTGTCTTCGAGGCGACGAACCACTCCTCGGGCGCGTTGAACTGCGCCGCCGCTTCAGGCCCGCCCATCAGCCGCGAGTCGGCGCGCAGGTCGACGGCCCCGGGGGTTGCGACACAGCTCGAGAGCAGGCAGCCAAGGGCGAGAGTTCCAAGCGTGTGTTTGACGGTCATGTTTGCTCCGTGGGGTGAGTGCAGTCGCGGGGACGGGCCCGAGTGCTCGAAGGAGATGGCGCCCGCCCGGTTTCCAAGCAGCCTTTCGAGCGATGGGTTGGCCACTTCTAGGCGTTGCCTGGATCCCCGTCAAGGTTCGCCCGCCGCGAACCGCCGCCGTCACTTGCGGCCCGAGCCAAGCCCCCTCGGCCGCACCGCTCGCGCCTTCGCCGAACGGCTCCCCGCGGATGGTCCAGGCTCGAGCGGCTCGCGCCGTCTGCGCGCCCGAGGCGCTGTCAGCCCGCGCGCTTCGCGCCGGCGAGCTGCCCGCAGGCCGCCAGGATGTCCCGGCCGCGGTTCTTGCGGGTCACCACCGTGAGGCCGCGCCCGACGAGGCAGGCCCGAAACTGCTGGACGTGCCCCTCGTCGACCGAGCGGAAAGGCAGCTCGGCGCTCTCGTTGTAGGCGATGAGGTTCACCTTCGCCCGAATGCCTTGCACCAGGTCGGCGAGCCGCCTCGCGTCGTCCATCGAGTCGTTCACGCCCCGGAGCATCACGTACTCGAAGGTGATGGCGCGGCCCTGTCGCGCCGGAAACCGACGGCAGGCCGCCAGCAGCTCGGCGAGCGGATGGCGCTTGGCGACGGGCATCAGCTCCCGGCGCTGCTCGTCGGTCGTCGCGTTGAGCGAGACGGCGAGCTTGACCTCGGTCTCCGCGCCCAGCCGCTCGATCCCCGGCACCAGCCCGGAGGTGGAGACGGTGAGGTGGCGGTGCGAGAAGTTCGGCCCGCTCTCGTGCTGCAACAGCTCGAGCGCCTGCTTGAGGTTGTCGAAGTTGTGCAACGGCTCGCCCATCCCCATGAAGACCAGGTTGGTCAGCGGGCGAGGCCCCGGCAGCCCGGCGGCGACCAGCTCGGCGTTGACCCGATAGACCTGCTCGACGATTTCGCCCGGCGTCAGGTGGCGCACGAAGCCCATCGTCGCGGTCCGGCAGAAGGCACAACCCATCGCGCATCCGACCTGGCTCGAGACGCACAGGGTCTGGCGGTCCTCCTCAGGCATGTAGACCGACTCGATGAAGGCGCCGTCCTCGGTGCGAAAGCGGTACTTCACCGTCCCGTCCGACGAGCGCTGCGCGAGGTCGACCTCCAGGGTCGTCAGCCTGGCCCGCTGCTCAAGCCGCTCGCGCAAGCCCTTGGGCAAGTCGGTCATCTCGCCGAAGGCGCGGGCGTTGTTCTGGTGCATCCAGCGAAAGAGCTGCTTGGAGCGAAACGGCCGCTCGCCGAGCTCACGCACGAAGGCCTCGAGCGCCTTGAGCGAGAGCGCTCGAAGATCGGGTCTGTCGGAGGTCTGCTGAGACATGGGGCGCTGGTTTCGGGGCTCGGCTAGAGCGCGCCCTTGGGCACGGCGGAGGTCCGGGCCACCTCGCCCGCGACCGCCGTCGAGTCCGTGGAGCGGCCAATCTCGACCTTGGTGACGTGCCGCTCGTCGGCCGCGCGGATGGTGAAGGTCAACCCGTCCCAGACCACGATGCTTCCGGTGGCCGGGACCCGGCCCGAGACCGCGGTGAGGAAGCCGCCGAGGGTCTCGTAGTCGCCGTCCTCGGGGAACTCGACGTCGAGCGCCTCCTCCACGTCGCGCAGCGAGGCGGTGCCCTCGGCGAGGAAGCGCCCGTCGGGCAGGGCCTTCAGCGCCTTCTCCTCCATGTCGTACTCGTCCTGGATCTCGCCGACGATCTCCTCGACGACGTCCTCGAGGGTCACCAGGCCGCTGGTGCCGCCGAACTCGTCGACGACCACCGCCATGTGGATCTTGCGCTTCTGGAACTCGCGCAGCAGGCGGCTGATCTTCATCAGCTCGGGCACGAAGAAGGCCGGCTTCAGGTACTTCTCAATCTGAAAGCTCTCGGCCGTCAGCCCCTTCTGAAGCTCGCGGGCGATGTCCTTGACGTAGAGCAGGCCGACGATGTTGTCGATGCTGTCGTCGTAGACCGGGATGCGGCTGTGCTCGCTCTCGCCGATGGTCTCCATCACCTCCTCGAAGCTGGAGGTCTTCTCGATGCCGGTCATCCGCGTGCGCGGAATCATGATCTCCTTGACGAGGATGTCGGCGAACTCGAGCACCGAGGTGAGGAGCTGGCTCTTGACGTCGTCGAGCACGCCTTCGCGGCCGCCGAGGTCGATGAGGTACTCGATCTCTGCGCCGGTGACCGCCGGGCGCTCGGTCTGCTTGTCGCCAAACAGGCGAACCAGGCCGTTGGTCATGCCGAGCAGAAGATAGGTCGCCGGCAGAAAGAGCCAGTAGACAAGCGAGATGACCGGCAGCGAGTACCGCGCGAAGCTCAGCGCGTGGCGCTTGGCCAAGGTCTTGGGCGTCACCTCGCAGAAGGTGAGGACGACGAAGGTCGTCACGCCGGTCGCCGCGCCGACGGCATAGGGCACGCCGAGCCGGGTCGACATCGCGGTGACCAGGGCCGAGAGCGCGATGTTGGTCAGGGTGTTGCCGAACAGAAGCGTGGCGAGGATCCGCTCGGGATTCTCGAGCCAGAGTCTCAGCGGATGTTTGGGGTTGCCAGATTCCTCGATGGCCTGCCGCGTCCGCGCTTCGCTCAGCGAAGTCAGCGCAGTCTCAGCTCCCGAGAAGAAGAAGGAGGCCACCAATCCGAAGAGGATTGAGAGGATCTCCCATGACGGTATGCCGTCCACGACTTGGTTTGTACTCCTAATGGCGTCCCGACCGCCGGCCCGGAAAACGACGGCTCGACATCTCGGACGTGGGTTGGTTGGCAAGGGATCCTGCCCTAGCGCCGACGCCAATACAACAACGCCTGCCGCATTCCCGGCATTCGGCGCGGGCCGACAAGCCGCCCTGCACGCGGCGGTCAAATCCGCGACCGAGACGGCCGGCCCGAAGGCCGGCCGTCTTTGGTTGCTCGGCGGCGATCCGCAGCTTCGCGCGGCGGCCGGCACGAAGGCCGGCTCTGCGACTTTGACCTACTGGCCGCGCTTCCACTCGTAAGGGCAGCTCTCGGTCTGTGCGAAGAAGTAGCTGGTCTCGCGCGCGGCGCTCGCCGGGCTGTCCGAGCCGTGGACGGCGTTGCACTGGACGCTGGCGGCGAGCTCCTTGCGCAGCGTGCCCTCGGCGGCGTTGGCCGGGTTGGTCGCCCCCATCACCGTGCGGTTGCGCTGAATCGCGTCTTCGCCCTCGAGGATCATCAAGACGACCGGGCCGCTGGTCATGAACTGGACGAGCGGCTCGAAGAAGGGCTTGCCCTTGTGCTCGGCGTAGAAGCCCTCGGCCTCGGGCGCGGTCAGGCGCTTCATCTTCATGGCGATGGGCTTGAGCCCTTCGGCCTCGAAGCGGGCGACGACCCGCCCGATGAACCCCTTCTCCACAGCGTCCGGCTTGATGATCGACAGGGTCCTCTCGACTGCCATCTCTCTGCTCTCCTTGGCGGCTCGGTTTCCGGGCCGCCGCACACGGGTTTGGCTGCCTTCTTACCCGAGGACCTGCCTCAAGGTCGCGCCTATTTCCGCGGGGCTCGCGGCGACGCGCACCCCGGCGGCCTCGAGCGCCGCGACTTTCTCGGCAGCCGTTCCCTTCCCACCGGCGATGATCGCCCCCGCGTGCCCCATGCGCTTGCCGGCCGGCGCGGTACGCCCGGCGATGAAGCCGACGACCGGCTTCATCATCCGCTCGCGAATGAAGGCCGCGGCCTGCTCCTCGTCGCAGCCGCCAATCTCGCCGATGAGCAGGACCGCCTCGGTCTCGTCGTCGGCGGCGAACAGCTCGAGCACCTCCACGAAACCAAGGCCGTGGACCGGGTCTCCGCCGACTCCCACCGCCGTGCTCTGCCCGAGCCCGAGCCGGGTCACCTGATCGACCGCCTCGTAGGTGAGCGTGCCCGAGCGCGAGACGATGCCGATGCGCCCGGGCGCGTGGATGTGCCCGGGCATGATGCCGACCTTGCAGCGCGCTCCCGGCGAGATGACCCCGGGGCAGTTGGGACCTATCAGCCGCACGTCCCGGCCCTCGAGCGCGCGGCGAGCGCGCACCATGTCGAGCACCGGGATCCCCTCGGTGATGGCGACCACCAGCCTGCAGCCCGCGTCGGCGGCCTCGAGGATCGCCTCGGCGGCGAACGGCGGGGGCACGAAGACGGCCGAGGCGTTCGCGCCGGTCTCCTTCACCGCCCGGGCGACCGTGTCGAAGACCGGCACCTTTGCCTCGAACACCGTGCCGCCGCGCTTCGGGGCGACCCCGGAGACGAGCTGCGTGCCATAGTCGAGCATCTGGCGGGCGTGGAAGCTGCCGGCGGCTCCGGTGATGCCCTGCACGACCAACCTGGTGTCGCGGTCGACGAGAATCATCGCGCCCTCCCCTGCGCTGCGGCCCGGACGGCCTTGCGCGCGGCGTCCTCCAGGCCGTCCGCCACGATGATGGGCAGCCCGGAGCCCGCCAGGATCTTCCGCCCGGACTCGACGTTGGTGCCCTGCAGCCGCACGACCAGCGGCAGCTCGAGCCTGACCACCTTGGCCGCCTCGACGAGCCCCTCGGCGACCAGGTCGCACTTGATGATGCCGCCGAAGACGTTGACCAACACCGCCTCGACCTTCGGCTCGGACAGCAGCAGCTTGAAGGCCTCGGTGACCGTCTCGCGGCTCGCGCCGCCGCCGACGTCGAGGAAGTTGGCCGGCTCGCCGCCGACGAGCTTGATGGTGTCCATGGTCGCCATCGCCAGACCCGCGCCGTTGACCATGCAGCCGATGTTCCCCGACAGCGTGATGAAGCTCAGTCCGTGCTCGCGGGCGCGCGCCTCGTTCTCGTCCTCCTCGTCGATGTCGCGGAGCTCTGCAAGCTCGGGATGCCGGTAGAGCGCGTTGTCGTCGAGGGCGAGCTTGGCGTCGAGCGCGACCACCTCGCCGCTCTCGAGGACGACGAGCGGGTTGATCTCGCAGAGCGACGCGTCGGTGCCTTCGTAGGCGGAGTAGAGCGCGCAGCACAGCCTCGCGAGCCTGGCCGCGCTCTCGCCCGCGAGCCCGAGCTGATCGGCGAGCTTGCGTCCCTGGAAGGCTTGGAATCCCGCCGCGGGATCGACCGGCTCGCGGAAGAGGCGCTCGGGCCCGCGCGCGGCGACCTCCTCTATATCGACGCCGCCCTGGGCCGAAGCGATGAAGGTCACCCGGCCCCGCTCGCGGTCGAGCGTGACGGCGAGGTAGAGCTCGCGGGCGATCGTCAGGCCCTCCTCGACGAGCAGCTTGCGGACGACCGACCCCGCGGGCCCGGTCTGCGCCGTGGTGAGCGTGTGGCCGAGCATCTTCGAGGCGAGCTCGCGCGCCTCGCGCCGCCCGCGGGCGAGCCGCACCCCGCGCCCGCCGTCCGAATCGCCAAACGTGCCCTTGCCGCGGCCTCCGGCGTGGATCTGGCTCTTCAGCACCACGACCGAAGTCCCGAGGGTGACCGCCGCGAGCTCGGCCTGCCGCGGCGTCGTCGCCACCATCCCGCGCGGCGTGGGCACGCTAAACCGGCGGAGAAGCTCCTTGGCCTGGAATTCGTGCAGCTTCATTCCCGCCCCCTTTGCCACGTCTCGCGAGCGCCCGCCGATCCGGATGCCGCGAACGACCGGGAGCGTCTTCTATCACGAGCACCACGGTGGGCTCTTCGGCGGATCCGGCCCGCCGATTGGCCGCCTTCTGTTGCCGCCGGGGTGATGCAAGCCCGCCCTCGACTTCGCGCCTCAGACCCAAGAGGTGTCGAAAAATCCCCCCAACCTCAGCTCGTCACCCCGCTCACCCCGAGCCTGGCCTCCCGAGGAACGCGGGAGCCGGCGTCGAGGGGCTCGACTTCGGCCTCGCAAGCTCGGCCTACGCTCGGGGGCCGGCCGGTTGTCGCTCGAAGGATTTCTCGACGCATCTTCAGGGGCGGCTGTTTGGGCGCTTCCTGCCGAAGCCGTCGCCTCACCCCGGCCCAGCGCCCAACGAGGGCACCTGCGGCCTCGGGCGCCACGATTTCAGGCCCCACCAGGCCCGGCCTTCCGTTCGACCTGCAAGCCAGCGAAGGCTTCCGACTGCGGCGCCAAAGCCTTCACACCCTCGAGCCCGGCTACTCGTCCTTGTGGAAGAACTCCTTGAGCGCGTGGAAGGTGGCCGCGCGGGCCATCGACGCTATCGAGCTCGAGAGCGGGATGTGCTTGGGGCAGACTGCGCTGCAATTCTGCGCCTTGCCGCAGTTCTGGATGCCGCCTCCGGCGATCAGCTCGCGCAGACGCGCGCCCGCGTGCATCTTGCCGGTCGGGTGCAGGTTGAAGAGCCGCACCTGGGCGATGGGCGCGGCGCCGATGAACCCGGTCGCCTCGTTCACCTGCGGGCACGCCTCCAGGCACGAGCCGCAGGTCATGCAGGTCGACAACACGTACATCGCCTGCTGATCCTCGGGCGACTGGCGCGGCCCGGGGCCCAGGTCGTAGGTGCCGTCGATGGGGATCCAGCAGCGCAGGCGCTTGAGGCTGTCGAAGAGCGTCTGCCGGTCGACCGCGAGGTCGCGCACCACCGGGAACTTGGTCATCGGCTCGAGGATCACCGGCTGCTCGAGGGTGTCGACGAGAACAGCGCACGCCTGTCGGACCCGGCCGTTGATCCGCATCGTGCAGGCGCCGCAGACCTCCTCGAGGCACGCGGCCTCCCAGGCGACCGGGGTCGTCTTCTCGCCCGAGGCGGTCACCGGGTTGCGCTGAATCTCCATCAGGCAACTGATGACGTTCATCCCTTCCTTGTAGGCAATCGCGAACTCCTCCCAGCGCGGCTCGCAGCCGGGGCTCTGCTGGCGCTTGATGCGCAGGCGGATGGTCTTGCTCGAATCGTGGTCGGCCATGTCAGCTCTCGTCTGGTCCTCGCGCCACTCGGCCCCGAGGGCCGATTGCCGCTCGCCTCTCCCCCTCTCCCCCGTCAGGCAGCGGGATCAGGCGGGCGGCCCTGCGCCTTCTCCGGTCAAGCGCTCGCTACCCGTACCAGCGCGGCTCAATCTCCATCACGGGGGTCGGGATGTCCCGGTAGCTGAGCTCCGGGCCCTCCGGGGTCCAGCGGGCGATGGTGGTCTTGCGCCACCTCTCGGCATTCGCGCGCCACTTCTCCATCCACTCCTGGTCCTCGTTCGGATTGCGCGTCTTCGGCTCGGGCAGCGCGAACTCGGGCTTGTAGTGCGAGCCGCGGCACTCGTCGCGCCGGTGGGCGCCGACGACGATGGCCCGCGCGATCTCGAGCATGTTCTCGAGCTGGTTGACGAAGACCGCCGACTGGTTGAGCGAGAGGCCGGTGTCGAGCACGTTGACCCGCTCGAGCCGCCCGCCGAAGTCGACGACCTGCTTCTCGAGCTGGGCCAGCTCGTCGTTGCGGCGGATGACGGTGCACTTGCGGGTCATCTCCACGCCGAGCTCGCGGGCGAGCCGGAAGGGGTTCTCCGGACCGTCGAGCTTGAGGATCTGCCCGAAGCGCTCGCGCCACCGCTTCTCGGCGCCGGCGAAGAGCGCGTCCTCGCATGCGCCGGCGCTCTTCTTCTGGTTCCTCGAATACGAGAGCATCGCCGGGCCGGCGATCATCCCCGCGTAGACGCACGACAGCAGGCTGTTGGCGCCGAGCCGGTTGGCCCCGTGGAACTGGTAGTCGGCCTCGCCGACCGCGTAGAGCCCGGGGACGCTGGTCATCTGCTGGCGCGGCGAGCCGGCGACGAGGTCGCCCTTCGCGTCGGCCTCGTAGTCGACCCAGAGCCCGCCCATCGTGTAGTGGACCGACGGGAAGATGCGCATCGGCACGCGGCGCGGGTCCTTGCCGGCGAACTTCTCGTAGATCTCGAGCACCCCGCCCAGCTTCTCGGTCAGCTTCCGCGGGTCGATGTGCGTGACGTCCAGGTAGACCTGGTCCTCGCCGTTGACCCCGAGGCCGAGGTCGCGCACGACCCCGAAGATCTCGCGGGTCGCCACGTCGCGGGGCACGAGGTTGCCGTACTTCGGGTACCTCTCCTCGAGGAAGTACCAGGGCTCGCCCTTCGGCGGCCGGCCGTCCTTGCCGTCGGAGGGGACCCAGACCCGCCCGCCCTCGCCGCGCACCGACTCGCTGATGAGCCGGTTCTTGTCCTCGCCGGGCAGCGCGGTGGGGTGGACCTGGATGAACTCGGGGTTGGCGTAGAGCGCGCCCTCGCGAAAGGCCGAGCCCGCCGCCGAGCCGTTGCAGTTCGTCGAGTTGGTCGAGCGCCCGAAGATGAAGCCGTTGCCGCCGGTCGCCAGCGCGACCGCCTCGGCGCGGAAAGCGCGCACCTGCATCGTCCGCAGGTCCAGGGCGACGATGCCGCGACAGGAGCCCTCCTCGTCGCGCACCATCCCCAGGTACTCCCAGTGCTCGAACTTGCGGACCCGGCCCTCGCTCTCCCAGCGGCGCACCTGCTCGTCGAGCGCATAGAGGAGTTGCTGGCCGGTGGTCGCGCCGGCAAAGGCGGTGCGGTGGTGCAGCGTGCCGCCGAAGCGCCGAAAGTCGAGCAGACCTTCGTCGGTGCGGTTGAAGGTGACGCCCATCCTGTCGAACAGGTAGATGACCGCCGGCGCGGCGTAGCACATGCCCTTGACCGGCGGCTGCTCGGCGAGGAAGTCGCCGCCGCGCAGCGTGTCCTTGGTGTGGATGTCGGGGTGGTCGCCTTCGCCCTTGGTGTTGACCGCGCCGTTGATGCCGCCCTGGGCGCAGACCGAGTGGCTGCGCTTGACCGGCACCATCGAGAACAGGTCCACCCGCTGGCCGGCCTCGGCGAGCTTGATGGTCGTCATCAGGCCGGCGAGCCCGCCTCCGACGACGATGAAGCGAGGCTTGCTCGAGGGTGAAGAAGCCATCGAATCGATCTCCTGCGCCGCGCTCTGGCGCGGCGACCAAACGGATGCGCGAGAAGCGCCTCTAGGCGCGGAACTTCAGAAGGATGGCGACCATCGGAACGGCCATGGCCGCGGTCAGCGCCCAGCCGAGCCACTCCGCGACACGGCGCGAGCGCTCGCCGATGGTCACGCCCCAGGTCCAGAGGAAGCCGCCGAGTCCGTTGCCGAAGTGGAAGGCCGCCGAGAGGACGCCAAGCAGGTAGAGGCCGAGCACCTCGGGGCTCGCCATCGCGCGGGCCATATCCGCGAAGCCGACGTAGCCCTCATGGCCCGGAACCCCGGCGCCGAGCCCGCGCAGGGTGAGCCCAACCCGCAGGGTGACCACGTGGTAGACGACGAAGGCGAGCACGAGCACGCCGGTGACCCGCTGGAGCACGTAGAGGTAGTTGCGTCGGTAGGCATAGGCCTTGAGGTTCGGCGAGCCCTCGAGCGCGAGGTAGGTGCCGTAGAGCCCGTGGAAGGCGAGCGGCAGCAGGATCAGGCCGACCTCGACGAAGTAGAAGTACGGCGGCGGGAGCAGCTCGGCGAGCTTGGCGATGGCCGCGTCGTAGGCCTCCGCGCCGCGCAACGCGTTCATGTTCTCGAAGAGGTGGAAGAGCAGGAAGAGGCCGACCGGGACGATTCCGGTCAGGCTGTGAAGGCGCCGCCAGAGAAACGAGCGATCGGTCTGCGGAGCGACGAGCGCGAGCGTCTCTGTCGTGGGCTGCGCGGAGTGCGCCATGGGAATCCTCGCGAGAAGAACTGGCCGGGGAACCGATGCTCCCCAGCGCTGCTGCGGTCCGGCCTGTCATAGCCGATGCCCGAAGCGTCTTTCAAACAGCCAACACGTCCTCGCTCGTTCGGACACCCGAAGCCTCGCGCCAGCTCTCCAGGTGTTCGTGCGCCGGCGCCGAGGCTCGCTCTGCGCTGTACGAGCCGAGGGCGGACCGAGCAAGCGGCCCGGCGCTGCAGGAGCGCCGGCGACCCTGAGCGCGCCTACGGGCGAAAGAGCCTCTCGACCGCCAACGCCAGCTCGAGGTCCCACGGCTCGAATTGGAGCTTGCCCGAGTAGACGGCCGCGCGAGCGTCGAGCCGGCCTGACCAGATGGCCTCGAGATCCTGCGCCGTCACCGTGATCCGCATCCGCGGCGGCTCGGCCTCTCCTGCAGTGATCAGAGGCTCGGCCTCATGGAGCGACCAGCTCCCGCCGCCCTCGCCGAGGACCCGGAACACGACGGGACCGCCGCGCACTCGATGCTCCGGCCTCGCCGCCAGCCGCCCGACGAGCGCCTGTTCGAAGATTTGCTTGGGCGCGATCGCGCTCATTGGCTCAACTCCTGAGGTGCCGGCGCAGCTTCTGCCCGCCTTTCTTGCTGGTCAAGAACTCACCTGCCCCAGAAGCGCTCGGTCTGCGGGGCAATCCGGTCGCCGCGTTGGCGGTCGTTTGCCCGGTGTCTAGGTTAGGGTGGCAGCGCTGGGCGGGAGCGGAAATGACCGAACAAGTGGTGCTCATGCGGACGGCCCTCGACGTGCTCTCCGGTCCCCTCGTCATCTGGGACGCGGACGGCACCCTCGCCTACGCGAGCCGGCGCTTCTACGACACCTTCGGGCTGAGCCCGGACGAGGTCGAGGGTCAACCGGAGCAGGGGCTCGAGGCCGCCTTCGCGCGCCGCGGCCTCGCGCTGTCGCCCGGGTCGAGTCGCTTCGAGTCTTCCGACGGCGCTCTCTTCGAGCGCAAGAGCCGCCCGCTCGCCGACGGCGCCCGGCTCGAGACCTTCCACGACCTGTCGACGGCGGCCGAGCAGGCCCAGCGCCGCGAAGAGATCCTGGGGGTCGCCAGCCACGACCTGCGCTCGCCGCTGGCCAACGTGCGCAGCTATGCCGGCCTGCTGCTCGGCGGGCGCCTGCAGCTCGAGCCGCGCGTCAAGCGCGCCGCCGAGGTCATCGCCCGCAACTCCGACCGGGCGCTGCGACTGCTGCAGTCTTGGTTCGACACTCAGCGCGCCGAGACCGGCGAGTTCGACGTCGACAAGCAGCCGGTGCCGCTGGCCGACCTCCTGAGCGAGGCCCTCGAGAGCCGGCGCAGCTTCGCCGCCGAGAAGGGCGTCGAGCTGCTCACCCGCCTGCCCGCGTCGCTGCCACTGGTCGAGGTCGACCGCGAGCGCTTCGGCAACGCGCTCGGGGCGCTGCTCGACAACGCGCTGACGCGCGCGGAGCCACCCGGGAGCGTCGAGGTCAGCGTCGAGGAGCGCCCGGACGAATTGTGGCTCGGCTTCACCGATACCGGCCCGGCGCTCTCGCCCGAGGAGAGCAAGGCCGCCTTCGATCGCGACGAGCTGGTGCTGCGCGAAAAGCACCTCGGGGTCGGCTTCGCGGTGGCGGTCGCCCGCTCGGTGCTGCAGGCCCACGGAGGCACGACCGGAGTCGACTCCTCGGGCGGCAGGACGACCTTCTTCCTGGTCATGCCTCGGCCGAAGGGTGCTGCCGAGCTCTTGGCCCCTCCGCCAGCGTAGCGACCCTCGACCTGCGCCCGGCCGGCGCGAAGAGCCGCCTCGCCACCACGCGCAGGACCGAGCCTGCGACCACGCCGGTGCCCGCGCCGAGAATCGCCGCCCCGAGCACCGGCCCGACCGCGGGCAGCGGGTTCGCAGCGCCCATCGCCAGGCCGAACGCGGCCGCGGCGGCCCCGGGCATCACCACGCCCCCGCGCGCGGCGAGCTTGCCCTCGAGCACAAGGCCCAGGCCGAGCAGCAGCGCCATCGCCGCCCAGGAGAAGACGGCTGGCAGGCGCCTGCAGACGCGCAGGGTGAGCCCGCTGGCCGACGACTTGCCGTCGAGCGCCTTCAGCGTCACGCGGGTCGCAGCGTGCTCGAGCCTCAGATCGTGAGCGCGGGCGCTGTGGTCCTCGACGACAGGGCTCGCCCCGCCGCGCCGGCCTCGGCGCAGCGAGCGCAGCAGCTCGAGAGCCCCCTCGAGCTCGCGTTCGCCGGCCGCGAGCCGATACTCCAGCCGACCCGGCTCACCGCGCTTCAGGGGTGCGCTCGCCAGCAGGCGGTATTCGCCCGGCTCGGGGACCTTGAGCGAGTCGCCCGGAGCGCGCAGCACGCCGGTGGCGACCGGCCGGCCGGGCAACAGGACGATAGAGGCGGGCAGTGCGGCCACCAGCAGGCACCCGAGCCCGAAGACGATTGCGCCGGCGCGCAGCCGGCCGTTCGGGCTCTCGAAGCCCGCGTGGACGGCGATGCCCGCGAGAAGCAGGACGAAGGCGGCCGCCACCAGGCTCGCGACCGCTCTCTCGCCCAGCAACCCGAAGAAGTAGGCGAGCGCGAGGAGCGCGGCCACGAGCATGCCGCCTGCGGCCAGCCCCCAGCCTCTCAACGCCTCACCTGTGCCTGGGTCCATGTTCGTCTCGAGGTTGTTCGGGCAGCGGGCTCGCTGGCGAAGAGACCGGCTTGCGTCGATACCAAGTCCCCCGCGAACGCGCCATTTCCGGGCATCGACCGCCTTCTCGGCGCCGCGGCGGTGAGAGCGCCGTTCTGCTCGCGAGGTTCGCCGGCCTGCACGCCGAGCGAGCTCGCGTTTCCCGACGAGCGGGCAGCTTGTTCGAGGCTCGCGCGTTAGCGGTAGTGCTGCCGGGCCTCGGCTCGAGGCAAAGCGGCGCTCTGCCCGGCGCCGTTGGCAGCCTCTGTCGAGACTTGGTAGCTTCACCGCCCTGTTCGTCCTCGCGAGGGATACCGCCGTGCCAAAAGCCACTGAGCTTCTGATCATCCTCTTAATCGTGTTGCTGCTCTTTGGTGCCAAGCGGCTTCCCAGTCTCGCCAAGGCGCTCGGCTCTTCGATCCGCGACTTCAAGAGGGGCATCTCCGGGAGTGAGGAGCAGCAGCAGGCGGCCGCCGACGAGAAGGTCTTGCCCTCGACTGGCGATCCGCAGTCCAAGGCATAGCGGCGCGCGACAGACCGCCGACGGTCGAGAGTCGAGAGTCGGCTGCCCGGGCTTCGCCCGCCCGGCAACGCGCGGCATCCCCTTGAGCCCGCCTGCACCTTCTCGGCAGTCCTGCTTCGCCTGGCAGCCCCTCGGCCACCGAAGCGAGCCATGTCGCTGCGCCGCACCCATCCTATTTGCCAGGGACATGTTTGGCCGAGGAGCATCCGATGGCAGACCGCACCGAGAGGTTCGTGCCCAGTGAAGCGCCGCGGGTCGAGACACGACTCGAGCCGGCGGTCGAGGCGAGGCCCGCCCGGGAGAGACGCAGGATCGCACCCCCGCCCCGTGAGCAACCGGCCACCCTCGCCGAGGCGATCAACGAGCTCTCCGACGGCTTCAGCACGCTGCTGCGCGGCCATCTGCAGCTTGCGCGGGTCGAGATGAAGCAGGAGATGCGCCTGGTCGCCAAGGACATGGCGATGGAGCTCGCCGGAGCGCCCGCGGCGCTGTTCGGCTTCCTGCTGCTGACGGTCGCCGCGGCGCTCGCCCTCGCGCTCGTGGTCCCTTACTGGGCGGCGTTTCTCATCGTCGGCGGCCTGGTCTTCTTCGTCGGCCTGGGCGTGATGGCCTGGGGCGCGATGCGCCTGCGCAAGCAGAAGATCGACCTGCCGGCGTCGAGCTCCGAGTTGAAGCGCGGCCGTGACTGGGCCCCGACGCTGCGCGAATCGCCCGATCGCATGCGCGAGCACCTCCACTGAGACGGCGGGCCGCTTCGCACCTCGGCGGGGCTCTCCGGGTTTGGGGGAGAAGTTTTGCCGTCTGGGCAACCGCGCCGAGGAACAGTACGCGGCGCTCGAGCTGATCCCGGGCGCCCTCTCCCGGGCCTCGCACGACGGAGCCGACGCGCGCGCAACGCTGGCTAGCTCGAGCGGTGCTGGGCGATGTGCATCAGCCGCCGGCGCAGGTTGTTGACCACCACCACGAGGTAGTCGAGCCGGTCGAGCACCGCGGTGTCGTCGGCGAGGTCGACGAGGTCGGCGGCCCGCGCTTCGGGGCTCGAGAGCAGGCGCAAGACGTCTGTGAAGAAGGCCTCGACCTCTTCGAGCGCAACCCCACCCTCGCGCAGGTCGTCCTCGATGAACTCGAGGTGCAGGGGGTCCGGATCGTTGGCACGGCGCATCCGCGCGCGCAGCTTGCCGAGGACGGCTCGAATCTCCTCGCCATCGAGCTCCGGTCGGGAGCCTGCCATCAGCTCTCTCATCGCTGACCTTCCTTTCTCGCCGCGAGGGGCTCGAGAGCCCCGGGATGCTTGGTGGGTGGCTCGCTCCGCGCCCCCAGCAGGACGCCTCCCGGTGTTCTGCCCTCGATCTCCGAGGGCAGGAAGACCCGATAGAGCGTCCCGCGATTGTCGCGGTGATGCGCGCGAACGGCGCCTGCCTGCTCGAGGGCGTCGAGGACTCGGTTCAAACGCCGTTCGCTGAGGCCCAGCCGCGCCTGCAGCTCGCGTCTTGGAACGCGGCAGAAGTTGCGGCCGCAGCCCAAGGAGAGGCGCAGGAAATGAAAGTAGGCCGCCTGCACCTCGGCCTCGAGCTTTGGCGCCAGCGAGTCGAAGGCCTCCAACGGCACCGGCGCGAAGCCGCCGGTGACGGCCACGGCGCCCAGCAGGTCGCCCTGGTACTCGAAGCGCCGCAGATCGCCCGGAAGCAGGGCCTCGGCCGCCCCCAGCGCCTCGGCCATCCCGAGCGGTTCCGTCCGCAGCACCCTCGCGCTCGCTTGCGACACCCGACCTCTCCGCGCAAACAGGGACTCCGCCAAAAGAGCGGGCTCCCTGTTGCGGATTCTCGGTCGGCAGGTCGGCCGGTCAACTTTTTGGCGGCCGTTCGCATCGCCCCCCGCCCGACCTCCTCGCTCTCCAGACCGAGGCTTTCCACTCGCCCCGCGGGGCGAGCTCGCGCGAGCGCGGCGGGTTGTCGCGAAGCGGCAAGCGCGCTGCCCCCGGAGAGGCTCTTCGTTCCGAAGGGCGGCCTCGAGCGCTGCTTGCCGCTCCCCAGGCCTCTCGGTATACTTCGCGACCTTTTACGCCTGACCCAAACGGGAGAAACCTCATGGATTTGCGCCCTTGGATTCTCGCCGCAGCCGCCTCTTTCACTTTCGGCGCCTGCAAGAAGCAAGAAGCTCCGGCGCCGGCGGCCCAGCCGGTCAAGCAGGCTGCGCCCGGCGCCGCGGTCGACGCCTCCGCGCGCAGCGCAAAGCTCGACAACTCCACGCCGTCGGTCGCCGGCAAGAGCGACCCTGAGTGCGCAGGCACCATCGACCAAGCCGTGCCGAGCCAGATCTCCATCGGCGGCAAGAAGGCCGAGCTCAACGGCTACAAGCTCACCTTCGCCGAGGAGGATCGTGACGCCGACAGCATCGCGACCTTCGGGGTCATCGGAAACATGAACGAGGACTCGGGCGAGAACCTGGTGAACCTGAAGAAGTACGTCGAGTTCTTCAAGGCCGAGAACGTCGAAGCGATCCTCGTCGTCGGCGACACCGGCGAGAGCAAGGAGTCCATCGAGCGCGCCCTGACGCCGCTGGCCGAGACCGGCCTGCCGGTCTTCGTCACCATCGGCAACCGCGAGTGCCGCGCAGACTTCAACGACGCGGTCGCCGCGCTTCAGAAGAAGTTCTCGAACCTCGTCAACATGAACAAGGTGCGCCACGTCGCCTTCGACGACGCCGACCTGCTCAGCCTGCCCGGCTACCACGACCGGCGCTACATCCACTGCGCGTCCGGCTGCCAGTATTTCAAGCAGGACGTCGCCGCCCTCAAGCCGCTCGCCTCCGAGGCGAAGAGCCCGGTCGTGCTCCTCTCGCACGGCCCGCCCAAGGGCAGCGCTCCGACCGCGGTCGACCAGGCCACCGAGGCCGGCAACGTGGGCGACTCGAACCTCAACGCCCTCATCCTCGAGGCGAACATCCCCTTTGGCGTCTTCGCCAACATCAAGGAAGCGGGCGGGCGCGCCACGGACCTCGACGGCACCAACGTCATCCGCGAGGAGACCCTGGCCGACAAGCTCTACCTGAACCCGGGGCCCGCCGACGCCATCGCCTGGGCGATGAACGACGGCACACAGTCGGTCGGCATGGCGGCCGTGCTGCGCATCGAGGGCAAGCAGGCCAAGTACAAGGTCTTCCGGGCCAAGGAGCTGACGGCCGAGGAGAAGGCCGAGGCCCAGAAGCTCGCGGCAGCCAAGAACCCCGTGCAGGCCGAGCCCGCTTCGGCCCCGCAGGCCGCGCAGCAGTAGCCATCGTGGCCGACGCCGGAAAGCGAAACGCGGCCCCTCGCGGGCCGCCGCCGCGTCTGGGCGAGATCCTGCTTCAGGCCCAGGTCATCACCAAAGCCCAGCTCCAGAGCGCGCTCGCCGAACAGCAGAAGTGGGGCGGGCGGCTCGGGCGGCACCTGGTGGACCTGGGCTTTCTCGACGAGCGCACGATGAGCCTCGCGCTCTCGCGCCAGCTCGGCATGCCCTGTATCGATCTTTCGACGACACACCTGCCGGCAGATGTGCCCGAGTTGCTGTCGATCCAGGTCTGCGAGCGCCTTGGCGTCATGCCGGTCGGCACCGACTCTGCACGCCGGGTACTGCGCCTGGCGACCAGTGATCCGACCAACCCCGCTGTCCTCAAAGAGGTGGCCCGGCACACCGACTGTGCGATCGAGCCGGTCATCGCCGGTGCCTACGACATCGATCGGGCCATTCGGCGCTACTACTACGGCGACTCGCGCGAGCACAGCGGGCCTGCCCTCCCCGGCTTCACTCCGACCGACCAGCGCGTCGCTCCTCCCTCGGCGGCGCCTACGGCTCAGCTCACCCAGGCCTCCTCGGAGGCGCCCGCGGCCGAGCCCGCCCAGGCCTGCTCGCCGCGCCTCGACGCGCTCACCGCGCGCCTCGAGAGGCTCGAGGAGCTGGCGACGCACCAGACCCGGGCCTTGCGCGTGCTCGTGGAGATGCTCGTGGAGTCCGGGCTCATCCAGCGCGACTCCTTCCAGAGGCGGGCTCGCGGCGAGTAACGACCCGCCTCGCGCTGCGCTGAGGATCGACGCCTGGAGCGATGGCCGCGGACTCGCCCTCGCGAGCCCGCCGCAGCCCGGACGCCCACTGTCCCCTCGAGCGGACGATCGGCCGGGAGAAGCCCGCCGTCCGAGCCTCTCTGACACCACTCAAACGAGCATCAATCCGTCTTCGCCCGCCGCGATGGTGCCCGCCTCGAGCGCCTGCTGGATCTGCAGCCGCTCGCCCGACAGCTCGCTCACCAGCATCAGGACTTGCGGGTGGACGCTGATCACCTCGTCGAAGTCCTCGCGCGGCAACCGCAACACCGTCGAGCCTTTGGCCGCCTTGACCGTCGCCGTCGCCGGGCTCTTCGTCAGCAGCGAGATCTCACCGAAGACGTCGCCCTCCTTGAGCGTCGCCAGAGGCACGTCGGCGCCTTCCTTGTTCTTGAGCACCTGCAGCTCGCCGCTCATCAGCACGAACAAGCCGTCGCTCATCCTGCCCTCGCGCAGGATGACCTCGCCGTCCGCGACCTCGCGGGACTTGAACTTCTCGACGAGCCCGTTGCGCGTCTTCTTGTCGAAGGGCCGGAAGAGCGGGCTCGTCGCCATGATGTTGGCGAGCAGCCGCTGACGGGCGAAGCGCTTGAGCACCTGTCCGACGTGGGGATAGCGACGCTGCAGGCCGGCGAGCAGCCCGGCGGAGATCTCCAAGCACTCGGTCTCCTCCTCGGCGACGACCGAGGCGGCGCGCGGTGCTCCGGACAGCAGCGCCATCTCGCCGAAGAACGCGCCTTCTTTCAGGCGCGCCACGACGACCTCGCCCTTGCAGACCTTCACGCTACCGCTCGAGATGACGAAGAACGAGCTGCCGACCGAGCCCTCTTCCACGATCGTCTCGCCGGGCTGCGGCCGCACCAGGGCGCAGCGGGATGCGAGGTCGACGAAGGCCTCGCGCGACAGGTCCGAGAAGAGCGGAATCTGCGGCAGGTCGTCCACGTCCTGCGGCAGGTCCGAGGAGACGACGAGGACCTCGCTCTCGGCGTCCTCGTCGATCCGGGCGATCTCGAGGTCCGCCAGGCTCGTCGGCGCGCTCCCCTCGGGAGGCTCGAACCAGTGGGCCGAATCGACGGCCCCCACCGCTTCCTGCTCTGGCGCCGCCTCGACAGTCTCTGGCTTGGCGCGGGCCGCGGGCGCCGCCTTGATATCCACGAGCTCGGGCTCGCCCAGATCGATATCGCCGAGCGAGAACCCTGCCGACCCGTCACCGGCGAACATCACGTCGTCGCGCTCCGGCTGAGGCTCGGCGGGCGCCGCCGGCGGCCCCGCCCGCGCGGGCTCGGCCTCGACCAGCGACCCTTCGGGCGCCTCGAGTGCCACCGGCTCGGCCTCGAGAGCACCGACAGGCAACCCGATCTCTTCGGGCGAGAGCTCGAGCTCGAGCAGCACCTCGCCCGGCGCCGGCTCTGCTGCCTTGGGCTCTGCAGGTGCCTGCGGAGGCCCGGGCGCAGCCTCGTCGCCCTCGATAGGCTTCTCCGCCGCGGGCGACTCCCAGGCCGGTGCACCCTTCCAGTCGGCCTGCTCGTCCGCCCCCTGCAGCTCGAGCCCCGAGGTCTCGAGCGCTCCCGGCTCGGAGCTGCCGCGCACTCCCGGCTCGAAAGGCCGCTCGCTGGTGTCGAGCTCGACCTGCGCGACCTGCGGCGCCACAAA
>ENA-UOOR01000620-UOOR01000620.1-fermentation-metagenome-genome-assembly--contig:-NODE-620-length-48774-cov-16.583120_pt1 | contig 48774 bp, 34 predicted proteins | sample MGYA00245780_ERZ724029 | MGnify/ENA primary metagenome ERZ724029 (study PRJEB28704, sample SAMN03018315) | fermentation metagenome | biome: anthropogenic terrestrial biome; feature: soil; material...
GAAGATAGCAGCATAAAAAATTAAAAAAGGAGCTGCCCTTTTGGAACAGCCCCTGTCTTATTGATAGATCAGGCTTTAAAAAATTATTATTTTATGTGAATAATAGATAATATGTTCCTGAAAGTGCATTTTATACATTTATTTTCTCTGTTATTATAAATTTTTTGTACTTTTATGGACTTTATGCTTTCTTTTTGGAAGCTTTAATCATATTTTTCATATCATAAACTACAATGTCGAAAATTTCAAAGAGGAAAAACAAACCCAAAAAGAAATTTCATCAACGAAAAGGTTTTATCCTGACAACAGGAATAACAATAGGGGTTGTATTTGTCGCTGCCTTGTACCAGACTTCAGTATATTTTTCTACAAACGAATCTTGTATGGTTTGTCATGTTCATCCACATGCTGAGGAAAGTTGGCAACTTTCAGTACACGTGAATAATGGAAGTGGGGTGATGGTTAACTGTGTTGATTGTCATCTTCCGCCAACTGACAATACATGGGCTCATTATTCTGCGAAAGCAGTTTTAGGCGCACGGGATGTTTGGGGATACCTTACAAAAGATAGTGCAGATTTTAATTGGGAACAAAAATCAGAGCTGGAGCATGCAGTTAAGTATATTCCAAATGAATCCTGTGTGAAATGTCACCAGAATCTGTTTCCTGAAGGTGTTACTGATGACGGTATTACAGCACATCTTTATTACGAAGAAAATGCCGAAAAACTCGATTTACAATGTATTAGTTGCCATTTGGATGCCGGGCACTATAATCCAAATTATGCTCATGGGCAGATGGTAGGAATTCCCGGAATGTCAGGAGCCTACGATGTGGACACTAGTCTATATTTCAATGAAGCTACGCCGATTGCTACTTTTGCTGATTTCAGGGAACAGATTCCTGGAACAGCAATATCATTTAATATGATTGCAATAGATGGTGGTACATTCAAGATGGGAAGTCCCGAAAAAGAATCTTTCCGAAATTCTGATGAATCACCTCAGCACGAGGTTACAGTCAGTCCTTTCTTTATGGCTGAAATAGAAACAACATGGGATCAGTATTGGGCTTTTTATGCTGAGACTATGAGTGAGGGAAGAACACCACCAGAAGTAGTATACGAAAATAATCTTAATGCCTTGGGTGTTGATGCAATCTCAGGTCCTACACCACCGTTTGGATATCCTGACCAGGGTTGGGGACAGGGTGACAGACCTGCTATTACTATGACTCATTATGCAGCTGAAACATACTGTCAGTGGTTGTCTGAGAAAACAGGTAAGAAATATAGATTGCCGACTGAAGCAGAATGGGAATATGCTGCAAGAGGTGGAACTGAATCGGCATATTTTTTCCCGGGAAATCCTAAGGAATTCTCAAATCAGGGATTTATGAGGAATTTTTTTAAGCCTAAGACGGACAGTATAAGTTATTATGTAGTTTATGATTATAATAGTAGCGGACGTACCCAACTACCTTCTGAGGTAATGCCTAATCCTTTTGGACTGAAAAATATGTTGGGTAATGTACTCGAATATACAGCCGACAAATATGATCCTGATGCTTACAATAAAAGAACCGGTGTAACAGTAAATCCGGTAGTTACAGAAGGTGAGGAATGGGTAGTACGTGGCGGATATTACAATTCTGATGCTGCAGAAGTACGCAGTGCTTCTCGTTTTCAAACACACCATGATGATTGGTTGAGAACTGACCCGCAGCAACCAAAAAGTATTTGGTGGTATTCTGATATTAAAGGTATTGGGTTCCGCGTTGTATGTGAATCTGAATTTTAAAACTAACTGAAAAATTTCTAATTTATTTGTTTTATATAATATTTATCCAAAATGAAAAAAGAGAATAATTTAACCAGAAGATCATTCCTTAAGACTTCTGCTGTAGCAGGAGCAGTGGGTGTAATTGGCACAGGGTCAGCAGGATTGCTGACATCCTGCAGTGGAGGAAGTGAAAAGAAAGGTGGAGCCGGAGCTCCTTTAAGAGAGCCGGGTAGTTATTACATACCCGAGTTGCCTGATCTCGCAACTGACGGAAAAGAATTAAGAGCCGGAGTCGTAGGCTGTGGCGGAAGAGGTTCAGGAGCTGCTTTCAATTTTCTTAATGCTGCTAATGGTGTTACTATTGTAGCTTTAGGTGATGTTTTTCAGGACAGGGTAGATGGACTTGCAGAAAAATTAAAATCAGAGAAGAATATAGATATTCCTTCTGAAAAGCGCTTTGTTGGTCTTGATGCATACAAACAGGTGATTGATAGTGATATCGATGTACTTATTGATTGTACTCCTCCATTTTTCCGTGCAGAACACTTTAAATATGCTGTAGAGAAAAACAAACACTGTTTCCTTGAAAAACCAATCTGTGTTGACGCAGCTGGATACCGTACAATTGTTGCAGCAGCTAAACAGGCACAAGCTAAAAATCTTCGTGTAGTCACAGGTACACAAAGACATCACCAAAGAAGCTATGTTGAATCCTTTAAGCAGATCATGAATGGCGCAATAGGTGAAATCACCGGAGGTGTAGTATACTGGAATCAAAGTATGTTGTGGTATCGTGAACGCCAGCCTCAATGGAGTGATTTCGAATTCATGGTACGCGACTGGGTTAACTGGAAATGGCTATCAGGTGATCATATTGTAGAACAACATGTTCATAATATTGATGTATTTACATGGTTCTCAGGACTAAAGCCCGTTAGTGCAGTAGGTTTTGGTTCTCGTCAGCGTCGTGTAACAGGTGATCAATATGATAATTTCAGTATAGATTTTACAATGGAGAATGGTATTCATCTACATAGCATGTGTCGCCAGATTGATGGTTGTGCAAACAATGTAAGTGAATTCATACAGGGTACAAAAGGCTCATGGTCAAGTAATGGCGGACATGTTATTAAAGATCTTGCAGGTAACGTGATATGGCAATATGATGGTGAAGCAGAAAAAACTCTTTACAAGCAGACTGACCCTTATACACTTGAGCATGTTAATTTAATCAATAGCATTAGAGGCAACAGCCCTATTGAACAAGCATCAGAAACTGCTGTATCTAACCTTGCTGCAATAATGGGACGAGAGTCAGCCTATACAGGTCAGGAAGTTACCTGGGACGCAATGACTGCATCACCACTTAATTATACTCCTGCTGACATGAATATTGGCAAGATGGATATGTCAGGATTTACTGTTCCGGTTCCCGGAAGTGCAAAAAAATAAAAGCTTATGACATTAGACAGAAGGAAATTTCTAAAAACTACAATTGCCAGTTCTGCAGCCCTGGCAGTTGGTGGATGTAACTCATTTGCTTCAACAAAAACCAAAGAAGCTAATGTTACAGGAAATGCAAAGCTAAATATCTCTTTTCAGGAAGGTACAGCTCCGGGAGCTAACCTGAAAGAAAAGTTCGATTTCATGGAAGAGCATAATGTTGTAGGATTTGAACCTCACGGCAAACCTCTTCTGCAGAGAAAAGAGGAGTTTAAAGAGGCTCTCAAGGGACGAAATATTAAAGTAAGTGCTGTTTGTGCAGGCTTTGATGGTTTTATTCTTTCAACAGATCCCGAAGTACGTAAATTGTGTCGTGATACAATGGCTCAACTAATAATTGCTGCAGGTGAGTTTGAATCAACAGGTGTTATTATCGTACCGGCTTTTAACAGTCAGGTTCCGGTAATGCCTCACACACAGGAGACACGTGATTTCCTTTGCGAACAGTTTGATGAAATGGGGACTTTTGCTCAACAACATGGAACTACTGTAATTTTAGAACCATTGAATCGAAGAGAAGCTTTTTATCTCAGACAGGTATCTGATGCTGCATCTATATGTCGTGATATAAATAACCCTGGAGTAACTTGTTTGGGCGATTTCTGGCACATGACCTGGGAAGAGACCTCTGATATGGCTGCTTTTATATCAGCCGGAGAGTATCTTCAGCATGTACATATGGCCAGTCGTAAGCGTCGTAGTATGCCGGGAGAAGATGGAGAAGCTGATAATTATGTTAACGGTTTCAAAGGGTTAAAGATGATTGGATATGACAAATATGTCAGTTTTGAATGCGGACTTCAGGGTGAACGTGAGGTAGTAGTACCTGCTGCACTAGAATTGTTGCGTAAACAGTGGGACGAAGCTTGATAATATTATAATATCCTGCATAAAAATATGGGTGGATGGAAGTTATTTCTTTCACCCATTTTTTTATATGTGCATCAATTTCTGTATTTTTACATATCTGATATATAACTCTACATGGAACGTTTTTTTAAATTTCTGGCCTCTTATAAGGGTTCAATTGTTTTAATGCTTATCTATTCAATAGGATTAGCAACAGCAACATTCATAGAAAAACAGATTGGTACTCAAGCAGCAAAGATGCTTATCTATTACTCTCCTTTGTTTATTTTACTGCAATTGCTACTTGTTGTTAACTTCTTGCTTGTGTTATTTAAAAGTAATTATATTAAAAAGACAAGATGGGCGCTCATAATTATTCATTGTGCTCTTATAGTGATTCTTGGTGGTGCTCTCACAACTTTTCTTTTTGGTAAAGAGGGGCAGATACATATTCGTGAGGGAGAAAAATCTGACCAAATGGTCATGCATACATCTAAGGGAGTAAAAACTGAAACATTACCTTTTATTCTTGAGCTGAAAGACTTCAGATTAAATCGTTACCCCGGTTCAAACAGTCCTTCCTCCTATGAAAGTGACCTCATGGTACATTTAGATGATGAGGTCAGAGAAGTATCTGTTTTTATGAATAATGTTCTGGACCTTAAAGGATATCGTTTTTTTCAGGCATCGTATGATCAGGATGAGCTAGGTACAATTCTATCAGTTAATAAGGATGTCGCAGGACGAACAATTACGTACATAGGATATATTTTATTATTGATAGGTTTTATATTGATGTTTCTAATGCCCAGTTCCAGATTTCGAAAGCTTGGTGAGCAACTCAAAGAAACAAGAGAAAAAATAATAAAGCTATCGGTGATGTTAGTTTTGATACTTATTCCACTGTTTAGTTTCGGTCAGAATAATACAAACGGTGCTATACAATCAGATACTACGAACAAATCCAACTATTCGATTTCAAATTCCAGAAAAGATTTTAGTGAGTCTTCTATAATAGAAGTCGTCATAAAAAATAAAATCCCGATGGAGCATGCTGAAAAATTTGGCGCACTACCTGTACAGTTTCGTGGCAGGGTAATGCCTATGAACACTTTTTCTTCTGAAATATTACGTAAAATTCATAAGGAAACAACCATTTACGAATTGAATTCAGATCAATTTTTACTTAGTCTTCTCGCAATGCCTCAATTATGGATGCAGGTAAATTTTATTGCTTTATCAGGAGATCAGCCTTATGCTTCCTACAATCATTTTTTTGATGAAAGAGGTAACTATCTTTTATTAAGTCAATTACAGGGTATTTATCACAAACCAGCTGATAGCCGCACAACTTATGAGAAAGATTTGATTAAACTTGATGAGAAAGTAAATATTATTTATCAACTTTTCACACATGTAATACCGGGAATTTACCCACATTCAGCAGATCCTTCACACACTTGGTATAATTTGGGTGATGATCTGTCTGTTTTCGTTGAGCAGGACTCAATTTTTATAGCTGAATCATTTCATAATTACCTGTCAGAAGTTCGTTTATCTCTTCAAACAAACAACTGGACCAAACCTGATGACCTGCTTAACTTAATCAATGAGTATCAGCTCTTGAATGATAAAGCTTCACTAATAAACCCTGAAAAGATTAAGGCAGAAATAAAATATAATAATCTCAACATATTCAATAGTACTAAACTTGGTTATTTTATCTTCGGAGGATTACTGCTTGTTATTGCATTCATACAGTTAATAAATAAAAGAAAGTGGATGAGTCTTGCAACTATCTTTCTAATAATCGGAATTGTGGTAGTCTTTATTTACCATATTTTTGGAATGGGAATGAGATGGTATATTTCAGGATATGCTCCTTGGAGTAATTCATACGAAACTATGGTATATGTGGCATGGGCTACAGTATTAGCCGGTTTTGTTTTCGGAAGGAAAAGCGCGCTTACACTTGCACTTGCAACACTTTTTGGTGGTATCATTCTTTTTGTTTCAGGACTCAACTGGATGGATCCTCAAATAAATACACTTGTGCCGGTCCTGAATTCGCCTTGGTTGATGTTTCACGTTGCGGTAATTGTAGCTGCTTATGGCTTTTTTGGTATCTCATTTTTGCTTGGATTAACTAATATATCAATAATGTCTTTCAGTAAAGATAGTCCTTTTATGGCTCTAAGAGTAAGAGAACTGAGTATAATCAATAACATGTCACTCCTGACAGGACTGGCACTTATGACAATTGGTACTTTCCTGGGAGCAGTTTGGGCAAACGAGTCTTGGGGGAGATATTGGGGATGGGATCCAAAAGAGACATGGGCACTCATTACAATAGTTGTTTATTCTATTGTTACTCACTTACACCTGGTGAAAAAGTGGAATAACGACTGGTTATTTAATTTCACCACTGTATTGGCTTTTTCATCTGTATTGATGACCTATCTCGGCGTAAATTATTTTCTTAGCGGAATGCATTCTTATGGACATATGGACAATTCATCATCAATTTTTGTATATATTGCAATAGTATTTATAATTATTGGAATTATTGGATTACTCTCTTACAGAAGAAGAAATAGATTTACTGAAACAGGAATTTTATAACTGTGATACATCTGTTAGAATTAATATATGAGTTTGAATTTAGAGATTATGATTAAATGGGGATTTATTGGTTGCGGTGATGTTACTGAAAAGAAAAGTGGACCGGCATTCAGAAAAGTAGAAGGTTCAGATGTAGTTGCAGTTATGCGCAGGGACACTGAGAAAGCAAAAGATTACGCGCTGCGCCATAGAATTAACAGGTGGTACAATAATGCACACGATCTAATAAACGATCCGGAGGTTAATGCTGTTTATATAGCCACTCCCCCCGGATCTCATGCAGAATATGCGATTGCCTCAATGAAAGCGGGAAAGCCGGTATATATCGAAAAGCCCATGGCAGCATCTTTCGAAGAGTGTTTACAGATAAATCAAGTTTCAAAAGAAACAGGTGTACCGTGTTTTGTTGCTTATTACCGAAGAACTTTACCCTATTTCCTTAGAGTTAAACAAATAATTGATGATGGACTGCTTGGAGATATTTCAACAGTACAAATCAAGTTTGCTATACCTCCTTATAAAGCTGATTTTGACCTAGATAACTTGCCTTGGCGAGTAAAAAAGGAGATCGCAGGAGCCGGATATTTCTACGATCTTGCTTCACACCAGCTGGATCTGCTTGATTATCTGTTAGGGGAGATTGAAGAAGTACAAGGTTATAAAAATAACATTGCAGGCTTATATGACGTGGAAGATACTGTTGTTGGCTCATTCAGATTCCAATCCGGAGTTTTAGGTAGTGGCAGCTGGAGTTTTACTGCACCTCAAGATACACGTTCTGATCTGATTTACTTTACTGGAACAAAAAGCAGACTTAGTTGCTCCACATTCGATTTTTCTCCCATACTTTTGGAAACATCTGAAGGTGTACAGGAATTTATGGAAGAAAATCCTGAAAATATTCAATTTTATCTTATCCGGAGTATCGTGAATTTTCTTAACGGCAAAGGTGATGAACCCATAAGTACCGGTACAACAGCTATGCGAACAAATTTTGTTATGGATAAGATTTTGGGATAAATAAGTTATAACTCGATTTCAGAAGCTTCCCTTGAAAATAGTGGGATTTATTGTAAGGCTTATATAAGCCCAGTCCTGCCAAGCATCTGGATCACCTGGGCGACCTTTAGCAATTGGCATAGCGTCCGTTGCAAACATAAATGAATATCCACCCTCAAGCATGATATATTTTCGTATAGGGTAATTAAATTTGAAATCTATTTCAGATCCAAGATTTTTTTTCAATTTGCCAGACACATCAATCTCTTTATGAGAATTAAAATGATTATAACTCAGATCCAATATAAGTTTTTTGCCGCTATTCCATTTCAGTCCAAGGTATTTGTGAAAAACGCCGTAAGGATCGTTACCTTTAAAATAGTCCATTGCACCCATAAAGCTGTGATTTGAGCGATAAAGAAGATCCATAAACCTCTTTTTATCAGAGTCGGAGTCCTGTCCCGGGTGAAACTCCATTCCCCCATATAATGAAAAAGTAGGATTAACATTATAACCTCCGCGCAATGCAAGCATATAAGCATTAACACTTTGATTATTAGCATTGGTTCCCATTTGATAATAAGCAGTTCCCATTATATTAAATCGGTTATTTTCATAGCCGATATTTGTACCCATAGTCTGCATATAAACCTTATCAGAAATCTGTGTTTTAGGATCACCTGTTTCAAAGCCCAGATTAATAAAAACTGCAGAGGCTGTGAAACCACTTTTGTTGTGAAACTGATACCACAATGTCTGCATGTTTTGGTAAGGCTGCCCCGTAGCTTCGTAAAAAGTACCTGCATTTGTTAGCTCTCTAGACTGATTATATGCCAAAATAAAGTGCAATGTATTCAGATTATCTTCATAACCAAGTTTAATTGCATCATGCCAGATACCTGTGGGAGTCCAGTTTGAAACAGAAAGTATTCGCCCGTCATCGTAATTCAATGATTGTCTGCCGACTCTTGCAAAAAAATTGTTGTGAGTCAATTGACCCCATGCTTCATTCAGGGTAAAACGACTTCCATCATTATCATTCTGCATCTTCTGTCCCCAGAGTGATATATCTTGTGCAGCCACTCTTGCAGAGAAAAAACCGTTATCAAAATTTGCACCTATTCTTGCCCTGTTGGAGATAAAAGCTGAAGCATCATCACTTTCTAGTCGCGGGTAATTGTAACCGTTACGATATTCAAAACGTGGACGAAAGTTGATGTCAATTGAAAACTCTCCTCCTGTTTCTTCCTGTTGTGCAATCAGATTCATTGGGATTAGAATGCTTACCAACAATATTATTGTCAAAATTCTTTTCATAGGATTAAAAATATTGATTTTCAAATATGTTATTTTATACTAATTCAAGTGATACATCAGGTTGAAAATGATTATAATTATAATGCTGATTCGAACTATATTTAATTGATTAGTGATCCTGTATGTTAAAAGAAAATATTAATAAGGAATCCAGATATTATAAAAGGCAAAGATAAATTAATTTGGATAAAAAACATTTAATTTATCTGTTTTCGTTTGGCATTTCTCCAAATCTGCCACGAATTAACCAGATTTTGCCACAAAACGTAAGTTCCGGGACCTAATGTTGCCAGTGGATTAAGATAAGTTTGAGTGAGCCAGATAGCAAGAACAGTGTTTTTTTGTCCCAATCCCTGTCCCCCTGCTACAGTTCTGCCAAACTTACTGCCGATAAGTCTGCCAAAATAAAACTGCAACACACATATAATCATTGAAGCAGTGGCGATTATTATCTCTAATGTGTAGTTGCCATCATCCTGCAGACGAACATATTGTGTCACATTTCCAATAACAATCGTTAATGCGGCTGCCCATATATAAAAAGATACAATCTGTGCATTCTGAACTTTTTTATGAATCACAGGTGCACTCTTTTGAAGCAGAAGTGCAAAAAGAAAAGGAACTATAAGTATTGGTATTACGCTTAGAAAAATGTGCCAGAAGGAAGATAACAAATTAAAATTTTCACTTGTACCACCTACAATTGAGAGGAAAAGCGGTCCGATTAATGCCACAGATAAATTACTTATTATTGAATAGGCTGCAGTTACCGATATGCTACCTCCGAGTAAGCCGGCCACAACTGGTGCCGATGTTGCGGTTGAAGTTAATACACATATCATTGTAGCCTGTGCCAAAATCTCATTTATCGGGCGCAGTGCTATATAAATCAGAGCACTGCCAATATATTGGATTGCAAGGAGAATGTAATGGAATTTAGTTAATTTGATGTCGTTTAAACTAACCCGGCAGTAGGATATGAACAACATCAAAGCAAGAAGAAATGGAAGAAAAGGAGAAAAGACAGAAAGTTGTTTGTGAAATGCTATCCCTACAACCATTGCTATAGGGAGCAGATATTTTTCTAAGAATTTTTGCATATCAGTTGTAATAACTTCCCGGTGTGTCTAATTGTTCAGACTTTCTCATAATATCCTTATAGTTGATATCAATCATCAGCTGTTTACGATCTAATACAAAATCGTTTATAAACTTGTCAATTTCGGGAAGGAATTCAAACATAGGATATTCAGAAACTTCATGCCCAATATTCTCTATACTATAAAACTGATAAGGATAACGTTCCTGTTTAAACCTCTTTACCAGAGAATTGGAGCCAAACATGCCAATTTGAAATAATCTTATCTTATCATAAGGAACAAGCCTGTCAGCACTGCCATGAAAGAAAAGAGTAGGGGCAGGCTTCTGAGAGTATGACGGCAGACCTTCTTTACTGAAAATACCTCCCGCAAACGAAATGACACCGGCATAACGAAAGTTGACTGGCAGAACATCAGCTGTAGGTTGATTATCCCGTTCCTCATAATCTGCCTGTAAAACAGTGATAGCGCCTGCACTTGATCCGCTTATAATTATAAGAGAAGGATCAATGTGAAGATTTTCAGCATTTTCCAGAAGATAGTTTGTTGCGGAAAAAAGGTCTGATACAGCCAAATCAATCGCGTTCTGAATTGGTTTATAATTCAGCATACCAGGTGCTTCTTGACCTTTCATTCCCAGGCGATAATCTATAGATACAACCGTGTATCCCCTGTTTGCAAAATAGTTGAAAAATCCTGCATAGTCCTGAAAGTCTCTGCTACCTCCTTTAAAACCACCGCCAAATACAAAAACTATACAAGGTTGAGGAAGTATTGAGACGGAATCACTTTGGTAAATATCCATTTTTAGTTCCTGTCCATCCTTCACTGCAAAAACCTGAGTCTCTTTTTGAACACTATAGCCCAGCAGGATAAAAGGTGAAATTAAAAGAGCAATAAAAGTAATAAACCTGATGCGTATCATAATATTGCAAAAGTATTTGTTATTGTTGTATAAAGTCTGTAACTATTTTCAGAATTTCAGATCTTGCCCTGTCGTAGTCATCATTACAGATCGTAACGTCAAATTGGGGGGCGAAACTTATCTCATATTCTGCTTTTGCAAGACGACCTTCGATTACTTTAGGAGAATCAGTTCCTCTTTTTTCCAGTCTCTCACGCAACACTTCAATCGAGGGAGGCATAATGAATATACTTAATGCCTGTTTACCATATATCTTCTTTATATTTAGACCACCAATACAATCAACATCAAAAATAACGTTGAAACCCTCTTCAAGGATACGATCCACTTCACTTTTTAGTGTTCCGTAATATCTGTCGGGATACACCTCTTCATACTCAAGAAATTCATTGTTATTGATTCGTTCACGAAACTCTCCAGGTGAAAGGAAATAATATTCAACTCCGTTTTTCTCTTCTCCACGTGGTTTACGGCTAGTGGCAGAAATTGAAAAGCTGATATTCAAATCCTGAGTCAGCAGATACCGCACAAGAGTTGACTTGCCTGCACCTGAAGGGGCTGAAATTATAATTAGTCTGGCCATTCTTTTATTATAAAATATTTAATATTTGTTCTTTAATTTGTTCAAGTTCATCTTTCATTTGAACAACAATTCGTTGCATATCAGATTGATTAGACTTAGAGCCGAGTGTATTAATTTCACGTCCTATTTCCTGTACTATAAATCCTAGTTTTTTACCCTGTGATTGATCTGCCTTGAGAGTTTCATCAAAATAATTAAGGTGATGAGCCAGTCGGGTCTTTTCTTCGTTAATATCTAGTTTTTCCAGATAATATATAATTTCCTGTTCAAACCTGTTTTTGTCAATCTCAAAACCTTCCAGATGACTCAATCCCTCATATATTCTGCTCTTAACTTTTTCTATTCTTTCTTCTTCAAATTGCTCAACTTCTGACAGCAGAGTTCTGATGTTACTAATTTTTTCTGAAAGAACATTTTCAAGCATTGCACCCTCTTGTTTGCGGAAAGAAATGACCTCATTTGCTGCATTTTCTATTGCTTCTTCTATTACTTTCCACTCTTCTTCATCAAGTTCTTCAATGTCCTGTTTCATTACATCGGGAAGTCGCAGTAGTACCGAAAACCAATCGGCAGGTGCAGGGATATTATTATTTAGGGCAAATTGTTCAATTTCATCCCGGTATTGAGCTAACACATTGTGGTCTATTCTCGAAGATACATCTTTAGAGAATACTTCCACATTCATTGTAAGGTCGATTTTTCCTCTCTCAAGAATTCGGGAGAGCGAGTTACGTAGTTCTATCTCCTTCACACGATATACGCTTGGAATACGTGTGTAAAGATCAAATTGCTTGCTGTTTAAGGATTTTATTTCTATTGTGATTTTCTTGTTGGGGAGTTCTGCAACAGCTTTACCATATCCCGTCATTGAATGTGTCATACCTTTATTTTTTCACAAAGGTATAGATTTTTATTCAATTATGCATGCTCCTTGTGCCTGGCTTTCTGCTCTCCCTCTTTTAATATACGGTCTGCTTTATCTTGTTCGTCAGCCAGTTTGAGAAGTTTGCGCGACTCAACAAGATTAGAAATCAGTAGAAATATACATGCAATAGTTGCGAGGTATTGTATAGAGCCCGGAATAAATACTTCAAGAATTATAATTGAGCCAATTAACAGACGTACTTCAGTAGGTCCGAAAATACCGGAATCTATCGAATATTGTCCGCCTATTTTGTATCGCAGTTGCGCCGTAATCATTTCCCAACCATACAGTACAACGAAAAAGAATCCTGCAAACTTCCATACACCGGGTGCATAAATGATGAAACCTGTACCAATAAGTATAGTCCCAACCCAGTCAACTGTAACATCAAGCGAGAAACCATACCATTTACGAGGCCTGTTGCGGTAATATGCGAGCCTGCCGTCCAGCGAGTCGCCTATCCAGTTTATAATAAAGCCCAACAGGGACAGAAGCATCCAATATCTGCTAAAATAAGCTCCCAGCACAAAACTGGCTGCAACCATTAAGTTTCCAAAAAAACCAATTGCAGTAAGTCCGTCAGAAGATATCCACACCGGCACTTTTTGTACAAGGTATGCTATGGTTTTTTGTTCCCATGCACGAAGTATATTTGTTCTTTGTCTGTCTGCGCTGATAAGTCTTAGCGACTTAGCCATGCTTCTTTTGTTAATATTCATATCAATACTTAATTTGCGGGTTATACTTTCGTTCTATGGGATAATGAACTGTGTGACTTTTAGTTCTATCTCTCATTGCAAATGTAACCAATAAAATCCGGATGTTACAAATTTGTTAAGAAAAAAATAAATTCTAAATTTAATTAATCCTAAATTCCCCACTTTTAAGAAAAGCTAAGTTCTAATTATTAGAGTATAAGCTCTGTTATTTTTACTTACATTTGTATCATGAAAAAGGTATTCACATCGTCGCAACTGGAGATTTACAGTCCGGAATTCTCGGAATTGAATATTCCGCTGGCTGGGGTGGCTTCTGCCGGTCCGTTCACTAACGTAGATGATTTTGTAAGTGAACGAATTGATTTGAATAAACTGCTTATCAGACATCCCGAAGCTACGTTTTATGCTAAAGTTAAGGGCAACTCAATGAGCGGAGACTTCAACGATGGGGATTTGCTTGTTGTGGATAAGGCAGAAGAGTGGTCGCATGGCAAGATAGCCCTCTGCTACATGGATGGAGAGTTTACGGTAAAAAGAATAGATATTGAAAAGGGGGTTTGCAGACTTATGCCATCTAATCCCGAATATAAGCCGATAACTGTCACTTCTGAGAATACCCTTATGATATGGGGAATTATTGTATATTCCATAAGGAAGCACGGGTAGTTAAAGATTAGTCAAATAGAGGTCAGACACAAACAGAACAGGATATATTAATGGTAGCACTGGTAGATTGCAATAATTTTTATGCATCGTGCGAAAGGGTATTCAACCCCTCTTTGAACGGGCGGCCTGTCGTTGTTCTTTCAAATAACGACGGGTGTGTTATTGCCCGAAGCAGTGAAGCCAAGAAAGCTGGTGTAGAGATGGGAGTGCCTGCATTTAAAGCTGCAGAGTTGTTCAAGAGGCATAATGTTGCAGTCTATTCAGCAAATTTTGCTCTCTACGGTGATATGAGCAGGAGAGTTATGTCTGTTCTTTCAGGTTTCACTCCAAATCAGGAGGTATATTCCATAGATGAGTGTTTTCTTGATCTGTCAGGTATTCAAGATGATATGAGGGTATATGGCCTTAAGATGAAGGAGAAAGTGTGGAAATGGACAGGTATACCTGTTGGCATTGGTATAGCTCCCACAAAGGCCTTGGCAAAGATAGCCAACCGAATAGCAAAAAAGTATCCTTCACAAACAGGTGGATGTCATGTAATAGACAGCGAAGAGAAGCGACTGAAAGCATTAAAATGGCTCTCTGTTGAGGATATTTGGGGAGTGGGCAGAAGGAGTGCAATGAAACTGAATGCAGCAGGAGTTACCAAAGCTATTGAATTTGTTCAGGTGCCTGAGTCTTGGGTGCGCAAAAATATGACTGTAACAGGAGTAAATCTTCAACGCGAACTTAAAGGTATTCCTTCAGTCGATTTAGTTGACCTTGAAAAAGCAAAGAGTTTTTCCGTTACCCGCTCTTTTGAGAAGGAGTATGATACCTGGGATGAGGTGAGAGAACGTTTGGTCACCTTTGTTTCTCTGGCAGCCGTTAAGCTGAGGGCACAACATTCTTTATGCCGTCGTTTGCAGGTCTTCCTACAGACAAATTTCTATAAAGACAGTGAGGAGCCTGTTGCCCGTAGTGTGGAGGTCAGACTGCCATTTCCAACTTCATCAACGCTTGAGATTGTTGATTTTGCACTGGCGGCTTTAAAACAGATTTATGAACCTTTCAGACATTATAAGAGAGCAGGGGTAACGCTATACGATTTTATCGATACGCAAAACTGTCAGCCCGCACTTTTCCCTGAGATGAACTCTGATCCGCGTCATGGGCGACTTATGGATGCTGTCGACAGAATTAATCACAGAACAAAAGGCGGGGTCAGGCTGGCTTCCATGGATGCACGAACGTTTAAAATGCACCGCAATCATCTTTCAAAGGAATTTACAACCAATATTAATGATATTCTTGAAGTGAAATGTGACTAATCTATTTGAATTTTAATAAATTGACCTTATATTTGGATAATATTAGTTGCGCCTCGTTTAACTAATGAGGTAATGTTTGTATCCATGAACCGAAAAATAATCCATATTGATATGGATGCTTTTTATGCATCCATTGAACAGCGAGATAATCCTGAATATCGGGGTAAGCCGCTTGCTGTTGGATATGGTGAGAAACGAGGTGTTGTAGCAGCCGCCAGTTATGAAGCCCGAAAATATGGTGTTTATTCTGCAATGCCTTCAGTAACAGCACTACGTAAATGTCCGAATATTATTTTTGCCCCGCCAAGGTTTGATGTATATCGAAATGTTTCTAACCAGATAATGCAGATTTTCCATGAATACACATCACTTGTAGAGCCACTTTCGCTTGATGAAGCTTTTCTGGATGTTTCTGTAAATAATAAGGGAACACGTTCTGCAACTCTTATCGCTAAAGAGATAAAGCAAAAGATATACAACCGTACACACTTAACATCTTCTGCAGGTGTTTCATATAATAAGTTTCTTGCAAAGATAGCTTCTGATTACAGAAAACCTGACGGACTGTTTGTTATTGAACCTGATAAAGCAGAAGCTTTTGTAGAGAAACTGCCAATAGACAAATTTTTTGGTGTCGGGAAAGTGACTGCCAAACGTATGTTTGAGTTGGGAATACGAACAGGTTATGATTTAAAACAATGGTCTGAAATTGATCTGGTCAGGGAGTTTGGAAAAGCCGGTATTTCATATTGGCATTTTGCAAGGGGAATTGATGACAGAGAGGTTGAGTCAGAAAGAGTGCGTAAATCATTGGGTGCAGAGGTTACATTTATGGACGATCTGGATGAGATAGTTGACGTTTTGGGGTCACTTGATCAAATTGCTCATGAAGTAGATCGTAGAGCCCAAAAACGTAAATTCCTAGCCAAAACAGTCACATTGAAAGTAAAGTATGCCGATTTCACGCAGATTACCAGAAGTAAGACTGTAAACTATTATATAAACAGCTACGAGAAAATGTTTGAGTTGGGTAAAGAACTGTTACTTCAGGTTACTGATATTGAAGATAAAAAGATACGTTTAATGGGACTCACTCTCAAGAAATCGGATGCTGAATTAACATCTTCTCCATCTGGGGCTGTTCAGCTGACTCTCGACTTCGAAGATTAGTGCCTGATCATAAGGGTATATAATTTTCCGGCTTCTTTGCTTTAATATCCTTATAATAAGATCTGATCTTAATGATGTCACTTTCGTAGTCACCTGTTGGATGAAATACTTCCAGTACTCTGGCTTCTTTTTTTCCATAATCAAGTCCTACAAGCAGAATAGGAACATTGGCTTTCAAAGCGATAAAATAAAAACCTTTTTTCCACTCTTTCACAGGCTTTCGTGTGCCTTCAGGTGTAATACCCAGATGCATCCACTCACGATTCTGAAACACATTTGCAAGTTTGGTTGTAAGTGATTCACTGCGATCTCTTTTTACAGGTATACCGCCAACTTTTTTGAAGAAAATATTGAAAGGAAATACAAACCATTCTGCCTTAATAAGGAAATTTGCCTGCCTTCCCAAAGATGAATAAGCAAGCTTCCCAACTACAAAATCCCAGTTACTCGTATGAGGAGCCACTACCAGCACACATTTGGGCACTATAGGGAAAGGGTCTATTGCTTTCCATCCCATAATCCTGTTTAAAATGAATTTGCTTATGTTAGCCATCTTTTATTTACAATTTATGAGGTGAATTTCTCCAGTTCTAATGTTAACTTCTCCCATTTATTCATAAAGCTTTCCAGATGTTTTTTCGTATCAAGATACTTCTGAAGCTTTTTTGTGTCAACAGCACCTTCCGGAGTAGCCAGTTCCGTCTCGAGTTCCAAAATTTCAGTCTCTAATTTCCCTATCTTATCCTCTGCCTCTTCAATATCTCTTTCAAGTTTTCGTTGTCTGCGACTCAGCTCTTTCTGTTCCTGATAAGAGAGTTTATTTGAAGTGTCCGGAGTCTGTTCTGAGTTTGCTGCCGAAGCAGCGTTAGTTACAGCAGCTGAGGATGAAAGTTCCAGTTGATGCAAACTGTTAAGTTTCTTCTTAGACAGGTAGTCATAAATACCGCCAATATGTTCAGACACTTTCCCGCCGCCAAACTCATACACTTTGCTGACAAGTCCGTCAAGAAAATCACGGTCGTGAGATACTATAATTGCAGTTCCGTCGAATTCCAGGATTGCTTTTTTCAGAACATCTTTTGATGCCAGGTCCAGATGGTTGGTCGGCTCATCCAGTATAAGCAAATTAACCGGTTCCAGTAACAAGCGTATCATGGCAAGGCGACTTCTTTCGCCTCCCGACAAAACTTTCACCTTTTTATCAGAAGCTTCCCCGCCAAACATGAAAGCACCCAGAATATCTCTGATTTTAGTGCGTATATCACCTACAGCCACATCATCAATAGTTTCAAACACTGTCTTATTTTCATCCAGCATCTGTGCCTGATTCTGGGCAAAATATCCGATTTTTACATTATGTCCAAGTTTAAGGTTGCCTCCATGATCAATCTCACTCATTATGCATTTAACCAGAGTAGACTTACCCTCACCGTTTTTACCTACATAAGCTATCTTTTCCCCACGTTCAATAGTAAGGTTAACATCTTTAAAAACAAGGTGATCACCATAAGATTTAGATACATCTTCCATTATTACGGGATATGATCCGGAACGCGGTGCAGGAGGGAATTTCAGATTAAGCCTTGAGTTATCAACCTCATCAATCTCTATTCTTTCAATCTTGTCGAGTTGTTTGATTCTCGATTGAACTTGATTTGATTTGGTGGGCTTATAACGGAAACGCTCAATAAAGTCCTCGGTATCCTTAATTTGTTTCTGCTGATTTTCAAATGCCCTGATTTGTTGTTCACGCCTTTCTTTGCGCAGTTCTACATATTTTGAGTAGTTTACCTTATAGTCTTGAATATCACCAAGAACGATTTCGAGTGTCCTGTTAGTAACGGCATCCAGAAATGCACGGTCGTGTGATACCAGCATAACTGCATTTGCATGAGTGTTTAAAAAATTCTCCAGCCACTGAATAGATTCAATATCAAGGTGATTAGTGGGCTCATCAAGCAAAAGAACATCAGGTGCCTGAAGTAGTATTTTTGCAAGTTCTATTCGCATACGCCAGCCACCGCTGAACTCACCTGTTGATCTCGAAAAATCACTGCGTTGAAAGCCAAGTCCTAATAATGTTTTCTCTACTTCTGCTTCGAAATTGTGAATTCCTGACATCTGTAAAAGTTCCTGCAGATCAGTTGCCCGTTCAATTATAGTTTGATATGCTTCCGACTCGTAGTCATTGCGTTCAGCCATTTGATTATGAAGGTGCTCCAGATCCTGCTCCATTTTCTTAAGATGACCAAATGCCTGAGATGCTTCCTCAAAAACAGTGCGACTGTTATCGAGTTTCATCTGTTGCGGCAAATAGCCTATAGTGGCGTCTTTTGGAACGGAAACGTTTCCATTGGTAGGCTTCTGCACACCAGCTATAATTTTTAGCAGGGTAGATTTTCCCGCTCCATTTTTTCCGGTTAATGCTACTCTTTCATTTCTGTTTAATACAAACGAAATGCTGTCAAGTAGTGTAAAGCCTCCAAATTCAACGCTTAGATTTTCAATACTTAGCATTCGAATTAATTTTGTGCAAAGAAAACGCTTTTTGAGTGACTATAAAAATATATTTTTCTTACTGTTGTATTTAAATGTTACACAATTATCACTGCTACACAAGAGTCATTGATTTTTACTGACTTGATAAAGTGGATAATTTTCATTATATTTGCAAACATAATATTAAACATAAAATATGGCAAAATCAAATTCATTTAGTAAAAGAGAAATCGAAAAAAACAAAAGACAAAAAAGACAAGAAAAACAACAGAGAAGAGAAGCCAGAAAGCTTCAGCCTGCGGATACTTTTGAAGACATGATAGCTTATGTGGATGCCAATGGTGTAATTACAGACGAGCGTCCGGAGCCAACAAAAGCGGAGGAAATCGAACTTGAAGATATTGAAATCTCAATCCCACCAAAAGAAGTTGAAGAAGAAAAAGAACCTACAGGCAGAGTAGATTTTTATAATGAATCCAAAGGATACGGATTTATTAAAGATTCCTATGGCCAGAATAGTTATTTCTTCCATAAGAGTAATGCAGAATACGGCATTGAAGAAAATAATCTTGTGACTTTCCGTTTGGAAAGGGGACCAAGAGGAATGAATGCAGTAGATGTAAAAATGCTTAAGTAAAACTTAAGCATTTTTTTTAACCTGTCTGATATCTTTATTTGAAAGATTGGCGTGTCAGCGCTTCTTAATTATCTCTTTGATTTCCTCGAGAGATACACTTTTTTGTTCTCCCGATTTCATATTCTTTAAGGTAATTGTATTGTCTCTCATCTCATTCTCGCCAACCATTGCCACATAAGGAATCTTATTGTTGTTAGCATAAGTGAGCTGTTTCTTCATTTTAGCTGTTTCAGGGTAAAGTTCGCTACTTATTCCTGTGTTTCGCAATTGACTTATTAAAGGTAATATATAGCTCTCCTCTTTTTCTCCAAAATTCACGAACATGAGTTCAGTAGAGTGAGTGAGATTTTCCGGGAACAGATCCAGTTGTGTCAATACATCATAAATCCTGTCTGCACCAAAAGAAATTCCAACTCCCGAAACCCCGGGCAGACCAAAAATACCTGTAAGATTATCATATCTTCCACCACCTGTAATACTTCCCATTTCTGCATCTAGTGCCTTAACTTCAATAATAGTACCGGTATAGTAATTCAGACCTCTTGCAAGGGTTAGATCAAGGACAACTTCATTATTCAGAGAAATTGCTTTAGACTTATCCAATAGATAATCAATCTCATTTACACCTTTCAAGCCAGTTTCAGATTCAGATAATATCTCTTTAAGCTTAGATGTTTTTTCTTCTGTTGATCCGCTAAGGTTTAAAATTGGCTGCAACTTGCTAATTGATGACTCCGAGAAGCCGGATGAGGCAAGTTCTTTGTTCACTGATTCAAGACCAATTTTTTCAAGCTTGTCAATTGCAACAGTAAACTCCGTTATCTTTTCAGATTCACCAATTATTTCTGCAATACCTGACAATATCTTCCTATTGTTAATCCTTATTGATACATTTATTCCAAGACGTGAAAACACCTCGTCAATTATCAGAATAAGTTCAACTTCATTTAATAAAGAGTCGGATCCTACAATGTCAGCATCACACTGGAAAAACTCCCGATACCTGCCTTTCTGTGGTCGATCTGCGCGCCAAACAGACTGTATCTGGAAGCGTTTGAATGGAAATGTTATTTCGTTGCGGTGCATTACTACATAGCGTGCAAAAGGTACTGTGAGATCATATCTCAGACCTTTTTCAGAAATCTTATTTGCTGTTTTAACAGAATTACCCTCTGTCAAATCATCTTTACTAATATCTTTGAGAAAATCACCCGAATTAAGAATCTTAAAAAGCAATTTGTCACCCTCTTCACCATATTTCCCCATCAAAGTTGACAGGTTTTCCATAGCAGGTGTTTCAATTTGACTGAAACCATAGAGTCGGTAGACCTCTTTAATTGTGTCAAAAATATAATTACGTTTCGCCATTTCTTCAGGCGAAAAGTCACGTGTACCTTTAGGGATAGAGGGTTTCTGCATCTTATATAACTGTTTTAAAATGCAAAGATACAGTTTTACCTTACATTTTAAAAGAGGTAGAGTTAATCAATCGTTTTATCGACCTCCAAAATTGAATACAACAGGAATAGCGGCTGGTACTTTAATTAAAGTATTACCTACTGTCAGCTTAGGCCAAAGTTTAACTGTAACAGTTGTCTCGTTTGGAGTAATCCCAAGGAATCCGCTCATCTCATTAGCCACCCGATCCTGTGAGTATCTGTTCATAAGGTTTTTAAGGTCTATGCTGATCGGAATAGGAACAACAGTTGTTTCACCCGGCTGAATCCTGATAGGGATATCCATCTTTCCCTCTGCAAACTCCAACTCATTAATCATAATTGAGTAATCCAACGCATCAAGAAATGCTGCAGATGAATTTGGATTAGTCACATCCATATTAAGAGTCATGCTGAATGGAATATTCTGCATAGTACTATTTCCTGCAAGAACTGTAGAAATAGAAGCCAGATTAGAAAGAGAAATAGCTGAGGCATTTCCCAGATTAATACCGGCCAGCTGTATATTGCTTAGTGAATTATAACGGTATTCGCTTTGTGAAAGCTGATAAGCTCCACCGATTTTGTTCATTATATCACAGCCTGTCAGCATAACAGCTGCAAGAACGATCAACATTATTCTTTTTGTCATTTATGTTTAGTTTATTTGATTTTAACCATTGTAGCTCCATATCCATATTCCTGAAAAGAAGCATCCTGGTAGTAGCAGGTTGGGTAATTTTTCTTCAATTCTTTTATAAGAGCAGTTTTGAGTACACCGTCACCTTTACCGTGAATAAACACAATTCTAACGTTTTTATTATTTATATTTTCTTTCATGACATCATTGAATTTCTTCAGCTGATATTCAAGAATGTCAGCATTACTCATACCGGCAGTTGTATCAAGCAACTCATTTATATGCAGATCTACTTCAATTATAGTATCACTCTTTCTCTTTCTTATAGCTTGTTTCTGCGGCCTTCTTTCTGAAACTTTTTTTTCTTTTATTGCACGCTCCAGATCACCTGCTGAAATTAGCAATTCTCTTTCAGGAATGTCATCCTTTATTACGTAATAAATTATTGCATTATCCTCAAAATAATCATTTTCACGAAAGCTGTGTAATTTGTAGAACTTTACAGTATCTATACGCAGTTCAACTGAACAAGGATTCTTAAACTTGTATTGTTTGTTATGTTTGAAAGCAATAAACTGAACTGATACTTTTTCAATATCGTTCAGTGTTGTTTTATCAAATTCCTCCAAAAATATCTTTGTGTTTGGTTCTACTATACCATTATATCTGCTTTTCCAACTGTTATTCTCCCGGCTCATATAGTTGAAAAAGAGGTAATAATTGCTGTCGTTCACAAAATAGCATTCATACGTAGATGTAGAAAGGTTTTTCAGATCAATTGGCAGAAAGGCAAGACAAGCAGTGATTTTTTCTCCTTCAGCAGTTTCTTCAGGCTGATATGTCTCACTGACCGTGACTTCAGGTACAGAATCTTTACGATCTTTTTTTGTTTCTTCTTTAGCGCCTTTCTGAAAGTTGTCGTCATCTGTGATTTGTCCCATTTTAGTGTCTGAAGCAGACTCCACAACCACACATTCAGAGATTAGCACCGGAATATCAAATCCATGCTCATCTTCTACTATAACAACTTGTTTGTTCTGGAAACCTTTCACTAATCCTCCTCCAACTGTGTTGAGGAATCTAACCCTGTCTCCTGTTGATATTTTTTTCATTTCTATGTTTATCACTATTTATCACCAAATTCCATTTGTTTTGATTCCCGTTAACTTGGTTGATTACGGTTATAACTTTTGTTTTGGTGTTTAATTTTGTAGTGTTTTGCAAAGTTGACTATTTTTGCGGAATAAATGCACTAATTAATATGAAAATAGATTTTTCGATACTAAAAAAATGAAAAAAGGCGATATAGGTAATATTAAGATTTCAGATTTCACATATATACTACCCGATGAAAAGATTGCGAAGTACCCTTTGTCACAAAGAGATTCCTCCAAACTTCTAATTTATAAAGACTCCAAAGTAAGCAGTAGTGAGTTCTCTTTACTTACTGAATATATTCCCGAAAACAGTCTTCTGATATTCAACAACACAAGAGTCATTCATGCCAGACTCCATTTCACAAAAGTCAGTGGAGCAATAATTGAGGTGTTTTGTCTCTCGCCCTATGAACCAGGAGATTATGTAATGAATTTCCAACAACGAGGAGAGTGCTCATGGACTTGTATGATTGGTAATGCAAGAAAATGGAAAGATGAGGTTCTATCGATGGAAATTGATATTAACGGAATAGGAGTGACGATTAATGCTCAGAAAGTGATGACGACAGACAACACCACAAAAAGCAGTTCAGATGTTACTGTAAGGTTTTCATGGGATAATAATGATTTCACTTTTTCTGAATTACTTGAGGTAGCCGGAAAATTGCCTATACCTCCCTATTTAAACAGGCCTGCTGAAGCAAAAGATGATGAAACATATCAGACTCTATATTCGCATGTCGAGGGTTCTGTAGCGGCACCAACTGCCGGATTGCACTTTACACCTGAAGTAATGGATAAACTTACTTCAAAAAGAATTCAAACAGCTGAAGTTACTCTTCACGTAGGTGCAGGTACATTTAAGCCGGTTAAGTCTGAAGTCATTGCCGATCACGAAATGCATACAGAGTTTATATCAGTACCAAAGGAAACAATTGAGAAAATAATTAATCATACAGGTGATATTATAGTAGTAGGAACAACTTCAATGCGTACTGTTGAAAGTCTCTATTACATAGGCAAAAAGCTTAAGGAAACGCCTGATATAAAACCTCATAAACTTGCTGTTAATCAGTGGGATCCTTATAGTGAAGAAGAATCGGCAGATCCCTATATTGTGTTACGTTTCATTCTGGATTATCTTGAGCAGACAGATCAGGATCAGCTTATTTCTGCCACAAGCTTGATGATTGCACCCGGTTACACATTCCACTATCCGGATGCAATGATAACCAACTTTCATCAACCCCAAAGTACTCTGTTACTTCTTGTTTCAGCATTTGTAGGAGACGAGTGGAAAAATATTTATGAATACGCTTTGCATAACAATTTCAGGTTCTTAAGTTATGGTGACAGTTCACTTTTGTGGAAAAACCTCAAATAAACATGTTTTTTGGTTAAAAAGGTACTCCAGTCCCACTATTAAAGCCTTTTTTTGTAATATTGCATAACAGTAGAGTCAGAATTAATCACTTTTTCAAGAAGCTCAATTTGGCAAAAAAGTTCGCTCGCATATTAGCTATCATAGTAATTAGTATTATACTGGTTAATATACTACTTTACATCACATTTAGTATCCCTCCAATTCAGAAGTGGGCTGCCGATTATGCCCTCGAAAAGCTGGAGCCGGTATTAGGCACGAATACCAATCTTGACGGAATTAGAATACGTTTGTTTAATACTGTTGAATTAAATGGTTTATATGTTGAGGATCAACAACAAGATACTCTTTTTTATGCCGGTAAAATTAATGCAAGAATTCGGGCTCTTGATCTGCTGAGAAGCAGGGTCACAGTTCAGAAGGCAGGTGTTGAGAACTTTAAGGCCATTCTTTACCGTGAAACATCAGAAGCACCTTTTAACTTTCAGTTTATTATTGATGCATTTGCCACAGAAAAAGATACAACAGTTGTAAAAAAGGAAAAAAAACCAATGCGTATCACTGCTGAAGAGTTAATTCTAAAAAATGGATCTTTACGATATAATATTCTCTCGGAACAGGAAACTCCCGGTGCATTCAATAGCAACCACATTGATATAGTTAACCTCAATTTCAAAGCAAATGGTCATTTTCAAAGTGTTGAGGATATATATGCTGAAGTTGATTTGCTAAACTTCATTGAAGCTAATTCAGGATTACATCTGATAAATCTGGAGACAGAAGTTAAGGGAAAAGGAAAGCAGCTTGAAAGTGATAATTTACAGCTCACCCTTAATAAGTCAAATATTGAAATAGATGTTGCAAGCTACAATACTGAATCGAAGGAGTTTTCACTCAAAATGATAAGTGGGCAGTTGGATCCCAAGGATATAGGGGTATTTTATTCTCCTATTTCAGATTTAAGTGAAATGTTATCATTCGAAATAATAGCTGATGGTCAGTTACCCACAGCAAATCTTAATAAACTGAGTCTGCAATACGGAGCCGATACTCAATTCGAGATTACAGGGATGATATCAGATTACAGCGACTTCAATAATAGCGATTTAAAGGTAGATGTAAGCAGTTTGTCTGTTCCCCAGTCTGATCTTGAGTCTATTATACGTGTTTTTGCCAATGAATATTATTCACCAACACAATTAACAGCACTTGGAGATCTTAATCTTAATCTACAGGCAGTAGGTAAATTGAACCGATTTCATTATGACAGCTATATTGTTACCGAACAGGGCAATGTCACAATCAACGGTACAGGCAGAATTACAGATAAGTTCAAATATCTTAGTTTCGAAGGTCCTGTAAGGGTTGAAGATATTCAGATAGCTAATATTATCGGTGATGGCGCCGGATTAGGTAATACTACAATGAGTGCAAATGCTAAGGTAGTAATTCCCCGAGACTCTTTATTATCAGTTACTGCCAAAGGGGTTATTGAATCATTAACATACAAGGACTATTTTTACAACGACATAAATTTCAATGGAATATATCTTGGAAATAATGTGTCGGCAAACCTTAATATGGATTCACCGCTTAATCAATTTGATATAAATGGCGACATAACTTTTGGAGATAGCTTAGGATTCATTGTCGATGGAAATGTACAGCGTCTTAATCTGAGTCCCTTCATTTTAATGGAAACGTGGAATACTCCATTACTTACAACGCAAATTGAGGCCAATATGTCAGGAACCACGATTGATGATATGACAGGTACTCTTGTAATTGACAACACCTCAATTGTTGACAGCAACTTTATATATAACCCCGGTCCAATATATTTACAAGCACTTGCTGATGCTGGTGAAGGTAAGAAGCTGCAAATCATGTCTGAATTCATGGAGGCAGAGATAATTGGTGACTATTATTTTTCATCTATTGCAAAAGAGGTTAAGCAGGTATTGAGACCACATCTCCCATCATTGTTATCAGAAACATCAGATAATCAGTTAGAATCCACTAACGAAAATATATTTCAGGATACAGAATTATCAAATGAAGAAGTCGAATTATCTGGAAAGAATAATTTTGATTTCAATATTCAGCTTAGTAATACTGAGGACTTATCATATACTTTTGCTTTGCCTTTTTACAACGTGGAGCAGGCTACTATAAATGGTAGTGTTAATATGAAAGACAATAACTCTCTACAGATAAATGGTTATATCCCACGGATGATGTTTGGGAAAAATGACATTAGGGAGACAAAAATTGATTTTAACAACAGGCAATATGGCGCAAATGTTAATGTTAACACATACCTGGTGCAGAGTAACGGGTTTATTAATGCGATACTGAAAACTGAAGCTGCTAATGATTCTGTAATTAACAATCTGGCTTTTGATATTGAAAAAAGTAATAGCAGTGCAGACGGTAAATTATTAGTTTCAATGGGTTTCAGTCGTGACCGTGATAACGAGCTAGCATCCAATATAAGGATTCATCCCACAACAATAGATTTCAATGGTAATAATATTGACATCAATGATGCTGCTATTTTGTATAATAAAGATCGTATTAGTATCTCTAACTTTGGTATCACAGAAGAAAATATGCTATTACTGGGTATCGATGGTGTAGCATCCAAAAGTGAAGCTGATAATTTGCGTATTTATTTTAATAATACTGAGCTGGCAAATATTCTTACTGCAATTAATATTTCAAACTTCTCCGGTTCTATAAATGGGGGTATAAATATTCGTCAAGCGCTTGAGACGCCGATGATTAGTACTGATGAACTGCGAATCGAAAATATTACGGTACATAATGATACTATTGGCACTTTAATTATTGAAGGTGACTGGGATCAGACATATTCAGGACTGAATCTTGCTGCTAACTTGATTAACGTAGGTGAAAGAAGTCTGGAGATAAAAGGATATATACCTACAGGTGATGAAAGTCCTTTACCCATGGATGTTACTGTTCTTACGGAGGACTTTGAGCTTTATGCACTGCAGCCGCTGACAGTAAGTGCTCTAAGCCAGTTATCCGGACGTGTCAACTCTAATATTAAAATTACAGGAAAACCCTCGGAGCCATTAACAGAAGGCTGGTTGGGAATTGAAGACGGTATAATAAAAGTGGCGTATACTAATGTAACATATTATCTATCAGATACTATACAGATAAAAAGCGATAATGTGGGGCTTGAAAATCTTGTGATTCGTGATCAGAATAATAATACAGCTACTTTAAACCTGAGCCTTTCTCATACTAATTTCGGAAGAATGGTGTATACGGCTGGTATCACTTTGAACGATTTTATGCTGCTCAACAATAAAAATCGTACTGATCTTATGGTTTATGGTGATCTCAGACTTTCGGGTAATTTAAGTGTTACAGGTTCTCCCATGGGTATTTATGGGGATGGAAAACTTACTACCAGAAGTGCTTCAGAGGTAACGGTCATGCTTCCGCAAACAGCTCAGGCTGCAGAATATAGTGGGGTGATTTACATAAATACTCATCAAGCAGACTCGCTGGCATTCCTGAGAAGACGGGATGAAGAGTTAAATCTGACAAATTCAAGGGTAAATAAGGCAATTCCTATTGTGATGAGGGCTACAGTTGATCTGAACCCGTTGTTGGAAGCGTCTGTTTTACTTGATCCCACAACAGGTAATGCAATCGAGGTAAGTGGTGATGGTGAGATTAATATAAACTTCAATTCTAAATCTACTCCGCCAGTACGTTTGTATGGTGATTATGTTATTAATAGCGGTAAATTTCATTATAACCTGCAAAATCTTCGTACAGTCGACTTTAATATTCGTGAAGGTAGCAGGCTTACAATGGAAGGTAATCCTTTGAATACTCAGTTTAATATAATTGCATATCTACCTGTAAGAGCTGACCTTGCAGCTTTAAGTCCCACTTTTGCAACAGAGCTCGCAAATACCCGTGTTCCGGTAAATGCTTTACTGCAAATAAGAGGTAATCTTGAAGGAATGGATTTGCAGTATGATATTGAATTACCCGAAAGTTCAAATGATATCCAACAGCGTGTAAATAGCTTTATAAGTGACGAAGATACAAAAATTCTGCAGTTTGCCTATCTGGCTACAACAGGTAGCTTTATCCCTTCGCAAGGGTCTCCCGACCTGAATTTTGGTCCTTCAGTATTTACTAAATTTGCAGCCAGTACACTTTCGCGCGGACTGGATGCTCTTTTTTCCAGTGCATTGAATGATAATTGGTCGGTTAGCACAAACCTAGAATCAGTTGACGGCACTCTTGATAATGTGAGAATGGGGCTTGACGTTTCTACTCGATTGTTGAATAACCGGTTACGAATAACAACTAATCTAAGTTATGGTGACAATAGTATGATGGCTTCTCAACAAGCATTTATGGGAGAGTTTGACATGGAGTACGATATAAATAACTGGCTGATGCTGCGTGCATTTAACAGGGCTAATGAGCGGTTTTACAGCCGTACACCCACAACGCAGGGAGTGGGCGTTGTTGTGACAAAAGAGGCACAATCTCTCAGAGATCTTTTTAATTTTAGATTTATAAGACCCAAAGATGAGGATGAATAATTATATGAATAAATACTTACTTTCATTAGTTGCGATAATTATTTTCTCCGCTTGCAATGTAACAAAGAAAGTACCTGAAGGTAGTTATCTACTTGACAAAGTGGATATCAACTCTGATGTCAGAGGTATTGGTTCATCAAACCTTAAACCTTATCTGAGACAAAAGCCAAACTCATCTATTCCTATTCTTGGGAAGTGGAAATTGCACATGTATAATATTCCTGAAAATGATTCCACCTGGATAAATCGCCAGCTGCTTAAATATGGCGAACCGCCTGTACTGTATAATGAACAACTGGCTATTGTTTCTTCAGAGCAGATCCGATTGCATTTGAAAAATAAGGGGTATCTGAATGCTGAGGTTGATACTGCTGTTGTAAAAGAGGATAAAAAGGTCAATGTTACTTATGATATTGTAGGGCATGAACCTCACAGAATACGTAATTTCAATGACACTATAAATTCTATAGATACTACAATTTATAAAATACTGGATGAAACAAACAGACTTAACATAATTAAGGAGGGTGATATTTTTGACTTGTCTGTGCTTGAGCAGGGAAGAGAAAATATGACTACAACACTCAGAAACAGTGGTTATTATAATTTTTCTAAAGAAAACTTTTATTTTCTGGCGGATACCGCGGTAGGTGTAAACCAGGTAGATGTTACGCTTTCTTTGAATAATCCGACAAATGCGCCGGTTCACAGGAGGTATAATATTGGCAACGTAACTGTTATCAATGGTGTAAATCCTGATATTCTGGAGGACTCAACAAGATATAATTTACTGGATACTACCGATTACAGGGGTATTAAGATAATCTCTGAAAAAGAGCAATTCCTAAAACCGAGAGCAGTATTTTATAACACTTTTGTAAGACCGGGACGTTTATACTCTGATCGTATAGTAGAAAGAACCTACTCATCCTTAAACAGCATGTCTGCTATTAACCAGACTTATATAAATCTTACTCCTGTCGAAAGGAATGATTCATCTTATCTGGATTCCAGAATAACCCTTTTACCGGGAAATGTTCATTATATGCAATTTGGAGTTGATGGTACCAATTCTGCAGGAGACCTAGGTGTAGCCAGTAATATTACTTACGAGCACCGTAACTTTTTTAAAGCGGGTGAAACATTCCGTATCAGGCTTAATGCAGCTTATGAGTTTATCAGATCTGACAGTCTGGACCTTGTGGATAATAGTTATTATGAATACGGTGCAGAGGCGTTTTTGTCAATTCCGCAACTTCTTCTGCCCTGGCTGTTGCAGCAACTTAAAGATCAGCCTTCAGCATCTACCGAATTTTCAATTGGAACTAACTTCCAGAAACGCCCTGAATATCTGAGGCAGTTCTTTAACATGTCAACGCGTTTTCAGTGGTCTGCTATGGAATGGAAATTGCAGAATGTTCTTGAACCTGTTGCTATTACTTACGTTCGTATGCCATGGTCGTCACAGAGATTCAAAGATTTGTACCTTAGTGATGAGGTAAATCCTATACTTCGTTATAGTTATGATGAACAGCTTATCGTGAGTTCAGCCTACAATATTACATATACAAATTACAACCGTATTTCAAGAGGCGATATGCCTGACATACCTTTCAGAATTCGTTCCGGTATTGAATTAGCCGGATGGATACCAAGAATTGCAACAAGTATTGGTGCCGGCGAAAGGGATATAGACGGAAGGGAATCATTCTTTAAGATACCTTACTCAGAGTATGTTAAAGGTGATTTGGATATTTCTCCTATGTATACCTTTGATGACAAAAGATCAATTGCTTCTCATTTAGCTATAGGTGTTGCAGTGCCTTATGGAAATTCAGATATTTTGCCTTTTGAAAAGCGTTATTTTGGTGGTGGTGCAAACAGCGTGAGAGGGTGGAGTACGCGAACTTTAGGACCGGGTACTTATGGTACAGACTCAACATCACATGATTTCGGACACAGAGTAGGAGAAATTAAGCTCGATTTCAGTGTTGAATATCGTCGCAAAGTATCTAAATTGATCGAGTTAGCCGGATTTGTAGATGCCGGTAATATCTGGACAATCAAAGATTATGTCAAACAGCCGGGCGGACTATTCGAATTGAGTAATTTTTATAAGGAACTGGGTGTTGCTTACGGACTTGGAGTCAGGCTTGATCTTAACTTTCTATTACTCAGGTTGGATTTTGGTATGAAAGCACACAATCCGGCATTACCTGAAGGTTCAAGATGGACTATCTTCAAGCCTGATTTTGGCAGAGATTTAGCCTTCCATTTTGCAATTGGCTATCCTTTCTAAATAAATTTGTCGATTTTCTCGTTAAACTTTATGCTTGATGAATGTTCCTTCATCCAGTTCATCAAAAGCCGTTTCAAGTTCTTCGCGAGTATTCATAACAATAGGTCCTCCCCACGCAACCGCTTCTCTAAGTGGTTTTGCCGCCAAGAGGACAAAACGTGCACCCTTGTTTCCGGATCGAACAGCAACAGTGTCGTTCTCTTTTGCATTTTTATCGGCAGATGTAAATAGCACAGCGCATGATTTATTTTCAAAATCCGATAACTTTTCATCCACTGCAATCGTTCCATCCAGCAAATAGATAAAAAGTGTTTCATCGTTGGGTGTCTCGGAGTAAGTCCATCTGCTGTCAGGAGCCAGGTCAACATCCAGATACTGAACTTTTACATACTTTCCCTCAAAAACGCCAGTTTTGCCTTTGTAAGAACCTGCAAGTATTCTGATTACCGCATTTTCCTCTTCAGTTACAACAACCTTATCCTGCGTTATATCGCCATAAGCAGGGTGATTCATCTTGTCCTTTGCAGGCATATTCACCCAGAGCTGACAACCAAGCATTCTTTCTGAAGCTTTCGGCATTTCCTGGTGAATAATTCCGGATCCTGCAGTCATCCATTGACACTCAAGATCATTGATGGTACCCTTGTTGCCCAGACTGTCTCCATGTTCTATCTTACCCTTTACAAGATATGTAATTGTTTCAATTCCCCTGTGAGGATGCCATGGAAAACCCTTGATGTAATCATCGGGATCTGTTGAATCGAATCCGTCGAGCATTAAAAACGGATCGAAATCGGTGATATTATTTGCTCCCAGAACTCTGCGTAAACGTACTCCCGCACCGTCGACAGCATGCTGTCCCCTAATAATCTGTGCAGCTTTTCTTTTATTTATCATGTTATTCCTGTTTTGATTTAAATTATCTATCCTCAAATGTATTCAAATTTGTCTGTCCATGCAAGAAATCAGGGTTAATTGACTTAAGAGAATCTATAAACTCATCTTATTTTATAGGTATATCGGTTGTAGATTAGATTAACTTTATTCTCATTTTGTACTTACCAATACCATATTTAAACGAGCAACATAAGGACGAGGTATGGCTGAGTTAAGAGCCAAGTAAGTCTGAAGTGCGAACGTGACAAGTTACTTATTGTAACCTGCGATAAAATAAGAAACGTGGAAACTGAGTGGTATATTACAAAAAATGTCGGACCAACTATTAGTCAATCCGACATCCCTTTGTGTTGTTTTATGTTATTGATTATGAGGTAGTTGTGTTGTCTTACCAGGATTCGAACCTGGACAAACAGGACCAGAATCTGTTGTGCTACCGTTACACCATAAGACAATTAATTCTGTTTGATGGTGCAAAAGTACAAAAAATGTGATTATCAAAAAATCTTTTGATGAAAAAGATTACATGTATTTTCAGCACATTAAAGAAATTTACTCAAACAGGCTCATCACTTCTTCTGAATACGTTTACCTGCCTGTATATTTCGTATAAGATCATAGCCCCATAATCCCAAAGCAGTGAGTTCTATAAATCCTGAAACTCCGATGAATTTAAATGCTTCAGGATAAAAATCGGTTAATATCTGAGAGGTGATGCGCCAGGTGTTGCCGAGGTTGAGGAGGATAAAGACGATCCAAAGTGAATTTGTTTTCCTGATATCAAGACCTGCAAAGCCCGGTATAATTTTACTGGAGACAGCCACAATCATCATCAAGATAAAACCAACAGTCAGAGCATGACGATAGGCTCCAAAGTAAGCGTGCGAAAAAGGATTATCACCTCCGGTCATGGGCAGATAGATTCCGAACATGTAGTAGGGACCGAATGCCAGGAGCAGCATTGCCACGATAAACCAGATATAGGCTGCTCTTATAAACTTTAGACTTCGGTCGTTTCTGTCACTTTGCACCTTACTGAAAAGGCGGAACTGTATTGGAGTTCCGATGGCAGCTATTAAAAGTATGATATAGGTGATACCGTTCACAGCATGCCACCAATGCACACCGGTTGTCATTCCTGATGTGAATGAGATAATGCCAAGAAGAATGGCACTATTTACACCCCATAATAAGAATTTTATCCATCGTTTCGATGGTTCCCTGAACCCGTAAGCGTGCGGCAGAATGTGCATGGATACTCCGAGTATCATCATAACAGCAATTCCCAGGGTTTGGATATCGCGATAGGGTATGTTGAAAGAAGAAACATTAAATAGAAACTCCTCCTGAGTTGAGGCAGACTCAAATAACCAGAATATTACAGGATTTAGAATTGCAGCGATAAGAAACCAGCCTAATGCTGCCACTGAAAGTTTACCGCTGTTGCTTATGACTGTTGCATTTCTCATGGTTTGTGCTATCACAAGTGCAAAAATGACGACTGCTACTATTTGTAATATACCTGCTGAGACTCCAAGAAACAGGTAGGGTGGGCAAGGTGCGATAACATGTGCAAAAGCTTGAAGCAGGATGCCAAATATCATTAGTGGCAATGTTAAAAGAGCCAGTAGCGGCTTCCACAAGGTTGTATTCATAAAGTGCGGCAATGCACGGTAAGAAAAACCCATAATAAACAGGCCAACAAAACCAAATACCATTGCATGCCCGTGGGCGAGTACCCATGAATAGTCGATACCATGAAAACTTTCCTCAAATCCTATTAATAAAAGATTGATTGCTCCCCATAGACATCCCAATGTGAATATTGTGGCCAGTGCACTAATGAAAAAATAGTGGTGTATAGTGTGATTGTTGTTCATAACGATCCTGATTGCTGTAATTTTTAGAAAGCAAATATATAAAAAATATACAAAAACTAAAAAAAAGACTTATTTGTCGTAAATTATTAAGGATAGAAATTTATAGAGTGAGAGTAAGGCTCAGAATGATCAATTACAACACGACTAAATTATCCCTGTAGAAATTTACAAGTGATTCATATATTGGATGCTTTAATAATATTTGGGCATTACCTACAAGGAAAAGCTGCTGTCGCGCACGGGTTAATGCAACATTCAACTTACGGTCTACAGTTCCGTCATGATTCAGGTTGCACAGATATCTGAATTGGTCGGGTTGATTTATACAAAAGGAAACAATAATAACGTCGCGCTGACTCCCTTGAAAACGCTCCACTGTATCAATCATTATATTCTCATAGTCGAGAATCCCTGCTACTGACAGCTTGTGTCTGATAAGCGCTATCTGATTTCGGTAGGGGGCAATAATACCAATCTTACTGCTGTCATAAGAGATGTTATTATCATTATAAACTCTTTTAATTGATTCAATCATTTTTGAAATGATTTCAGCTTCATTTTGGTTGATCTTATTTGATATGGTATTATTCTCTTTTCTTTCGGTTGAAAATAAAACAGTTCTCTTTGTGGCAATATATTTATCATATAAATTGCCATTGACGTTACTCAATCTCCACTCCTCTGTTTGCCAGTCAAGAGCAGGAAACAGGTTTTCAGAATAGAAATAAGTTGACGGAAATGCCGCAATTTCATTATGCATCCTACCCTGATGAGTGAGCTGAGTGAATGAGTGAGTCCAGACTTTCGACTTACACCTGCGCAAAAGTCTTTCGAATAGTGATTCGCGACAATCAGTTATGCCGATTTCCCGTAATTGTATTTCGTTTATTACGGACTTTTCCTCTTCCTGAAGTACAATAGTTGCAAGCTGATTATGATCACCAATCATTATAAACTTATCAAACAGAGGAAGCAATCCTATTATCTGAGGCTCCAGTATCTGTGATGCTTCATCAATAATTGCAACCTGAAACTGTTTGAGCGAAAACAGTTCCATCTTGCCCGTGATGGAGGCCAGAGTTGAAATAAATATACGTGTATCATTTATTTCCTTTCGAAGTGATTCCCTGTCAGGTGCTTTTTCTGATACTTTCTGCAGCAGTCTGTGCTGATAAGCATTGTCACACGACAGCTCACTGCCTACACGTATATACTTATCACAATCGCCATTCCTGCATCCAAAAGCAGCATTTATAGCAGCGCAGAGTTCATCCACTGCTCGGTTGGTATATGCAATAACCATGAGATTTGTATCAGGATTTTTGTAGTACTCTTCAATCAGCCGCCTTGCAAATATTGAAGTCTTGCCTGTTCCCGGAGGTCCCACAATCAGGAAATAATCTTCAGCATTAAGAGCTTGACTGATAATGTTTTCAGGATAAGAGATATTTTTATTACCAAATGTTACTTGTTTATTATCGGAACTTATATTTTTTTTGGTTGTAGTTGCATTATTAATATATCCCGGCTGATTTATACCCAACAACAAATCTCTTTTTTGTTTTGAAGCTGTAATAAAACTAAAAAGACTCTTATACATGCTGTTGAGCGATGAGTCGAGTGAGTCATGCTCTATAGCCCATAATAGATTATCATCAAAATAATGGCGGTTTTTTTGTTTGTATCTGAACCTTACTTCCACTTTACCCGTTTTTATCTGAACAATTGTACCTTTCAAAATCTGTTTGTTCAGAACAGTATCATTTTCATTTTTCCTGGGATAAACAATACAGATATCACCTTCACGGAAATTGACAATGTTTTTTGTATTATGATTTTCATTTTCACGGTCGGATTGAGACCTGCTGAAAATAATTGTCATATTATTTGCAGAGTCATCAATGTCGATAATAGTTAAATTGTAAAGTACATTAAGAGCTTCTGCACGTTCATCAAAACTGCTGTTCCACAAAGAGGCCATCCCTGTTGGAATTTCATAATCCACATCACCTGTTTTGTGATGATATAACTCTCTGGAGATGAATTGTGTAAATCTGTAGAAATATAACTTTTCGATTTCGCTGCATTGCGAAAAAACATTTTTGAGCCTCTCTATTTTATAACGGAAGAAATCAGGAATTCTATTTTCAGTATTTGTTTCATAGAATATTGATTTAAAAATAGATTCAACGTAGTCTGTATCACCTGAAATTATTTTGTGCTCATTAATAATAATCAGATTGCGAAGATTTAGAATAGACTTTTCAAGATCACCGTCTATATTTGCCTTTCTGATATTTTCTCCCGGATTATTTCCTGAAGCGTACAAAATTGATGCTTCCAGATTCTGTTTTTTGTCACTGAAAACGCTGTCTATCATAAGGCGGTAAACATAAGTCTGCACTTTATGATTAAGCGTAATCTTTGAAGAGTTATATGCAGGGTAGGGTAGCCGGCCAGATTTAAGTTCCACAATTCTTGCATCATTATTAACCGGATTCGTGTAAAGCAGGTCGAGCCTCCCCTGAAAGCCATACTTTACACTGAAGAATGAGGGTTCCAGGGTACAGTAATTCACATTAATCCCCAGTTCAGGGAAATCATTGCGAATAACGCGTTTGATATTATTGAACAGTTGACGTGCCTTTTTCATAAACTCACGGAAATCACTCTCGGAGTATATATCCTCACAGCTTGAATATTCAAAAGGCAGTTGCCTGAATGACTTAAGGAAGACTTTATCGAAAGAGACATTATCTAACTCATCGGCGAACACCAGCTCGTCGAGGAAGAAGTTGGCAAGGTTTCCAAGAAGCAGATATGAACGGTTTTCCATAACTTCAAACCTGTTGAGGAAAAAGTGCATCGGAGAGATAAGAAAGTCCTGAAAACACTCAGCAATGGCAGATGCATCGATAAGATAATCGGGCTCAAGAATTACATAAGTAGGGACAAGAAATCCGTTCTCATCTTTATATGAGTTTATAAGGTTGAGTTTTGCTCCTTCCCAAAACAGCTCTGCGGAAGAGTTGAATGCAGAGTTGTCGGGACTAACATCATATCTTACAATACAGTGATTATCAGTCTCGTCCTTAACGAAGCAGATTAATAGTTTTTTGTCATGGTCGGTTTTAAGCAGCTGCACCTGAATAATTTCAGGATCATTTAACGATAAATTTGAACTCATATTTTATTAAAGGAAGTGTAAGGACCAGATTCAAAAGTACAAAAATTGTTTCTCATGTCAAACACAAAAGGTATCTTTGTAAGGAGATTGAATTAATTACTATAAGTAAGTTATATGTCCCTGATTTGCCCTCTTTGCGGAAAATATAAACCTGAAGACTCACTGTTTTGTGATGATTGCTCAAAAAAGATAAACACTGATTTTGAGATTAATATTCACGAAAGAGGTGAGTTGAATGCAGATAAAACTGTGGTTGAAGAGGAGGCAATAGGATCTGACGATAAATCATTACACGAAAACAGGGGTGCAGTTGAAAAAAAAGATAAAGGAATGTCTCCTTATAATTACGGTTCAGTTGAGAGCAAGTATGCGAAAAAGAGTAAAAGATCAGGAATTTCTTTGTTTTGGATTCTTATCGGGGTAATAATATTGATAGGAGCATTTCTTATATACAATAAAACAATTCATTCTAAAGCTCTGGAACAGAGAGCATGGGATGCAGCTGTTAATGAAAACAGCGTGAGTAGTTATCTTGATTATATCGAGTCACATCCCGATGGTATTCATTTTGATGATGCCCAGGCCGGACTAATGAAATTGAAAGAAAATGAGGCTGTTACATGGGAAAGATTGAAGGCTTCAGAAAACCTGGAAGAGCTTGCAAGCTTTACAAGACAATATGAAAACAGTCCTTATATGCCGTTAGTCAGAATGAGAATTGACTCTTTATCATGGATGTCGGCTCTAAAATTAAATAGTGTTGAATCATACTCTGAATATATAAGTGATTCACAGAGCGGATCATTAAATGGGGATTATATGTATGAGGCCTCAAAAAGATATGAAATGCTTTTTCAGTCGACTCCCGTAAACAGTACCGAAATGGACAGTATTCGCTCAACTGTAAATGGATTTTACGTTTCACTATCTCAGATAAATCATAAAGGTATGTATGATTATCTAGCACCTGAGGTCTTCAGGTTTTTTGACTCAGGAGGTTCAACCAGAGAGAGAATTACCGGTGAGCTTATGGTTACAGCTGCACAGATTGGTAGCCGTCGTTTTAGTTTTGAGCCCAATCTTGAAGGTATACAGTATGTAAGAGAATCAAATGGTAAGTTTAAGGTAAATGTCCCACTTTTTAAGTCATACACAGAAAACGGTACCACTGTTAATTTGCCGGGGTATATTGCCCACATTGAAATGAATTCTGAATTTGAGATTATAAGTATTTTTGAATCTAAACCATTTCCAGGATCACCTTGATTATTAAAAGATATGCAATTCCAGCTTACATCTGATTTTAAACCTACCGGAGATCAGCCTGATGCAATCAAAGCTCTGGTTGAGGGTCTTCAGCAGAAAGTGCCTTACCAGACTCTTTTGGGTGTAACGGGGTCAGGTAAGACTTTTACTATCGCAAACGTTATTCAACAGATAAATAAACCTACACTTGTACTGAGTCATAATAAAACACTTGCAGCTCAACTATACAGTGAGTTCAAGAGTTTTTTCCCAAATAATGCGGTAGAGTATTTTGTTTCTTATTATGATTATTATCAGCCTGAAGCATATCTTCCTACAACTGACACATATATTGAAAAGGACCTTTCCATAAATGATGAGATAGAAAAACTGCGGCTTGCCGCAACCTCTTCTTTGCTATCGGGAAGGAGCGATGTGATAGTTGTTTCGTCTGTTTCATGCTTGTATGGAATCGGGAACCCTGAGGATTTTCAAAAGACTACTGTAGATGTAAGTGTTGGGCAAAAGATTGACCGCGATCATTTCTTGCGTCTACTGGTGAACAGTTTGTACTCTAGAAACGAGACTGCTGACTTTGACCGCGGAAATTTCCGGGTGAAAGGTGATACTGTTGATGTGTTTCTTGCTTATCATGATTATATAATAAGGGTTATTTTCTGGGGTGATGAGATAGAAAGTGTGGAGACAGTAGACCCGCTTACGGGTATTACTACTGAGAGACTGGACTCTTACCGCATTTTTCCTGCCAACCTTTTTGTTACTACTCAGGAAAGAATAAACCGTGCTGTTGATGAGATCCTTATTGATATGGGTAATCAGGTAGAATTTTTTAAGGAAATTGGTAAGCCTTTGGAGGCAAAAAGATTATATGAAAGGGTTACTTATGATGTTGAGATGATTAAGGAGATTGGTTACTGCTCGGGGATTGAAAACTATTCGCGATATTTTGACGGAAGAGAGCCGGGTACTAGACCATTCTGTCTGCTTGACTTTTTCCCGGAGGATTATCTTACCGTTATAGATGAGAGTCATGTTACTATACCTCAGATACGTGCAATGTACGGTGGGGACCACTCGCGTAAGATAAATCTTGTGGAGTACGGATTTCGCCTTCCTGCCGCAATTGATAACAGACCTCTTAAATTTGAGGAATTTGAAGCATTAACACCCGAGATAATCTTTGTGAGTGCAACACCTGCTGATTATGAATTGGAGAAGTCTGAAGGAGTTGTGGTTGACCAGCTGATACGACCCACCGGTTTGCTTGATCCGCCAATTGATGTCAGGCCAAGTATGAATCAGATTGATGATCTGATGGAAGAAATTCAGCAAAGGACGGAGAAAGATGAAAGAGTTTTAGTAACTACACTCACGAAAAGGATGGCTGAGGAGCTCACTGACTATCTGACAAATAACGGAGTGCGTTGTAATTATATCCACTCTGATGTTGAAACGCTCGAAAGAGTGAAGATTATGGATGATTTGCGCAGTGGTATTTTTGATGTTTTAATTGGTGTGAATCTTTTAAGAGAAGGTCTTGACCTGCCTGAAGTGTCGCTAGTGGCTGTTCTTGATGCCGATAAAGAGGGCTTTCTTCGTTCACATCGCTCACTTACACAAACTGCCGGCCGTGCTGCACGAAACGTGAATGGTAAGGTTGTTTTCTATGCAGATAAAATTACACAAAGTATGCAGATGACCATTGATGAGACTAATCGTCGACGCGAAAAACAGATGCAGTATAATGAAGAACATGGCATTATACCTATGCAGATCAGAAAAGGTCATTCTTCTGCTCTTAGTAAGGAATATAAATCTACTATTGAAGCTAAGGCTTATATTGAGCCGGACTACTCATCATTAGCAGCTGAATCAATTAGTGAATATGCTACTAAGGACGACCTGAAGATTAAAATTGAACAAACACGCAAAGCGATGCTTGCTGCTGCCAAAAAGCTAGAGTTCCTTGAAGCTGCACAGCTTAGGGATCAATTGGCTATGCTAGAAAATATGTTGAAATAATTATAATATACTTAAATGAAATCGGATATTCAAATTGCAAGAGAAACTCCTTTGAAACGTATTAAAGATGTTGCAGAAGGAATAGGTATACCACGTGATGAGGTAATTAGTTTTGGAAGACACATGGCAAAGGTTCCTGTTGAACTGATCGACAAACAGAAAGTTGATCAAAGTAATTTGATTCTTGTTACAGCCATTACTCCTACAAAAGCCGGAGTTGGAAAAACGACTGTCTCGATTGGTTTAGCTTTAGGTTTAAATAAAATAGGGAAGAATGCAATTGTTGCACTTCGTGAACCATCACTCGGACCTGTTTTCGGAATGAAAGGTGGAGCTGCAGGAGGTGGCTATGCCCAAGTGCTTCCTATGGAGAATATAAACCTACATTTTACAGGAGATTTTCATGCAGTGACTACTGCACATAACACAATTGCCGCATTGCTTGAAAATTATAATTTTCGTGTACAGGGAACCGAAGATGCTTTAAAAGAGATACTATGGAAACGTGTGCTTGATGTTAATGACCGCAGTTTAAGGTATATAGTGACAGGCCTTGGACCGGGAAACGGTATACCACAGGAGGCAGGATTTGATATTACTGCTGCATCTGAACTTATGGCAATACTATGTCTATCGGAGGATGAGAATGATTTGCGCAGACGAATAGAGAATATTCTGTTGGGTTATAAGCGAAATGGTAATCCGTTTACTGTAAAGGACTTGGGAGTTGCCGGAGCAATTACTGTTCTAATGAAGGATGCCATACATCCAAATTTGGTGCAGACTACAGAAAATACTCCTGCTTTTATACATGGAGGTCCTTTTGCAAATATTGCACATGGTTGTAATTCTGTAATAGCCACTAAAATGGCTATGACGTATGGTGATTATGTGGTTACAGAAGCGGGATTTGGAGCTGACTTGGGTGCCGAGAAATTTTTCAATATCAAATGTCGTAAAAGCGGTCTTCGCCCTAAACTTACAGTAATAGTTGTTACAGCACAAGGGCTTAAAATGCATGGTGGTACTCCTGAAAAGGATATTAAAACTCCTGATTTAACCGGATTGCAGAAAGGGCTTAGGAATTTGGAGAAACATTTGAATAATCTGGCTTCTTTTGGTCAGTCGGTTGTTGTAGCATTTAACAAGTACGCTTTTGATACATTGGAAGAGATTGAGACTGTTCGCAGATTCTGCGAGGACAGGGGAGCAGCATTTGCGGTTAATGATGCATTCACAAAAGGGGGTGAAGGTGCAGTAGAATTGGCCGAAAAAGTAGTTGAAGCGATAGAGAAAAGCCCTTCCGGTGAATTGAAGTTTACCTACAGTTCGAAAGATGACATTGTAACTAAAATTACAAAAATTGCTACTCAGATTTATGGGGCACATGATGTGGTTCTAAGTGAAGCTGCATTGAAGAAGCTCAAGCTGATGCAGGGCACGGAACTTGAAAGAATGCCTGTATGTATTGCCAAAACTCAATACTCTTTCTCGGCAGATCCTAAATGGTATGGTGTTGCAAAAGATTTTCAGCTGAAGATTAATGATCTGGTAATCAATCAGGGTTCTGAGTTTATTGTTGCAATTGCAGGAGAAATGATGCGTATGCCGGGTCTCCCTGCTGATCCTCAGGCAAAACGTATTGATATAGTAGACGGGGAAATTGAGGGGTTGAGCTGATTAAACGCTCATTAGATCACTCATTATGCCGTCAGAGATGAAAATGCCCTCGCGGGTAAGCTTCATATTATACCCTTCTACTGAAAGCAGCTTTTTACTGACATATTTTTCAGCATTTTCAATGCAATAAGAGTAAAGTTTATTACCGAAAAGAAGTCTCAATTCCACCATATCTATTCCCCACATTGTGCGCAGACCAGTGAGGATAAATTCGTTGTACTTCTCATTCAGACTCAGGTGTTCGGAATTACGTTCCGGTACACCTGATTCTATACCATTTATATATCGATTAAGTGAAGCGACATTCCATGAACGGTTTTCTCCGTCGAAAGAGTGAGCTGCAGGACCAAGTCCTATATATTTATTGCCTTTCCAATAGGAGGTGTTGTGCCTGGAAAAATATCCCTCTTTGGCGAAAGCTGATATCTCATAATGAATGAAGTTATGTTGTTTCATCCAGTCGATCAGCATAGAAAACATTGCAGTACTGACCTCTTCATCAACAGGATGGATCTTACCTGCTTTAAGCATTGAATACATCCTTGTCTTTTCCTCATATATAAGGTGATAAGCGGAAAGATGCTGAATATCAAGACTTGTTGCCTGTTTAAGATTTTGCTCCCATATTTTGGTTGTTTGTCCTGGTAATCCGTACATCAGATCAATACTGATATTATTGAATCCATGCATCTGACATCGTTTAACGGCGTTAATGGCCTGACTTGCAGTATGACGTCTGCTAAGGAATTTAAGTTCGCCATCATCGAAGCTTTGAATACCGATACTTAACCGGTTTACCGGAAGGTGGGAAAGCATTTGAATATATTCAGACGAAAGATCATCAGGGTTTGCCTCTACCGTAATCTCTGCTGCCGGATCTATTTTGAAATTAGAAAACAGGTAGTTAAATATATTCTCAAAATGTTGTTCACTCAAACGAGAGGGAGTACCGCCTCCGAAGTACACGGTTTTAACCGGTTCATGAATCTCATCTTTCCTAAACTTAATTTCTTTACATAGACTATCAGCAAAGGTTTCAATGCGAGATTCGTTTGTAAGTGTGTAGAAATCACAATAGGTGCATCTGGATTTGCAGAAGGGAATGTGAATGTATATACCTGCAGTTTTTGTTGAACTACTTTTCATTTAAAATAAAACAGGGTGATGTTAAATATGAACTTCTCCGGAATCATTAGTCAGATTATGTTCTATTTCAGTAAGTTGCTTGTATGCTCTGAGATATTTTTGTAGTCTTGCCAGATCCTGATATTGAATTTCATTCAATCGTCTTAAATCCATATTATCTGACAAATCATTAATCTTTACTCTTACAGCTAAAGGATTTTCCTGAATTCTAAGTATAAAGTTGTCGTATGATTCATTATCACGTCGTGACATTGCATCCACTGCGTTAACAATTTCATCAGAGAACCCCTCTTCACTAAGCTGTTCCAGAGTCCAGTCAGTATCTTCGATTACATCATGCAGAACGCCTACAATCTTTTCCTGCAAAGTAAACCCTGCATTCATAACCCGGAAAGGATGTTCTATATAAGGACGTCCGTTTTGAGTATCCAATTGACCATCATGAGCGTCAATAGCGATATAAATAGCCCTGTTTAGCTGATCTTTAAGATTCATTGTTTTTGAATTATTTCCCTTACAAGTAGAGGTTCATCAGTTGTTATGAAATCTACTTTCAGATCTATTATTTTTTGGATATCTTCCGGTTTATTTACTGTCCATGTATTTACTTTCAATCCAAGATCATGAGCTTCTTTTACCCATTCAGGTCTTTTAAGTAAAACGTTGTAGTGATAGTCTAAACCAGCTAGTCCCATTTTTGAAAGTATCTGGGGTGTCATATCCCCGTTTAGATAATAAACATCTGCCTGGGGATCAAGCTTTCTGACCTGTTGCACAAAATTTATACCGAAAGAGATATATTCTACTCTGTTTTGCAAACTACGTTTCTGAACCATTTCAATAACTTTCTTGGCAAGTTCATCCTCTCGGTCCTTAGAGTTATGCGTTTTAAATTCAATAATTAGTTTTGTGTGACTGCATCTCTCAAAAGCATCAAGATACTCTTCCATAGTGGGTAATACCTCACCATTCTCCAGTTTAGCTTGTCTGAGCGTCTTAAGAGGCGTGTCTTGAATAATCAGTTTTTCACCATTTAGAGTAATGCTGGCATCATGATTAACAACAGGAATTCCATCTGAAGAAAGCCAGATATCAACTTCAGAGCCATAAGCTTTGATTTCATCAGCTTTCAAAAGAGCTGCTATAGAGTTTTGAGCAGATCCTTCCGTTTTCCAATAACCTCTGTGAGCGATAATTTGCTGTGCACTCAGACTTGTCAAGCCGGCAAATAAAATCATTAGGAGTAAGAGTGATTTCTTTTTCATAGTCAAACATTTTATATCTGAATAATTTTTTAAAGATACAATATTTGTTTAAACTATCACGGCGTATGGAGTGATAAATTATTCTAATATTATTTCAATAACAGGAATTTCAACATCAGGTTTCAATATAGGTAAATTCAAGTTTAAGTCATTAGCTGTAGAAGCATCCTCGACTCTATGATGTCCGTAAGGTTCCGTTATTTTGAGTTCGGAATTATCATGCAGAAACTGTGCATATTTTACTTTACCCTTATAACCGGGGAGTCTGAAATTCTGCATAGGATAATCCAATAAATGGATATACAACCTATTTGTATCAGGATTGTAAGTTAACATGCAATTATCCGGCACTTCAAACTCCGCCGGAGCCTCGGTGCAATTATAAATAGAAGGGTAATTGTAATGCATCCATTCTTCGAGTTTTGAGAGTGCATCCTTTGCTCTTTGATCAAACTCTCCACGAGCTGTAGGGCCTACATTTAGCAATAAATTTCCACCTTTACTTACTGAATTGATTAATAAACCAAGTAACTGTTTACTATTTTTCCATGATGTTTCATCGCGATAATAACCCCAGCTTCCGGAAAATGTTTGGCAAGTTTCCCATGGCACTCGTTCGCCATTAATTTCCGGCCATTTTTCAACTTTATACTGTTCTGGTGTAATGAAGTCCCATCCACCCTTAACGTCGCGTAAATCGGCCCTGTCATCTATCAGTATGCCTGGTTGAAGTTCTCGTACCATCTTAACCAGTTCTACAGATCCCCAGTCATCCCGTCCTTTACCAAACTCACCGGGATATGAGTAGTCAAGCCAAAGGATATCAATTTTACCATAGTTCGTTAGTAATTCCATAACCTGGTTTTTAAGATATTCTCGATATTTGTTCATATCGCGACCAATATTTAGTTTGTCATACTCCTCCTTTGAGTTTACTGAAGGACGCATAGGATGAACTCTATCAATAGTAAAATTGGGATGATGCCAATCAATTAGTGAATAGTAAAAACCCACTTTTAATCCTTCAGCTTTGAAAGCATCTACCCATTCCTTGATAATGTCTTTACCATACGCAGTGCTCATTATATCCCAATCGGTATATTTTGAATCGAACATACAAAAGCCATCATGATGTTTAGTTGTTATCACAGCATATTTCATTCCTGCTTTTTTTGCCTGACGAGCCCAGTCTTTAGGATTGTATAAATCGGGATTAAAATATTCACGATACTTTTCGTACTCATTTAACGGAATCTGTTCACGAGTCATTACCCATTCATGCCTCGCAGGCATTGCATAAATTCCCCAATGTATAAACATACCGAAACGATCATTTGTCCACCATTTCATTCGCTCTTCCTTCTGAGATTCTGTTTCGTCCCAGATTTTTTCCTGTGCGTTAACAACATTGTTGTTTATGACTGTTAGAAACAGCGCTATCGCGATTAAAATTTTACTATTCATGAATATTATTTATTTTTTAATGGTTACGGCGTTCTCGTCTGAAAGCTCTGTCCTTACATCATTCACTTGGTCCAATCCGTTTTCAAATGTATTGTTCTCAATCAGAACATTTCTTACTTTTTCGAAAAAAAAGTGATGTTTGTTCCAATGGAACGGTTTAAATTCGGTATTGAACATAACGGTGTTATTTCTGAAAATTAGTCCATCAGTCGATTTTGCATAAACTAAAGGTCTGTCGAATGTTTCAAAAGTATTCCCTTCGATGACAATCCCGGAATGGAAAAACAGCTTTTGATCCTCCAGGTTAGGAATTTCAGGGTATATGGATATCACAGCATTGGTAAACTGATAATTGGCGGTTAGTGCATTGATGAAATGGTTGTTGCGTATGATAACTTCCCTGCAAGCTCCCGTTTCGAACCAACCGTTACAATCGCCGCATAGTAAGATAGCTGTACCGTGCGTATGATCGAATAGGTTGTTTTCACATACAATCCGTCTTGGGGTGCTAAATAATGACCCCCTGGCCCGATTATTCAGAATAATATTATTGGAAAAATGGACTTCCGGTGTCCAGGTGAGATTTTCAATACCGAATTTACCTTTTTCTGATATTTCTAGTGGAAGTGATTCGTTGAATTTGATCTCAAATTCTTTCGCTCCAAGTTCAGACGGTTTGTCAATCGCTTCTATTGTTGCAATTGTATTTATATGACCATCCACAATTTCCATCTTCTCAGATTCTATAAACTGTACACTATCGCCTGTTTCACCCCATTTGAAACCCCACGTCTGAGGGTGCATATATCGCACCTGTAATGTATAGTCGTCCACCCTTTTGGTAATCCGCAAATAGGTACCATGTACATTAATTGCATCGTCGGCCATACCCTCATAAAGTCCATTTTGAGAAACAATGATTCCCTTGCAGGCAGAGAAATGAGTCGCATCAGCCTGAGTAGTAAAGTAGCGCGGATCGTCATCACCTTTGAGACAAACGCTGAAACCATCCAGTGTGATGTTTTCGCACATTTGGGCTAGCAATCCCATTCCTTCTGCGTAATGTACTGTAACATTTTCAATTGTAGTATTGTGACTCTCACTCAAAAAGATGCCCGGGGTGGGGCGGTAGTATGAGCGAAGCACAAACCGTTCTCCCGGAGAAGTCTCTTTTGCCTGATCCCATCCTTTAAGACTGAGAATATTGGGTGATTGTTCACTCACCGATTGAGGGTTAAAGTTAAGATCACGACGAAGATAAGTAAGCCGCTTGTCCTCGCGGAACGACATTGCTGACTCCGGCCTGATCTCATACGTTTCACCCAGTATTATTAACTTCTCATTCTCAACACGGTAGTTTCCGGTTGGATAGATCTCTGCCAGAATTTCTTCGTCTTTTTCGTTCACTTCAAGTACTTTGAGTTGACGCAATGCCGGTACTTCGAAATCAATAGAGAAATTTTTCAGTGTAATATTCTCTGCATTTAGCAAAGAAATTGGTATCATCCTGCCATGGAAAATAAATTCGGAACCCTGACCATCGATAGTGATATTTTTCATATTCTCAAAGGCAAAGGCTACTTTTTTTGGATTGTCTTGGTCGTGATTGGAAATGAAATATTCACGTACAAAAGCACTGTCTGGATAAAAATCGTATCGTCCTTTCTTTAATGTAACAGTAATATGTGTAGTGTCTTTGCGTGATTGCAACTGTCCGATCAGTTTAACAGCTTCTACAGACGCATCTTTCTTTGTATTCGGTTTCACATCAAATGTATAATCCTGCTGTTTTGAAGTGCAGCCTGTAAAGATTATCATAGTGATAAAGAGAAAATAGATGTTTTTAAGCATAATTATTATTATCGATTAGTTCTTTCTGAATACTGATTAAAAGAGTGCATGGTGGAGCTATTAATTTATAATCCCGTTTCGTAAATCACCATTGCATTCTCTCGAATAAAATTAGTTAGCCTTAGTTTGCTATCAATTTATAACTTTTCCCTCTTTCTGTATTGAAATCGATCAAAAAAGTATCTTTCAATGAAAGTTCAACATTTGACTCATTCTCAGTCATAACTAAACTTGGTAAATTTGGTTCAGGATAAAAACTATTTGTATTGTTCCCCTGTGCAATTTGTAATGTTGCATTTTTTGACTGAAGGGGAGTATGTGTCCTTAGACGACAATTACCTCCTAGTGTTGAGAGAATTGTAACATTTTTTAATTCACCATTTTCCCATTCTATATTCAAGATAAATCCACCTCTTGCCCGAAGACCTTTGACCGATCCTGTATGCCAGTTGTCAGGTAGTGCAGGTAATACAAATATTTCCTCTGTGTGGCTTTGAAGTAACATCTCAGTGATTCCGGCTGTACCTCCAAAATTTCCATCAATTTGAAAAGGAGGGTGTGCGTCGAACATATTAGAATATGTGCCTCCTCCTTTCATTGAAACATCTGTAGCATCCACATGTTTTAATGCATTTTTCAACATCTTGTAAGCGTGATTACCATCCTCCAGTCTTGCCCAGAAATTAATTTTCCAAGCCATTGCCCAACCAGTACCACCATCTCCTCTTAATTCAAGTGTTCGTTTTGTCGCTTTTGCATAATCCGGATTTACACGAGGCAAAACCTCCTTTCCCGGATGTAGCCCCAAGAGATGAGAAATATGGCGATGTTCGGGGTCTACATCCTCAAAGTCTTTGTGCCACTCCTGAAGTTGTCCTTTGGATCCCATCTGTGGAGGGTACAATCGGGCCAGGGCTGTTTTTAATTCATCCCTGAAGAATGCATCTGTCTCTAATATTTCCGAAGCCCGAATGCTGTTGACAAACAGATCACG
>ENA-UOOR01000626-UOOR01000626.1-fermentation-metagenome-genome-assembly--contig:-NODE-626-length-48557-cov-10.890479_pt1 | contig 48557 bp, 38 predicted proteins | sample MGYA00245780_ERZ724029 | MGnify/ENA primary metagenome ERZ724029 (study PRJEB28704, sample SAMN03018315) | fermentation metagenome | biome: anthropogenic terrestrial biome; feature: soil; material...
TTTTAACTAATTATATCCTCTAATAGATAAGATGTCAATAAAAACAACTTCTTAAATGTATTTCTAAAATTCGTACAGCAAAAATAAGAAAAATTCACTTTAATAATTTATTAAAGATATTTATACTTATTTATGAGCATATGAGGAGGTGAGTATCTAAAGACATCTTAAGGAGGTGACATTTGACTAGATGCATAATGTAATAAGGAATTTTAAAAAAAATAAAGAGTTACTTTTTATGGTCTTACCCGTTACTGTCTGGCTGATTCTCTTTAGCTATCTGCCAATGTTTGGCATAGTGATTGCTTTTAAGGACTATAAAATCCATAAAAACGGTTTTCTATATAGTCTGATCTATAGCAAATGGGTAGGCCTAAAAAATTTTGAGTATCTCTTTAAGACAGATGCTTGGTTAATTACGCGTAACACTATTCTGTATAATATTGTATTTATCGTAACCGGGTTAATTTTTTCGGTGACCTTTGCAATTTTATTATGTGAGGTAGCCAACAGAAGGCTTGCCAAGTTTTACCAGACAACAATGTTTTTGCCGCATTTTCTCTCCTGGGTAGTTGTAGGTTACTTTTTTTACGGTTTCTTAAGCATTGATAAAGGTTTTTTCAATCAAATTTTAAAGATAATGGGAAAAGAGCCCGTTCTCTGGTATTCTGATCCCTCGCCATGGCCTTTCATCTTAATATTTATGAATCTATGGAAGGGAACCGGTTATGGTTCAGTGGTTTATATGGCAGCCATAATGGGTATTGATAAAACCTATTATGAAGCGGCGATGTTGGACGGTGCGTCGAAGTGGCAGCAAATTAAGCATATTACACTTCCGATGCTTAAACCGGTTATGATTATCCTCACTGTACTGGCGCTGGGAAGGATTTTCAACTCTGATTTCGGTCTCTTTTATCAAGTTCCAAGAGACTCTGGAGCGTTGTATGATGTGACCAATGTTATTGATACATTTGTCTTCAGAGGCCTACGGACATTCAGCAATATCGGGATGACCGCTGCTGCCGGTTTTTACCAGTCGATAATGGGTTTTCTTCTGGTGTTAATTTCCAATTACATTATAAACAAGATTGACAGTGAGAATGCTTTATTTTAAGCGGAGAGGGAGTAACAGATGACTCGTAGTGAAATTAACCGTTTCCATAATGATGATTTGCGCAAGCGGCGAGTAGGGGGAAATCGCTTTAATTCTCTGCCACTGGGTGGCGAAATATGCGCTCACTTGATGGTGGGGCTTTTCTCCTTTTTATGTGTGTTCCCCTTTGCCTTTGTGATTATTATTTCATTTACAGATGAGAAGATGCTGGTGGAGAACGGGTATCGATTATTCCCGGAGAAATGGAGTCTGGCGGCATATAAATACATTGTTTCTTCTGGTGAGCAATTGCTGCAGTCCTATTTTATCACCATATTCATTACCATAGTCGGTACGCTAATGGGAGTTTTGATGATGGGCATGTTCTCCTATGCGATTTCTAGGTCAACCTTTAGATACAAGAATTTTTTCACTTTCATGGCTGTATTCACCATGCTTTTTAATGGAGGACTTGTTCCATACTATATGGTATGTACTCAATTACTTCACCTTCGGGATACAATATGGGCTTTAATCTTGCCATTGTGCGTTAATGCTTTTTATATCGTGGTTTTACGGACATTTTTTAAAACAATGGTGCCAGAGTCGGTAATCGAATCCGCCAAAATTGATGGAGCCAATGAGCTTCGGATCTTCTTTCAAATAGCAGCACCGATTGCTAAGCCTGGCATTGTCACCATAGCGTTGTTTTTGACCCTTGGCTACTGGAATGACTGGTTTCAAGCCTTACTTTTCATAGAGAACAATAAGCTTTATCCGGTGCAATATATGCTAAAAAAACTGGAGAGCAGTATTGAATTTATCTATATGTACTCCGGTTATATTGATCCTGTGAAAAGGGTAGAGATTATTGCTTCTCTTCCGACGGAAGCCGTTAGAATGGCTATGGTCGTTCTTGCTACTGGGCCGATCATTTTTGCCTATCCGTTTTTCCAAAAATATTATGTAAGAGGATTAACAGTAGGAGCGGTCAAGGAATAACGGTTTTTGCTGTGATTTATCTTTGCAAACTGATCGTGGTAGTTGTTTATGCTGGTTTGAGTCGCTTACGCCGGCTTCCTAAATATCACAAAGTGATTAAGATCAAAGGCGGGTAAGTCGACCAACTGTCCTGTAGGATTTAATCAAGACCAGATGAATCAACTAGAGCTATTTTCTGGGTAGTCGCAACGTCCAAGAACGAGGATATTCATGAAACTCATGCTGGTGGGGTTGGAAAACAATAAATATTAGGAGAGGAGGTGGCTACACCGGTTGGAAACCATATAGTGAAGTGGCAAATGAGAGTTTTCGATCTTTATTCCACTTCGTGCATTCCAATGGAAAAATGATCTTACATTTAATAAAGGAGGAGTTAATAATGAAAAGCAAAGTGATTCTATCCATAGTCATGGTAGGTTTGCTCGCTCTTAGTATTGGGTTGGCAGGATTTGGTGAGGCTAGAGCAGCGGCAAAGTTGGAGCCATATGAAATCATAATGTATGTAATCGGCACACCCCAGAAGGATTTGGACTTAGTGTCAGCCGAATTGAGCAAATATTTGAAAGAAAAGATTAATACCACGATAAAACTCAGGCAATTTGATTGGGGTGATGAATACAATCAGAAAATGCAGAATATTATCGATTCAGGGCAGCCGTTTGATATCTGCTTTGTTGCTTCTTGGGCCGCAAACTTTCTGCGCAATGCCCATAACGGAGCGTTTTTGCCGTTAGAAAATCTGATTGAAAAGTACGGGCAGGAGATGAAGGCGGTCATTCACCCCTTATTCCTAGAAGGGATTAGGATGAAAGGGCATATTTATGCCATTCCTAACAATAAAGAGTTGGGGAAACAGTCTGTATGGAGGTTTAATAAAAAATACGTGGATAAATACAACATCGATATAACGAAGATCAAAACCCTTGAGGATTTGGAACCTTATCTAAAACTTATTAAGAAAAATGAGTCAGGTGTTATACCCATTTCGGCAGATAGAACCTTCAACCCGTATCTGCCTTTTGATATTATTGGGGAAAGTAGAACTCCTTACGGTGTTTATCTCGACACTAAAGATTATAAGGTGATAAACAAATTTGAAGCACCTGAAACAAAAGAGACCCTGAAGAAAATGCGCCAGTTTTATAAGGCTGGGTATATAAGGGCTGATGTGGCGACAACAATTAAAGGCGATGATGAGAAGACCGGTAAGTGGTTTGTGGGGAAATGCGATACTCAGCCTCTGGCCGATATAATGTGGTCTCAAACCTTGGGGTATCCGGTGGTTTCCACGCCGATTCATGAACCGATTGTCTATAATGAATCAATTACCGGTTCAATGTTTGCGGTTTCTGTGACTTCCCAAAATCCGGAAAGAGCTGTGATGTTTCTTAATCTGTTGAATACAGACCCAAAGGTCAGAAATATGATCGACCATGGAATTGAAGGGAGACATTATAAACTGGTGGGGGACGGCGTGATTGAACTTTTACCTGAACATCGGGATTATGATATGCCTTCATTTGCTTTAGGGAACCTATTTTTGATCTACCGTTACCAGCAAGATCCTCCTGATAAGTGGGAACAATTCAAGAAATTTAATGCGCAAAGCAAAAAAGCCCCCACTCTGGGTTTTGTGTTTGATCCTTCACCAGTGCAGACTGAGTACGCGGCAGTCTGCAATGTTGCTGATGAGTTCAATGCTATGTTATACACTGGTGCGGTTGATCCAAATGTTTATTTGCAAAAAGCTAGCAAGAAACTGAAGGCTGCTGGTGGGGATAAAGTTATGGCCGAGATGCAAAGGCAGATTGATAAATGGAGAGCGGAAAATAGCAAATAGTCGCCTTAACTTAAGAGAATAATATGGCGAACAATTATCAGGTAGAGCTTATGCTTTACCTGATAATTGCGTTAAGTGGGTGAAGTGATGGATTCTAGGCTTGAAAGAGTTCCTTCCGCTGCATTTTATGTCAAGTCTCTGACCCTGCGTTTACCCTATAGGGCTTGCAGATATGATCCTGTGGTAAAGGTTGCAGTATCCAAATCCCGGCCCTTTAGGCATATCAAAACAATCGAAGTACAGCCTTTCAGCTTCAAGCTCCTCCAGTCTTTCAACTTCCCCATTAAGATATTCTGTGATCCTTGTTATTGCCGTATTTACCCTTGCCAGCAGTCCTCCATATCTTATATCAATAATTTCCCATCCGAAGGGTTTTTGTGTTTTAAACCACTGCTCCTTATGAGCAAGTCTCAGTTCTTCGACCCTTTCAAAGAGATCAACAAGTTTTTCCTGCGAAATAAGCCTTAAGGCATCGGTGTCTTTCCTGTCATAGCAATTCTTGATCTCAACACCTATTGTACTTTTAATACTTAAAACCGAACACAATTTGCATGGCATCTCATAGACAATTTTCCATTCTGCATTTTCATCTATATGCTTTTGCATTTTTTTCTGCAAATCTGAATAATATTGCCCAAGTTGAAGGTATTCTACATGCCTGTCAAACATGCCTATAAGTATATCCTGCCACAAAAGATATTTTGACGGATTGGCAACATCAGATTTCTGTCCAGGCAAGGTGTCAGCCTTTGACAATTCCATAAAAGCATCATACTTACCTTTGGTGCAGAATTCAAACCGCTCTTTTAGATTTTCCCTGCGGATCTCTTTTGCATAACCATGTTCCGCATATAACTGCATCCCAAGAAGAGCATTAAATATATTTGTTTCAGCGCCATTGTCACCCCATATTGTTGCAAACACCATTTTAATACCTTCCTTTTTACATGAGGCTAAAGCGGCATTAGTAGCAGTGAAAGTTTTACCATAATTAACACAAATACCATTCCATGTCCATATACCTCCCGCAAAGATGACTTCTTTTCCAAAATCCTTATGCTTTCTTAAAAACACAGAATAACTATCTTCTTCATTATGATAATAATCCCAATATACAAGACCCATATTATCAGGTATTTCCTTAATTACATCCTGGGGAATCACAGCATTGACATCATAATAATCGCCTGTCTTTGATCCCAGTCTAAAATACATATCACTCCAGATCATCGGTTTTAGTCCATATTTATCAGTTATTTCTTTTACCTTGTTGAGATGGCTGCTCATTATATCAAATCTTCTTTTGTAGCCGTGTTTATCCAGGTATCTGCCCAAACCAAGATTGTGAGCCTCATCCATTCCTAAGTGGATTCGTTTACTTCTAAACGGAGCCGAAGCCGCTTTTATCATTTCTTCTATGAAGTGGTAGGTTTCATCGCATTCTGCCAGAAGAATATCAGAAGTATCCTTCATGTTGTTTGCGTAATTCCACTTCAACACCTGTTCAAGATGAGCAAGTGTTTGGATACACGGTATAATTTCTATCCCAAACATATTTGCATAATCATCGCATTCTTTCAGTTCATCATAGCTGTATCTTCCTCGCATATAGCCAAAATAAGGCCTTCCTGGAACTTCGTAAGTATCTTCCATATATAGCATCATCATATTAAGCCCCATAACAGCCATTATTTCCAATAATTTCTTTATACTTTCTACTGTTAAAACAGCATTTCTTGAAACATCAGCCATTATTCCATTCATCTCAAATTGTGGTTCTTCTGTAATGTGGAAATCTTTGCCCTTTTGAAGGTTTTCCACAAGTAATCCTAACGCCCTAAAGAAGTGGTTCTTTGTCTTGGATTTTATAAATCCGTTTCCATGTTTAAAACCAACTTCAATATTCCCAGACCCAAGTTCGACTTTCACGGGTATTCCATCCTGGCAAACCTCAAAACCCAGTGTATCTCCCAATACTTTAATTCCATTCAGAACTGAATTGATTTCGCCCTCGAATTTAATTTCCATTATAATACCTCCATAAATTATTATTTCCTCGTTTGAAAAAACAAGACCGATTTTTTATCGCTTATGTGAATGTTAATCTCAAACTGCTCTATTATGTTGACAAAAAGTGTTCCACTAACGCTAATCTGAACCTATTGCACTTACGCTAACAGTGGTTGGATTTTACCTCCTTTCGAGTTTTGAAAATCCAAATTACCCTGTTGTAATCTGTTTTGCAGTCGATATAATGGAGTATTTATATCTGGGATGTAAGTATTATACGTGTTAGTCGATCAATGAGTGCTGCCGTCAGCATTGTGTATGAAGTTGTTTTTCTCTACAATAAAAAAGATATTATCATTGGTCGAAGGTTTAAAACACAGGAAGAAGCTAAGCTCGTTATTGTAGAATATGTTGAAACTTTAATAACTGTAAGAGGTTACATTCTAGCATGGGGAATATGTCTCTAGTGGAATATGAACACCAATTTTGTACTAAAAATGTTGCATAAAAAATTATGGAAGTATTAGTACCCTATTATCCAGTGGAAAAATGAAATATTTAAGTAATTTATAGTTTTTTTACAGAGTTTCTCTCAACTAATTGTGTACTTAAAATTATGTTTGTATAAGGTACTTGAGAATTTTCTGCCCTATAAATCAGCTGCTCTAATGCTTTTTCGCCCATAGCCTGCTTTGGTACATCGATAGTGGTCAATCCAGGGTTTAAAAGTTCTGATATATTATCGAAACCAATAACGCTTACGTCATCAGGCACCTTTATTCCCATTTCATAGAGTGCGTTTATGAATGTTATAGCCGTAGTATCATTAACACAAACCCACGCTGTAGGGAAATTTTTTAGCTTTTTGGTAGAATTGATTTTATTCTTATAATATTCCGTTTCGATGTAAACTGCATCAAGCCAGAGGAAGTCATTGCTTACGGTCAGGTTAAATTCCTTCATATACTTTAGGTAAGCTTCATATCGTTCAATAAAACTGTAAGCAGATATGGAATTGTTTATAAAGCCAATATTTTTATGATGGTTCTGGCACAAGTATTTAATAGCTTTATAAATACCTGTTTTGCTGGAAGAATTAATATAATCACACTCTATGTTTTCACTGAAATGGTCGACGACTACAACAGGAATATTTGTTTCCTTTATTCTTTTTAAGAGTACATCGCTGATCGTACCTACAATTATATACCCATCACTGGGATGGCTTGTTATGGAAGAAAAAGTTTCAGATTTATCCTCTTTGGTTTCATCAATATTTTCTATACTTAACTTGATATTTTTCTTATTGGCGTAATGGCCTATCCCATAAAATACCTGAGGCCAGAAGGTTACGTCTGCAAAAAAGGATTGTCTACAAATAATTGTAATCTTGTTAATTGTTTTTTTGTTTTGCAAGACTTTTTTATAGCCCATATCGGTAGCCAGTTTAACAATTTTTTCTCTTAATTCTTCACTAACACCAGGAGCACCTCTTAAGGCTTTAGAAACGGTGTTCTTAGAGACATCCAGAACTGCAGATATATCTTCCAGAGTTACTTTTGACATTTTAATCACCACACAAATTATTTTTACAGTTTCCTCCAAATTGGCCAAACATCAAGAAGATGAGCATTGCACTGCTTCCTCTAATGTTCTTTACAAGTCATCGATAACAAATTATGGTTGTTGTTATATAAAGTTACCAAAGGGCGGGTATACCAAAATGTATTAGCTATAAACATAGTTTAAACGATAGTAAGGTTAAAATCAATACAAAACATTTAAGGTTATAGTTATAAAAACCAACTATATAGTATCCAGATAACATCAATTTTAGAAGCTGTTACACAAAAATAAGGTTACAAACCAAGTTATATAATTGCCTCATAAACAGATGAGAGTCTCTTAAACGCTGCATACTAAGCTCGTAGCAGGATCTTGTAACACCAATTACTTGGGCTTTGTTTTGATTCCAAACTTTTTTATAGAGTTACAATTGGCGATAATGTATGTGATTTATAAGAAAAAGCATACATAAATAATTGACTTTTGAAATATAATGAATTATAATTAATATAAATATTAAGTTAAAAAAGGGTTAAAAAGAGTTACAAAAATAATAATTATAACCTATACCTAACACTTCCGCAACGTGATAAGTACAAAGGGCAGGAAGATGATTAATAAAATTACGAGGTGGTGAGGGAGAATGTTCTAACTAGTGATGATAGTTAGAAGGCGGTATTATTTAGTGACACTTGGTTAGGTGTCAAAATTTGGATGAAATTAAGAGTTATTAAGGAGGAAGTATGTATGAAAAGCAAAAAGATTGTAAGTCTAGTTCTCGTGGCAGCATTGGTTGGGTCGGCGCTGGTTGGTTTTGCAGCGCCAAGACAAAAGGGGATGAAAATTTCCATCACTCTTATGGCCGGCCCCAAGAGGCCAAATAGCTGGTTTCAAGCAGAATTGGGGAAAAAGTTGAATGCAAAGTTTGATTTTATTATGCTACCGGGCTGGGAAGAAAAAAATATGAAAACAAACCTGCTTATGCAGGACAAGGACAAAAGACCGGATGTATTATGGTTTAACGGTATGGCAAAGGAATATAGGCAGTGGGTGGAGGCTGGGCTGCTGGTTGATGTAGTGCCTTTACTAAAGAAGACAAAGAACAAGAATATGCTGAAGAAATTTACTCCGGAGATTCTGTTTGCCTCCTATGAAAATGGCAAGATATACAAGATTCCTACAGACATAGGCGGAAAGGGATGTTGTATGAGCACCTTTGTTCGAAAGGACTGGCTCGATAAATTGGGCTTAAAACCACCAACAACCCTGGAAGAATTCATTGATGTAGCTAGAGCATTTACTAAAAATGATCCCGATGGAAATGGTAAAGATGATACATATGGATTTGGCGGGCAAAATTCCGGGTCAGTAGACTGGAGGTTTTTTTCGCCTGTATTCTATGCTTTTGGATATGATCCTGATCAATTTGGGATGTACAATGGCACGGTTAAGATTGGGGCAACAGTTCCCGAGACCAGGAAAGCTTTGGAAGTGCTTAGAGATATGTACAAGGAAGGCTTGATAGAACCTACTGTATTTACTGGTAATGATATAGGGCAGATGGTAGCGAAAGGCAGGATTGGTATGTTCTACAGCTGGCAAAGTTTTTATGAGCCCGATGACACTTCGTATAAAGCGCTTAAGGCCAATGTTCCAGACGCAGAACTGCTACCGCTAGATCCGATTAAAGGGCCTGAAGGATTAAGCGGTGATTATCCGGAACCACTCGGATCATGGTGTTATATAGTTGTGACCAATCATAATAAAAATCTTCAGGGTGTTGTCAATGTACTCGATGAAATGATGACTCCTGAAATCAAAATGCTCAATGAGTACGGAGAACACGGGAAGCATTATGTAATGGAAAACGGTAAACCGAAGAGAACAATAGCTGAAGAAGAGAAAAATAGCCTCGGATTAGGATCTCTGGGCTGGATATGTTTTGGCGACTTGCCGGTAACAAGAGATGCTAAGTTGGTAAAACTTGAAGAGGATCGAGCAAGGACTGCCAACCAGATGAGGATGGAGGAAAGAATAATTCACTTCAATCTAAGTGTAAGGGAGAACTGCCCTACCTGGCTAAAATATGTAACAGAAATCAGTGATCTGAAAAACGAAGTGTTTGTAGGTATAATAACCGGACAGAAACAAATTTCTGAATATGATAGGTTTATTGAAGCTTACTACAATAAATTTGAGGGAAAACAGATAGAAAAAGAAGTAACTGAACTTTATAAGAAGGAGAAGGCTTTATTCGAAGAATTTAAAAGGTTTTATGACAAGGAATTAAAAGTAAAATAACATGATTTTTACCTTAGCCAAGAGAATAATTTAAGCATATTAAGGAATTGCAATAATTGGTTGATTTACGATTTAACCACAAAATATTGATCGCCTAAAGAATTCTACGATACTTGTCGTTCACCCGGCTTCGATTTTCATTACTGACGTGTGCTGATGGTAGCCGGCGTGAACGACTACCTAAATTAAAGTCAAGCGCTAGGGGCTATTTACGTTGTCCCCAGATTCAACTGTCACGCCACAATATATTGATAGCCTTTCCGCAAGCAACTCACTGCAGTATGCTTGGTTTTTGCATAGCGCTATCTGCATTCAGTATGGAAAGCATATGGTGAATGCAGGTAATGTCTATCTCATTTAATTTTAAGAAGGTGAAGCAATGAGTAAAATAGATACATCTATTAATACCGGAATAGTAGAGAAAACTCCTTACACGGTAAAAAAGGGTAAGCTTTGGCGGAACATAGTTAGGAATAAGTTTTTATATTTATTAATATTGCCTGGGTTAATACACCTGATAGTATTCAAATATTTACCTATGTATGGAGTTGTAATTGCATTTAAAGATTATAATATGTTTAAAGGTGTTTTTGAGAGCCCCTGGGTAGGATTGAAAAACTTCAAGGATCTGTTCCATACTGCAAAGTTTCCTTTAGTGATGAAAAATACTTTAGAGATAAGTCTGTTAAAGATGCTGTTTGGGTTTCCGGCGCCCATAATTCTTGCGCTTCTTTTAAACGAGTTAAAAAACCTGAGATTCAAGAAGACTACCCAAACTATAGTTTATCTTCCTCATTTCATATCATGGGTAATTTATGCGGGGATAATAAGGACGTTCTTAAATCCGGTTGATGGTTTTATAAATGAAATAATCAAGATATTAGGTGGTGCGCCATACGATTTTTTAGGGAGCAGAAGTACGTTTAGAAGTGTTTTGGTTATAACCGATATTTATAAAGGGATAGGATGGGGTACAATTATTTATCTGGCTGCCCTTGCCGGTGTCGATTCTCAATTATACGATGCCGCAACAATTGATGGCGCTGACCTTTTCCAGAAGATGAGGTATATTACAATACCATGTATAAAGCCGGTAATAATGACTTTGTTTATATTGGGACTTGGCGGCATACTGAATGCCGGATTTGAACAGATTTTCCTTTTGTATAATGATATGGTGCTTCCGATCGCCGATATCATTGATACCTACGTTTATAGAAAGGGTATCAAGGAAGCTGCTTACAGTCTCGGCGCCGCTGCCGGAATGTTTAAGTCGGTAATTGCGGCGGTGCTAATAATACTGACGAACAAGGTTGCGAATAAGATAGGAGAAGAGGGAATCTGGTAAGAGATTGTTGCAGAGTGTCCGGCATAGGTTGAAGGCTTACGGCTTGGATACATACTTCGACGCCGGAAGTGGAGATTCTGTAACAGGGATGAGGAGGAGAAAGGTATGGCAATGCGGGAATCACGCAAAGAAAAAATATTTCATTGGATTAATGCTATGGCGATGGTATTGCTTATTATAGTCATGGTTTATCCTTTTTGGTACGTAATTATGTACTCGTTAAGCAAGCCGTATTTGGCTATCAATGGAGGGTTTTTTTTACTACCCAAAGGGTTCACTTTGGAGGCATATAAGACGGTACTGAGAAACAGGTCGATAATAACCGGTTTTATCACTTCGGCTGTCGCTACAGTTGGCGGTGCATCACTGGGGACTATTCTTGCTGCGATGACAGCATACTCCCTTTCAAAAAAGAATATGCCGGGGAGGAAGCTTTTAACATATGTGTTCTTTTTTACAATGTTTTTTGGCGGCGGTTTGGTTCCGGAATATCTTCTGTATAAACAATTTCGTTTGCTCGACACATACTGGGTATTGTTTCTGCCGGGGTGCTTGAGCGTGTGGAATATTCTGGTTATCAAAAATTTTTACAGGAGTATTCCAGACAGTCTTGAGGAATCGGCAAAGATTGATGGGGCGTCAGAGATTTCAGTATTCTTTAGGATTATTATTCCGCTATCAAAACCGGTGATGGCTACAATAGCTTTATTTCTGGCGGTACATTACTGGAATGACTTTTTGACATCAGTACTGTTTATCTTTGATAAGGATAAATGGTCTCTGCAGGCAGTACTGCGTGAGATCATAACAAATACACAGGAGGCAATGACAAGACAGGGTATAACGATTAGAAACGAATATGCTTCAAATGTATCCCAAAAGACCATAACAATGGCGACTATTATGGTGTCGACAATACCTATTTTAGTTGTTTACCCCTTTGTACAAAAATACTTTGTCAAGGGAACGATGATAGGTTCGGTAAAAGGCTAAAAAGGTAGCATAAAGAAGGAGAGAAACATGATGGCAAAATATCAAGTCAGTGGTCAGTCTATTCCCAACATCCCCTGGGAGGACAAACCGAAAGGGTGTAAGGATGTAGTGTGGAGGTATAGCAAAAATCCAGTTATACCAAGAGATCTACTTCCTATGTCAAACAGTATCTTTAATAGTGCTGTTGTTCCTTTTAACGGAGAATTTGCAGGGGTGTTCAGATGTGATGACAAATGCAGGAAAATGCTAATCCATGCAGGTAGAAGTAAGGATGGAATAGACTGGAACATAGATGAAGAACCGATTAAGTTTATTTGTGACGACAAAGAGATAGGCAAGTTTATTTATGCCTATGATCCGAGGGTTTGCTGGATAGAGGATAGATACTATGTTACATGGTGTAATGGCTATCATGGCCCGACAATAGGTGTAGCCTACACCTATGATTTTAAGAAATTTTACCAGAGGGAAAATGCATTCCTGCCATACAATAGAAATGGTGTTATGTTTCCCAGAAAAATTAATGGTAAGTTTGCTATGCTTAGCAGGCCAAGTGATACCGGACACACTGCTTTCGGGGATATATTCTACAGTGAGAGCCCGGATATGACTTACTGGGGAAAACATCGCCATGTAATGAGTAAAGCCGAAGGGTGGCAGAGTACAAAAATAGGGGCTGGTCCTGTGCCGATAGAAACTTCTGAGGGGTGGCTGCTTATATACCATGGAGTATTGACGTCATGCAACGGCTATGTTTACAGTGCGGGAGCAGCGATTTTGGATATTAATGAACCATGGAAAGTATTATACAGGTCCAGGCCCTATATCATATCTCCACAGACTATTTATGAGTGTGCAGGTGATGTGCCGAATGTAGTATTCCCGTGTGCTGCGCTTGTGGATGCTGATACAGGACGTATTGCAATATACTATGGAGCTGCTGATACTGTAACAGGGATTGCTTTCGCTTATGTAGATGAACTTATAGATTATCTTAAAAAGTATTCAATGTGAGAACCTGTAAAAGAGGAAGACTGATAATAGTACAGTGGCCAGTTTTCTACCATGTTATGAGGAATTGTTATAAATTTAAAAGATTAATAATGATTAAAACAGGTAATAGCTTATCGGAGGACATAAGATGACAATTGTTGATAACAGCAAAAACAAATATAGGATTATAGCATACTTAAGTGATCGAGGGGTATGGGATGAGCAGGATATAGATGTAGAAAAGCTTACACATATTAATTATGCTTTCGGGCTAATAAAAGATGGGAGAGTACAAGGACGGCATCTGAAAAAGTTGGATAAGCTATACAGGGTTAAGAGAAAAAATCCGGAACTAAAAACCCTAATCTCCATAGGGGGATGGGGTGCTGAAGGGTTTTCGGATGCGGTAATAACCGAAGAATGTAGAAATGCATTTGCTGAAAGTGCAGTAGATTTTATGGTGAATAATGGGTTTGATGGGATTGACATAGATTGGGAATATCCCTGCTGCAGCCAGGCTGGGATTATATCAAGGCCAAATGACAGGGAAAACTTCACTCTGATGTTGAAAACGCTAAGGGAAAAGCTTGATAACCAAGGAATAAAGGATGGTAAGAACTATATACTTACCATTGCATTAGGTGCGGGTCAGAAATATATTGATAATATAGAGATGGAAATAATACATATTTACTTGGATTTCATTAATATAATGACCTATGACCTAAGGGGAAGTTTTACTAATATCACCGGGCATCATTCCAATTTGTTTTCCCCAAATGGGGATATGCGAGAGATAAGTGGGGATGCGGCGGTAAACGTTCTTCTTTCTGTCGGGGCGCCATCCGAAAAAATAGTAATCGGCGCGGCTTTCTATGGTCGCCTATGGGAAAAGGTTCAAAATCAAAATGATGGCTTGCATGTAAGTGCACTTAGTACAGGCTGTATAACTAGGAATTATTCAGAGCTGGTAGAATATTATATTAATCGAAATGGTTTTACAAGGTATTGGGATGACTGTGCAAAATCCCCGTACCTGTTTAATGGAAGTACTTTTATATCCTATGATGATGAAGAATCCCTTGAACATAAAGCAAATTATGTAATTACCCGCAATATAGGCGGTATTATGTTTTGGGAGTACTCATTGGATAATACCAACAGGCTTATAAATAAAATTTATTCTATTTTAGGGGGATAAACATGTATTTTATTGATGAAAGAATCAGAAAAATACTAAATGAACTAAAAGGATATGTTTATAAAGATTCAACTAAAGTTGGGAACTTTTTATGCAAAGATGGAAACTACTCTTCTATTGAAGCAGTAGAGGGTTCATCCGAGCCATGGAAGGATTTTGGTTCGGATGATGTATGGGGCGGATTGGATGTGCACTGTTGGTTCAGAACCAAGTTGGCAGTCCCCGAAAAATATCAGGGGAGAACCATCGCTTTGAATATATCAACAGGGATAGATGGGTGGGATGCTACTAATCCGCAGTTTATCCTATATCTCGACGGAGAAGTTGTTCAAGGGCTTGATGTAAATCATAGGGAAGTAATCATTTCCAACTCGGCAGAGCCCGGACGTATATACAATATTGATTTGCATGCATACGGGGGAAGAATAAACAATAAGAGCTTGCTCCAGGTATTCCTGGTGGATGTTGACCCTATGATCAGAGATATTTACTATAATATTCAAGTTCCGTTATGGGTAGTTGAAAAGCTTGAAAAAAGCAGTAAAACCAGAATGGATATTGTGACAGTTCTTAACGAAACTATAAATTTACTGGATTTGAGAAAACCATTCTCAGAGATGTTCTATGCTTCTCTGGAAAAAGCGAATGAGTATATAAAGAAAGAATTCTATGAAAAGATGTGCGGAAATACGGAAGCTGTTGCTACCTGTGTCGGGCATACGCATATCGATGTTGCATGGCACTGGACTGTCGCCCAGACCAGGGAAAAGGTAGCTAGAAGCTTTTCTACTGCGCTCAGGCTAATGGAGGAATATCCTGAATTTGTATTTATGTCCAGCCAGCCACAGCTTTATAAATTCCTCAAGGAAGACTACCCGCAAATTTATGAGAAAATAAAGCAAAAGGTCAGTGAAGGCGTTTGGGAGCCGGAAGGTGCAATGTGGCTTGAAGCGGACTGTAATGTGACTTCTGGTGAATCACTGGTAAGGCAGATAATGTTTGGCACGAGGTTCTTTAAAAAGGAATTCGGGGTAAAAAACGAAGTACTCTGGCTGCCGGATGTATTCGGTTATAGTGCTGCTTTGCCGCAAATCCTCCAAAAATCAGGTATTAAATATTTTATGACTACGAAGATATCATGGAACCAGTTCAATATGTTCCCCTATGATACCTTTATGTGGCGTGGAATTGACGGCACTGAAATCCTGACATACTTTATAACGACAAAAGATCCATATTACAACCCGAATTCATTTTTTACGACATATAACGGGCAAATACATCCAGGGTCAATTATGGGCGGATGGGAAAGATACCAGCAGAAAAATATAAATAATGACATTTTAATATCCTATGGCTTTGGTGACGGGGGCGGGGGACCTACCATGGAGATGCTTGAAACGGCAAGGCGAATGAGTAAGGGGATACCAGGGTGCCCAAAGGTGCAAATGGGCACTTCTGCTGACTTTTTTCACCGGCTTGAAGATGCGGTAAAAGGGGATAAGCGTCTGCCTAAATGGGTTGGTGAGCTCTATTTCGAATACCATAGGGGTACATATACCTCAATGGCCAGGAATAAAAGAGATAATAGAAAGAGTGAATTCACATACCAGAATGCGGAGTTTTTATCCGCAGTGGCAATGGGGATGGGCTTGAGTTATCCACAGGACAGTATCAACAGGGCTTGGGAGAATATCCTGTTAAACCAGTTCCATGATATATTACCAGGAACCTCCATCAAAGAAGTGTATGATGTCACCAAAAAGGAATACGAGCAGATACTTGAGTCCGGGAAAGGTATTATTAACAATGCTCTTGGAGTTATTGCCCCAAATATCCGACTAAATAATGCATCCGTTCTGGTATTCAACACATCATCCTTTAAACGCAGCGATGTAGCGGTAGTGGATATGCCGCAGAGCTCAGACGGATTGTCTGTGAGGGATGAAAATGGCAATATACTTCCAGGACAGGTAATAGATGATAATGGAACTAAAAAGTATATGTTTTTTGCTACCAATGTACCAGCACGCGGGTACAAAGCTTTCACCATGCTGGATGGAAATGCTACTGCGGATTCAGGCATTCAATGTGAAGAAGATAGGCTTGAAAACAGGTTCTTTAGAATTAATTTTGATGAGAATGGAAGAATATCGAGTTTATATGATAAAGTCAACAGACGCCAGATTCTTAAGGAAGGTGAGAAGGGGAACGTATTGCAGGCTTTTGAAGACAAGCCTATGAATTACGACTGTTGGGATATTGATATCTATTATCAGGAAAAAATGTGGGAGATTGATAATGTAGAAAGCATGAGGGTTATCGAGAACGGTCCAGTAAGAGCCGGAATTGAGATCAGAAGACACTTCCTGGATTCAATTATTGTACAAAAAGTCTTTATTTACTCGGATATACCGAGAGTGGATTTTGATACGTATATTGACTGGAAGGAAAGTCAGATACTGTTAAAGGCTGCTTTCCCTGTAGATGTACATGCAGATAAAGCTACGTATGATATACAGTTTGGCAACCTTGAAAGATCTACACATTGGAATACCTCATGGGACATAGCACGTTTTGAAGTATGCGGGCACAAATGGGCCGATCTATCGGAAGAGGGCTACGGTGTCAGCCTTTTGAATGATTCCAAGTATGGATATGATATAAAAGATGGTGTAATGAGGCTTACTCTGCTGAAGTCCGGAATCGAGCTTAATACTGATGCCGATAAGGAAGAACATCATTTTGTTTACTCACTTTACCCGCATGCCGGTGGATGGAAGGAAGGTAAGACTGTAGAAATGGCATATGGGTTAAACCTGGGAGTATATTCATTTATAGAAGAAGCCCATGACGGAAGTCTTCCGGAAACGTTGTCATTCATATCTTCAGACTGTGGTAATGTAGTCATAGATACTGTAAAAAAAGCTGAAGACAGTGATGATATAATCGTAAGAATTTTTGAATGTCATAACAAGCGTAGCGAAGTTACAGTAACCTACTATAAGGAAATAGAAGATGTAACCGAATGTACGCTTATGGAAGATGAAATATCAAATGTAGCAGCGGAATCCAACCAGTTTACATTTACAATAAAGCCTTATGAAATAAAGACATTTAAAATAAAATCAAAGTAATTCAATTTACAATTTATTACGATTGTATTTAGCTTGACCTTTGTTTATAGGGCGCCAAAGGTGAGATAAAGCGTCAATCGTAAGCTATTATCAAGCTTTTTGCGTTGTATCCTTTTTAAAAGGTTCCAATACAATATATGATGTTTGACTTGTATCAGGCTATATTGTATTGGGATAATTAAATCAAAAGACAACGGTAAAAAGCCCATTATCTGACTGAGGGAGTTTGATAATATGATGCAGGAATGGTTTAAAGATGCCAAGCTGGGGATCTTCATTCATTGGGGAATCTATGCAGTAAACGGCATAACTGAGTCCTGGTCCTTCTATAGCGGTGGAATATCCTACGAAGATTATATGAAGCAGAGTGAGGGCTTTACAGCAAAAAATTATGATCCTAAAGACTGGGCAAGACTTTTTAAAAAGGTGGGGGCGAGATATTCGGTACTTACTACCAAGCACCACGATGGAGTAGCTTTGTGGGATACAAAGATGAATGACTGGAGTGTTGTTAAAAAGACGCCTGCAGGAAGGGATCTTGTAAAGCCGTGGGTGGATGCAATTAGAGAGGAAGGGTTGAAGGTGGGATTGTATTATTCCCATCTGGACTGGTCTCACCCTGATTATGCCACAATATACAGGGAGGATGAAAGGGAAAACCTTGCAAACCTGAAGAGGAATAGATTCTGTCATCCGCAGGGAGAAGAGGATTTTGAGGCATGGGCAAGATTCCTTAAATTCCATAGGGGGCAGTTAAGGGAGCTGATGGAGAATTTTGCGCCTGTGGATTTGCTATGGTTTGACGGTGACTGGGAAAAAAGCGCAGAGCAGTGGAAAATGAAAGAGCTGAGAGAATACCTCCACAAATTTAATCCAAACGTGGTGTTAAACTCACGTATATGGGGATACGGGGATTACAAGACTCCTGAGCAAGGTATCCCTGTGTTAAGGCCTGAAGGACCCTGGGAGTTTTGCGTAACCATAAATGATTCCTGGGGTTATCAGCACAGGGATAAAAATTATAAGTCGGTAAGACAGATTATAAGAATGTTTGCCGAATGCATAGGTATGGGGGGCAACATGCTCCTCGATATAGGCCCTAAGGAAGATGGAACCATCGATCCGGAACAGGAAAAGAGACTGCTGGGACTGGGAGAATGGATCAATAGGCATGAGGAAGCTATATTTTCAACAAATGCCGGACTTCCGACAGGGCATTACCATGGCCCTTCGACAGTTTCCAAGGATAATAGTGTACTGTACCTTTTCTGCTTTGACAGGCCTTATGAGGATATAATGGTAAAGGGGATAAGGAATAAAATCAGGAAGATTACTGCGGTAGGAAGCGGAATTGAGTTGAAATATAAGAAAATCGGCGGGGCGCCGTGGGTCAAGATACCGGGCATTCTATGGATTGATGTGCCGGAGGAAGTTATCGATCAGGATTGCACTGTTATAAAGGTCGAATTGGAAGGTGAGCCGGATCTATACAGGGAGAGCTGCCATGAATAAGTATAAATTAGCACAAGTAACTAACCTAGGAGAGCAAAAATATCTCAAAAAAGGAGTGATACTGTGAAGTTAAACGGCGTTCAGGAAACGTTTATTAACTTCGCTCCAAGGCATTATATATGTAAAAGAGCAAAAGAAAAGCTGTCAATTGACGGTAAAATTGATAAGAACTTTTGGAAGGATGCTCCATGGAGTGACAATTTTACCGATATAGAAGGGGATATAAGACCTCAGCCGGCTAAAAGAACAAGAGTAAAAATGCTATGGGATGATGAATATCTTTATTTTGGGGCAGAAATGGAAGAGGACAGAATATGGGCCACTCTTACTGAAAGAGATTGTGTGGTCTTTTTTGATAATGATTTTGAAATATTTATTGACCCCGATGGAGATACACATAACTACTATGAGTTTGAGATGAATGCATTTAACACATTATGGGACCTGTTTCTCACAAAGCCTTACAGAGATAACGGGAGACCAGTGAATAGCTGGGATATAAAGGGTATTAAAACAGCGGTACAGATAAAAGGAGAAATAAACAATCCTGAAGCCGACAATATAGGCTGGAGTGTAGAGGTGGCCATGCCATGGTCAGTGTTGAAGGAATGTGCTCCTGGACAAAGACCACCAAGAAATGGAGAATACTGGAGGATTAACTTTTCAAGGGTGGAATGGCGGACTGAGATTGTAGACGGTAAATATTCCAAATGTATAAATCCGGATACCGGGAAGCCGTACCCCGAGGATAACTGGGTATGGTCTCCAACCGGGGTTGTTAATATGCATTATCCGGAATTGTGGGGATTTGTTGTTTTTGCTGAGGAGACTATAGATTTTACAATACCAGAGGATGAGTTTATAAAATGGGAATTAAGAAAAATGTATTACCGTCAGCGCAACTACTATGAGAAGAAGGGTAGGTTCTGCAGCTGCTTTGATGAAATAAGGGGAAACGACAAATGGACAATCAATCCTTCAATTGAAACAACCAGCAGCCTATTTCAGATATCGGCGCCTTCCAGCGATAGACGAGGACAGATATGTATAAGGGAAGACGGACAAACATGGAGGGAGTGATAAATATGAACGCTCTATTTGGATTGGACCAGAACTATACTAATCTTATAGAAGAAAGATTCAACGAAAAAAAGGGAATAACTGCAGCAAGAGAAAAGGAGCTTTGTTCAATATTTAATGACAGTCTTTCTGAGGAGGAAGAAATAGCTTTAAAATACTTGTATGCCTATATGCCACTAAACGATCTTGGAGATCATGACGGTAAGTTTTTCCTTTCCCATGTGAGGAAGATATTAGAGGTTAGGTGTAAAACACCATGGGGAGCCAAAATCCCCGGGCGGCTATTCCTTCATTTTGTGCTTCCCATAAGAGTTAACAACGAGAATCTTGAAATATATTGTGATACTTTTTTTGATGAATTGTTTGACCGGGTTAAAGACCTTTCAATGTGTGATGCAATCCTGGAAATAAACCATTGGTGCCATGAAAAAGCAACGTATGTTGGCAGTGATATAAGGACAATATCTCCTCTCACCTTAATGAAAAACGGACTCGGAAGATGCGGGGAGGAATCAGTGTTCACCACCGCTGCTTTAAGAAGCTTGTGTATCCCGGCGCGGCAATGCTACACACCACGTTGGGCCCATTGTGACTCAAATCATGCATGGGTTGAAGCGTGGGCTGATGGTGAATGGTATTTTCTTGGGGCCTGTGAACCGGAACCAAAACTTAACATGGGTTGGTTTACAAGCCCGGCATACAGGGCGATGCTAGTGAACACTAGGGTGCCCGGGCATTATACAGGCGCCGAGGAAGTTACACTATCAGATAAGTGGCATACCGAGATTAACCTATTAAAGGGATATACATCAATTAAAAAGATAACTGTAAAAGTAGTAGACACTGTAGGAAAGGCCGTTGAGAAGGCAAATGTATATTTTGAGCTTTACAATACGGCTGAATTCTTCCCGATTGCGAAACTTACCACTGATTGCAGAGGAGAAGCATCGCTAACCACAGGCTTTGGCGATTTGTTGATACACGGCTTTAAGGACGAATGCTGGGGAGAGGAAAAAGTAAGGATAAGTGATGTAGACTACGTCAAGATATCAATTTCACAGCATGTACCGGAGACAAAAGTCGAGGAATTTGATATGGCGCCTCCTCCGGAAAGGAACTTACCCACAGTCAGTGTTACTGAAGAAGAAGTACAGAGGAATAGCGAGAGACTTAAAATTGAGGATGAGATAAGGTCTAGTCATCAGAGAACCTTTGTATCACACGAGGAAGCAATAAATATCGCAAAAGAGATCAACCTCTGCGAAGATAGAGTGTGGGATCTCCTGAAAAAAGCCAGAGGAAACAGTTGGGTAATAGCTTTATTTTTAAAGCAATATGGTAACATTTATGGGGAAATGTCCTTGAAGCTTCTAGAAAGCCTTAATCCAAAGGACTTAATTGATACAGGAATAGAAACTCTTGCCGACCATTTGATCCACTCAGTGGACTTAAAGGGAGACTTTGAAGAGGATACCTTTGTAAACTACATTTTGTGCCCAAGAGTATACTTTGAAATGCTGGGAGCATACAGGGAGTATTTCAAGGGAAAGTTCAGCCTTGAAGAGAGGGAAGGTTTCAAGCAAAACCCTAAGGCCTTGGTTAAATGGATAAAAGAAAATATCGATCTTCTTCAAAGCGCCACCTACTATGTGGGATTTGCCTCACCAAAGGGAAGCTTTGATCTAAGGAAAGCAGATAGTTTCTCAAGGGATATTCTGTTCGTAGCCCTTGCTAGAAGCTTTGGTATTCCGGCAAGACTTGAACCTACAGATAAAAGACCACAGTATTTAAGAGACAGCGATTGGAAAGATGCTTTTGTCAGTAAACCGGTAGAACGTGAGGAAAATATTCCTTCAGGAAAAATACGACTGGTGAGGGCTTGTAACTGTAGAGTGAAAGCAGAATATTTTAATAATTTCAGTATAGGAAGATTTAAAAATGGTATTTTTCAGACACTGGCTTATCAGGATGTAGGATTCGAGTACTTTGGAAAGTATTTTGACCTGCCGGAAGGGTACTACAGACTTGTGACAGGTACCAGATTATCTGACGGTACTGTACTTGTACGTGTAAGTCTTTTTGAGGTTAAGGAAGGTCAGAATGTTGATGTAGATATCATATTCCGTGAGGATCAGAACAATGTAGAGAATTTGGGCAGTATATCCGGACTTAAAGGACTTACTCCCTTAGGAAAAAATAGTCAGGGAAGCATATCTTTGAATAAAAATGCTATAATTGCCTGGATTGAGCCAGATAGGGAGCCTAGCAAGCACCTTATAAGGGAGCTTAGAGAATTAGCCGAGGAGATGGATAAGATAAACCCTTCAGTTTATATATGTGTTGGGGAGGATAAGCTTACTCCAGCTTTTAACGCCGACTTCTATGACGGACTTCCACAAGGTACTATCTTCGCAGTCGACAAGGCCTATACCTGCTTTAATAGCTTCGTTTCAGCAGCGAAGAAGGAATTGAGGATAAATTATCCGGCTGTTTTTGTAGTGGACAGGAACAATAAGATTAGATATGCTTCCACAGGATATAAGTTGGGAATAGGGGAGGAAGTATTAAAATTATTACAAAAGCTCTCTAAGATCTAGATTATGTCGAGCACTTATCGATGATATTTAATAAGTGAGTGTCGCAAAACTACTTTGAAGCAGTTAGCGACACCCCTTCATTCGCAGATATTTTTTTTTACCTCTTAGCTCAGTTGGGGAGAGTCCGATATATTGTTTGAACTTTTTATAAAAATAATTGACATCGGAGTAACCCACTCGGCTCGCAATTTTTTTGGTCTTCAGGTTAGTGGTCAGTAGGAGTTCTTTAGCTTTTTTAATCCGTAGTTCATTTACATAGTTGGAAAATAATTCTCCGGTTTCTTTCTGAAATAACTGTCCAAGATAAGTTGGGTTGATATTTAATTTCTGGCTGAGCGTTTTGATTGACAATTCACTGGCGTAGTTGCTGTTGATATAATTGAGAATCTGTCTGATCACGGGTGTCATCTGTAGATCTTCCATGGTCAAGGATTCATTGAACTTAATAATCTCGTCTTTTACGGATTTTATTATCTGTTCAATACTTTGTAACTTTAGGAGATTGGAGAAGAGTTTTTTATAATCATGCTTCGAGGTATTACTTGGTAGATTCAATTCTTCAGCAAGGCGATTAATTATCAGTAAAATCTTGATAGCACAATTTTGGATGTCCGAGGGAGTGGTGGTGATTGAGGATTGCAGTTTGGCAAAAAGCTCATCGATAAACTGGAAGATAACAGTGGTGTTTTTACTTATTAATAGCTTCGAGAAGGATTTAAAGTCTAATTCGGTGATAACACTATTATTTTCCGTTAAAGATTTAACTTCATCGTAATGAATGATTTGATTTTCGGTAAGGAGCAGCAGGTAGTTTTGGAGTTCTTTAGTCTCCCAGTAACTCTTATAAACATTAAGATAGGATTTATAATTGCGACCGACGGTAATGAAGAGATTTAGATGCAGTTTTGAGTTCAGAATCTCCTTTACCTGGTTTAAGACCATCGATAACATCTTTTCCTGGCCATTTTGTGAGTTGCGGCAAGAGATAAAGACCAGGTCCCCAACAAGGTCGCAAAAGCAGATGAGGTCTTGATGATAATCGGTAGTTGCAGCGCAAATTTTCAAGGCCTGTGAAACCAGCTTGGATTTTTTTTTGTTATTTCTTATGTCATGCTCATCAAAGGGAAAAAGGAGTTTTATACTGGAAACCGTATAATATAAGTATTTAAGGTTAAGATTAAGAAGCGCGGCGCGTTCGGTTAATTCCTGGGCATCAATGTTGTTTGTTGCCCAGCGATAAAGAATATTATTTCGTAAAATATTCAGATCATTCTTTGAGTAGAGCTCTTGATTGATTGATGTTTCAATCTTGTTAATGGTATTAGTGAGGGTCGAGGTTAGTTCCTCGACATTAATCGGTTTAAGCAGGTAATTTTCAATACCGAGTTTCATTCCTTCCTTGACATATTGAAAATCGCTATAACCGCTTAGAATAATGAATTTAACATCGGAGTTTATCTTTTTGATCTTTCTGATCAGATCCAGCCCATTCATTCGCGGCATCGTAATATCGGTGATCACTATATCCATATATTGGCGGGTAAAGAAAGAAAACGCTTCTTCGCCGTCTAAAGCACAAGCCGAGACAGATAGATTATACTCTTCCCAATCAATAATCGCCCGTAAACCATCGAGAATGAACTGTTCATCATCGACGATCATTACTTTATACATTATGTTTCCGCTCCTTTTTGAACAGGGATTTTCAGTTGCACACAAGTGCCCTTGTTCTGCTTGCTATTAATCGTAATTCCGTACTCCCGACCATACATGATAAACAGCCTTTCATGGACATTGGTAAGTCCTGCGGAGCTAGTGGCGGATGGCTGCTGCTCAGGATGGTGTAGAGCAGACCTCAAGGATTCTAGTTTGCTTTCTTCGATGCCTTTTCCATTGTCGCAGATCTCAAATTCAATCGTCTCTTTGGAGAGGGAGCCTTTGATGGAAATGTAGTTATCTGTCCGTTCTAAACAGATGCCATGGACGATATAATTTTCGATAATGGGTTGGAGGGTAAATTTTATGATCTTATAATTCAGGATTTCTTCGTTGACTTTAATATCATAGGTAAATTTATTGGTATGCCTAATTTTAAAAAGTTGTAAATAGAGTTGGCAGTAGTGCAACTCTTCCGCGATTGTGATAATTGTTTTATTCTTGACCGACGATTTAAAAAGGGTGGCCAAAATGTAGATCATGTTGCCGATATCAGTGGCCCCTTTTGCTACGGCTCTCATCCTGATTGACTCCAGGGTATTATATAGGAAATGAGGGTTGATCTGGTTTTGCAGGGCAACCAACTCTGCGTTTTTTTGCTTTAATTCTGAGAGGTACATTCGGTTGATGTAATTATTAAGTTCGGAACACATATGATTGAAACTGGTGGCGATTAGAGTTAGCTCATCATTATCCTTGGTGTGAGGGATTCTAACTGACAAATCTCCACTTTGGATTTTTTTCATCGCCGAAGTTATTCGGTCAGTTCTTTTTTGTAAGGATTTGAGTTTTATATACATTAAGAAGACAACAGCTATAATTAACAAGCCAGCAATAAAAAATATTGTTTGGTTAGCATGTTTTGTTATATTTATTATCTTGCTTTTAGGAATAACACCAATCAATAATACCCCATTGTCAGAGGTATTAATATAACATTCTTCATCTAGCCTTACGGTGTTGGAGTTCGTTAGGCTTTTTATCAGATCAATATAAGGGAATCTTTGGCTGTAGTATTTATTAGAAGAATCGAAAAACACATCACCCTTAGGTGTTAAAGCCAGAATGTATCCATTTTCCTCATTATTGTATTGCCGACAGTAATTGGCTATCGGTTCTAAATCATAATTAAAGATTATATAGCCAATAGTTTTTAAGGTAGTGGGATTATTAAGAAATTGGATGGTGGAAAATACCTGGTTGTTTTCCTTGGGGTTTCCTAGAACATATTGACGTGGTTTGGCATTAATAATATCAAAATTGGGGATCCTGAGGTCCGCATTAGGTGGCAAAGTAAAGACTTCATTTTTTTGCAGATAATTCACATAATTATCTGCTTCAGATATATATAAAAAATCTTTCTCTTTACTGTAAAGAATAATGCTTTTCAGCTTTGGGTCACTCAGGAAGCAGTTTTGTAAATAAGTGAACATGCCCTGCATTATAAAGGTGTTTTTTCCATAGAATTTGTCGAGTCTATAGGCGGAATAGGCATCAATACTATTTCTAAGAAAAAAAATAAGATCCGAAGATTGCTCCTCATTTCTATATAGACTCATTACTAATTCTTTGGAATGATTACATTTTTCATTAAAATAATCAGTCATTCTGTCGAGTATTTTTTTATTCAACTCCAACTCATTCTTTTTTGCGGCTTGTTGGATACTACTTTGGACAAAAAAGGCCAGGGACAATAGGGTAAAAATAATTGCTATCGTGTAGGTAAGCAATATTTTATTGAAGATTTTTATTTTAGCCCTTTTGATGGTAAATTCTTCTTTTAAGCACTGCATCTTATCTACCTCGAATTGATTATAGTTGCCATACTATTATAATTATATCATATTTTCCCTATTTTATTTATAAGTAATTTGGAATCAACAAGACATACGCCTTCTACACATTCTATTTGTGAAAGATATGGAATTATGGTATTAATGGAGATTATATTCGGGTTTTTTCTTATTACCTATTAACCGCATAAGTTCTGGATTAGAATTCATATGGTTAATGTTAAAATGTAAGATTAAGTTTATTCTAAGGAGGAATTATACAAATAAGTGGAGGAATCTTTATAAAGAGAGTGAACATTGGTGCTGTGGAAGAGATACTATAGAAAAAGATAGGAAGTAAAAAATTGATCTTAAATAAAAAAGCAGGGCTTAAAGCAGGGAAAAAAAAGTCAATAGAGAAAAAGCATTAAAAGCGTTCTTCCCCACGTGTGGGGGGAGAGAAGGAGGATTTAGTATGGATATGAATAAAACGATTGAGCGGATTAATTATTTATATCATAAAAGCCAGGACCAAGAGCTAACAGCAGCAGAAAAAACTGAACAGAGCCAGCTGAGGCAGAAGTATCTTCAAGCGATCAAAGTAAATCTCTGTAGTCAGCTTGAGATTTTAAAACCGCAAAAAAACGAAGGCAAATATTCTTATAAACCTTGTAACTGCGGTAAGCATCACCATTAAATATTACGAACTAAAGCTTTTTGTGTTGTATCCTTTTTAAAAGGTCCCAATACAATATATAGTGTTTGACTGGTATTAGGCTATCAATATATTGTATCGGGATAATTAAATCAAAAGACCCAACTAGTTAAAGGAATTGCATATATTAACTGCTTTAAAATTTAACCACAAGAAAAATAATTATTAGCTTTTATAAAATAAAGGATGGAATGTAATGTTTAAACGCATTAGAAAAGCATTTTTGACCGGGTTACTTCTGGTTTTGCCTTCTGCGGTGACAATTTACTTTTTATGGGTGGGCTTGAAATGGGTAGATGGTTTGCTGATTAAGCCCTTAAATGCTTTATTTGGAATTCAGATTCCGGGATTGGGGTTAATCCTTTTATTTATCTTTATTACGCTCGTTGGAGTTCTTGGCACTAACTTTTTAGTAAAAAAATTATGGGCCTATTATGAACGCTTAGCCAGGCGCATCCCCTTGGTGGGCAGTATTTATGGTACAGTAAAACAATTAACAGAGACCCTGTCTTCCAAAGATAAACTGGTCTTTCGTTCGGTAGTGATGGTGGAATATCCTCGGACAGGGGTTTATGCTACTGGTTTTTTATTAGGAGAACCTTTAGGGGGATTACCAGATAATTATAGAGAGGTATTTGTGCCAACGGTTCCGAATCCGACTTCTGGTTTTCTAGTGAATTTTCCGGAAAAAGACTTGATTTACCTTGATCTTTCGGTAGAAGATGCTTTAAAGTATTTTGTTTCCATTGGAGTAGTAAAACCGGATAAGAATCGAGGAAAGAAGGAAGGTTAATTTAATCAGCCTATTCCAAAACATTTAAATTACAATACTCGTGATTTGACAGAGCAGATTAGACAAGGAAAGAAATTTTAGGATATAATTTAGATTGAGGGAATGCAGAATCCATTTATAAAAATCCATCATACACCATATATTGTGGTTTATATAGTATCTTTGGTAATTATGCAACTCCCTCAGATAATAAAAATACTAAAGTAAGAGAGGTGAGCGGATGCCTTTAATGTATGAGCATAACTCGGAATTAGCTCCCAGGTTTTGTATTTTAGGCGCGGGTCATGGTGGAATGGCGATGGCGGGACATCTAGGGATGATGGGGTATAAAGTAAATTTATATAATCGTTCAGACTCAAGATTGGTACCTGTCCGCTTGGGAGGGGGGATTGAACTATCCGGTGTGGTTGAAGGATTTGGCCCAGTTAATCTGGCTACCTCTGATATTGCCGAAGCCATTCACGATGTTGATATTTTAATGGTGGTGGTTCCGGCGAATGGTCATGCTTTTATGGCCGAAAAGGTCGCTCCTCACCTGCAAGATGGACAGATGCTCCTCCTTAACCCGGGGAGAACAGGGGGGGCTTTAGAAGTCCGGAGTATTTTAAAACAGATGGGTTGCCAAGCCAAGGTAATTGTAGGCGAAGCTCAAACCCTGTTATATGCGAGTCGCAACATTAACCCTGCTCAAGTACGGGTTTTTGGCATAAAAAATACTATTCCGGTGGCGGCGCTTCCTGGGCAGCAGACGGTGGAATTGGTGACCAAACTAAGACAGGTCTTTCCCCAATTTGTTCCGGGGGATAATGTTTTAAAAACCAGCCTTGATAATATCGGGGCGATTTTTCATCCGGCGCTCACTGTTTTGAATGCGGCTCGCATCGAGTCGACGAGAGGTGAATTCCAATTCTACATGGAGGGGGTGACCCCTTCGGTAGCTCATGTTCTTGAAGCCATGGATGAAGAAAGAATAGCCGTGGCAGCGGCCTTGGGGATTAGAGCCATGTCAGCGCGGGAATGGTTATATATGGCTTATGACGCCGCTGGTAAAACTTTATTCGAAGCGATGCGCAATAATCATGGTTACAAGGGGATAAATGCGCCGTCTCTGGTTGATCACAGGTATCTATGGGAAGATGTTTCTATGAGTTTGGTGCCGATTGTGTCTTTAGGTAATCATTTGCAGGTTGCTACTCCTACGATCGGAAATATTATTCATCTGGCTTCATTAATGAATCAAACTGATTATTTGAGTGCGGGCAGGACGATAGAGAAAATGGGTTTAGCTGGTCTTAGCGTCGCTGAGATCCGACGGTTGGCCTTGGAAGGTGATTCCAGATGAAAAAAATAATTGCCGCTACTCTTGGGAATTGTGTGCATGTGGCAGGTGTCTCAAATTTTCTTCGCTTGGCGGAGGCTTGCGGCTACCAGACTAGTTTTCTGGGGATAGGGATAAAACCCGGGGAAATAATTGGAGCTGTTCAGGAGGTGGAACCGGATTATTTAGCGCTTAGTTACCGTTTAACTCCGGAAGTGGCGGTTAAACTTTTTGCTGAATTTAAAACCGCTCTGCTGGAAGCTGGTCTAAACAACCAGAAGATACTGTTCGGCGGCACTCCTCCTGTGGCAAGGAGGGCAGAAGAAAGCGGTCTTTTTTATCGGGTATTTAGTGGGGAAGAAGAAGGCGCCATTGTTGCTTTTCTTAAGGGTGAACAGATGAATGAAAATCCCGATGAACTAGGTGATACTCTTTTAGAACGGATCGCAAAAAAACATCCTTATCCCGTGCTAAGACATCATTTCGGGTTACCAACTTTAGAAGAGACGATCTTTGGCATGCAGCAGTTAGCCGCGGCTAAAGTTGTAGATATTATTTCGCTTGGTCCGGATCAAAATGCTCAGGAATCTTTTTTCCGACCGACAGAGATGGACAAAACCCAGGAGGGAGCCGGCGGAGTTCCAATTCGGAGCGCAGAGGATCTGATTAAGCTTTATCAAGCTTCCCGCACCGGGAATCGACCATTGTTACGCTGCTATAGTGGAACCAGGGACCTGATCAAATGGGCCGAGCTCGCGACTAGAACAATCAATAATGCCTGGGGAGCAATCCCGTTATTCTGGTATAGCCAGCTAGATGGCAGAGCAGATCGTTCTTTAACGGAAGCAATCAATGAAAATCAGGCAGCGATGACTTGGTATGGAGCAAAAAAGATACCGGTGGAGGTAAATGAGGCGCACCATTGGAGCCTTAGAGGGGCGCCGGATTCGATTGCGGTTGCCGCCTTCTACTTAGCTGCGTATAATGCGAAAAAAGCTGGGGTTAAAGATTACATTGCCCAGATTATGTTGAATAATCCTCCTGGAACCAGTGGGTTAATGGATTTAGGTAAGGCCTTGGCGGGACTAGAGATGATTGCCCGGCTTGAAGATGGGGAGTTTAAAATTTGGCGGCAGATTAGGGCCGGTCTGGCCAACTTCTCTGTGAAGCAGGGAGTGGCTAAAGGACAATTAGCAGCCTCAACTGTGTTAGGACTTTCTTTAGCTCCGCAGATTATTCATGTGGTCGCTTATTGTGAAGCCGATCATATCGCTACCCCAGAAGAGATCATTGAAAGCTGCGAGATTGTCCACGGGGTGTTAAAAAACTACCTTTTTGGCGCTCCTGATCCTACTACAGATCCGCGGGTAGTAGCGAGAAAAAACGAATTAATGGAGGAAGCGAAGCTAATTTTAAAAGTGATCCGGGATCTTAGCGCTGCCGAAATAGAAGATCCCTTATCAGATCCTGAAACCTTGGCTCAAGCTGTAAGCCTTGGAATACTAGATGCTCCCCAACTTAAAGGTCATCAGGTGGCGCCAGGAAAGATTAATACCGTTATCGATCAAGGGGCCTGTTACCTCTGGGATGCGGATACCGGTCATGTTATCGGGGAAAAACAGAGACTTCTGGGGGGTAAAACATGAAAGAAGGAAAGGGGAATGCGTGAGCAAAATAATAAAGGTTTCTTTAGAGTCAAAAGATGGTTCTTACAGTTAATAACAGCTTTTGGCTTAACACTTTCTGTCACCATCGGATTTTTTCTTGGATATCTAGCTGGAAAAAGTTTTGGAGGAGAAACTTATACAGGGATTGTCGGGGCGCTGGTGGGATTTGTCTTCGGTTTGGCATATCTGATCTGGTTAGCTATTGGGAATGGAAACGGCTCAAACCGATGAAGTTAACTAAATCTTTACGCTCCAGAGCAAAGGTTTTTAAAGAAAAAAGCAGAAAGTTTTTTAAGTTAATACCTTTATTGTCTTGTGTCGAAGGGAGGGTAATAATGGCGAAAGAGATTTGGAGTAAGTTGACTGCAGTGGAGGAAGATGCGGCCATAATAATAAAGGAAGCACAGAAGGAAGCTGCGGAAATGTTGGCCAAAACGCGCCAAGAATTGGCAGTTGAAAGAGAGAAACAACTGGAGGCGGCTAAGAAGCAAGCCGAGGCGGAACTGGCAAAAAGCCTTTCCCTGGCTCAACAGGAGGCTGCGGTTCTGATCAAACAGGCAGATGAAGAAACTGCGGTTCTACGAGGTAAAGCCGGAGAAAGGTCAGCTGCTGTTGTTGAATATATTAAGGAAAGGATCCGGAAATAATGGCAATTGTACCGATGAAGCATATGGAGTTATACGGTCTAGTTCGTCATCGCTCTTCTTTCCTTTCGGAACTGCAAAGACTGGGTTTGGTAGAATTAGTAGCTCCGGCTGAGGAGGAAATTAGTTCTGAACCGGGAGAAGAACTAAGAAACCAACTGGATCAGATTGAAAATAGACTGGCAGAGGTTAACCGAGTATTAGCTATCTGTGAGCGGTTTGCTCCGCGCAAGCCGAATTTTATTGAACAATTTGCCGGCATGAAGACCGTTTTGACTTGGGAGGAACAACAAAATTATCTAGCAGAAAGAGAAAAGCTTGAAGAACTAAGTAGCGAACTTTTCAAATCTGAAAATGAATACGCCCGGATGGAACAGGAAAAGGTTCAGGTTGAGCGAGAAATTAGCCAGTTGCGACCATGGATAAGGCTTGATCTTCCGCGTCACGAATGGAAAGGCTCAACTAATATTCAGGTTCTGTTAGGGAGCATTGAGGGAAGTTTAAGCGTTTTTACAGAAGCGCTTGCTCAAGAGGAAATAACATATTCTTATCAAGAGTTAGGCGCTTATGAAAGTCGTTTGTATTTGGTGTTTTTCTTGTTGCGAAAGACCAGGGCTGAGGAAATTTTAAAAAATAAGGGTTTTGTGCCGACTGTTCCAGAAGTTCCAACAGGAACGGTCCAGGAATATCTGGACTTCTTAGTTAAGAAAAAAACGGAGCTTACGGAGAAACTAGAGGCGGTTAAAAACACGATTAAGCGTATTGCCGAGCAACACCAGATGTTTGAGACTTTCTATGATTATTGGCACAACTTAAAACTACAAGTAGAAGCTAATCGTCAATTATTAATGAGTAAAGATGTTTTTGCCTTGGAGGGTTGGGTAGAAGCTGAAAAAGCGGATAGAGTCAAGAAAGTTTTAGAAGCGATGGGGCTTCCTCATTATGTGCTCTTCCGAGCTCCAGAGCCGGATGAGAAAATCCCTATTGCGATGAAGAACTCGACTATAATTACGCCCTTTGAGACACTGGTAGAATCGTTTAGCTACCCGCGACAAGATGAGGTTGATCCCTCATCCGCAATTGCCCCCTTCTTCTTCCTTTGTTTTGGGATTGCCTTGGGTGATGCGGGCTATGGAATGCTCTTAGCATTAATCTGTTCAGTGCTTCTCTGGAAAATGACGATGAAACCCAATGGGAGAAAAATGGCCGGGATGCTACTCGCCAGTGGTTTGGGAGCTGTATTTGTCGGGTTATTGACTTCTAGTATCTTTAGTTTTTCGCCCTATAAAGGAATCTTTAGTTTTGTAGAAAGCCCGCAAATTTTGTTAATTGTCTCCCTAGGATTAGGACTTGTTCAGTTGTATGTAGGGACATTAATCAGTGCATGGATGAATATCAGGGATGGACGAGTGGCAGATGCCATCTGGAAACAAGGATTTTGGCTTTTATTTCTTACCGGAATTCTCTTAACCGTAGGCGCCCCCCAATTAGGTTGGGAGCAATATGCACTCCACATCAAATACGGAACGGTAATTGCAGCAGCCTTATTGATTATTGGGAATACCAGAGGCAAAAAAGGGTTGCTCTCTAAATTAATGGCGATCCCCGGGGGAATCCTTAATATCTATGGTAGTGTCGGGTTTTTTAGTGATGTTCTCTCTTATTCACGTCTGATGGCGCTGGGATTGTCCGGAGGAGTTATGGGTTCGATTATTAATATGTTTGTCCGGATGACCTGGGGAGTACCGGTGATTGGTTGGCTATTTTCAATTTTAATTTTCCTGTTTGGACATGCTCTTAATATGGGTCTAAATGTCCTGGGCGCTTATGTGCATTCTAGCCGTCTTCAGTATCTAGAGTTTTTTAATACCTTTTTTGAAGGTGGAGGGAAACCTTTTACACCTTTAAAAATTGAAAATATAAATATTTTCTTAAAGAAAGAAAGAGAGGTATAAGCGATGTTAGGTTCTTTTTATGCATATCTTGGGGTTGCGATTGCAGTATTATTTTCGGGGTATGGTTCAGCTTACGGTGTAGGGCTTGCCGGTCGAGCTTCAGCAGGGGTGGTTACAGAGGATCCCAAAAAGTTTGGACAAACGCTTATTTTAACTGCCCTGCCAGGAACTCAAGGAATTTACGGGTTTGTGATTGGAATGCTCATGGTCTTTAAGTTTGCGGCCGTTCCCGGACCAATTCCAGTCGAAGCGGGTCTTAGATTTTTAGGCGCCGGGATTCCTATTGGCATCGTGGGAATGCTTTCTGCGATTGCTCAGGGGAAAGTGGCTGCCGCCGGGGTTGGGATTGTTGCTAAAAGGCCAGAAGAAGCGGCCAAGGGTATCGTTTACGCAGGTTTAGTCGAAACTTACGCTATTTTAGCTTTTATTATTTCTTTCTTTCTCTATAATGCAATTAATATTTAGGTGGGATATAAAATGGCCCAAGGATTGACTGAATTAACTAATCATATTCTGGAGGATGCCCGGAAACAAGCTGAAGAAGAAAAAACGCGTAGCTTGGAGGAAGCAAAAAGATTAGCGGAGGATTACCGGAAGGAGACTGCTAAACAGATCGCTTTTCTCCAGGATGACTACCGTCGTCGAGGTCAAGAGGAGAGTAGTAGGCTCATTAGCCGGGCCGAAATGGAAGCAAAACTTCGGTTGCTGGCAAATAAACAAGAAATGGTTCATGCTGCTTTTGAAAGGGCCCTCACTGAGTTGATACAAATGTCTCTGACGGAAAAAGCCGTTCTTTACCAAGACTTGCTATTAGCGGCGGTCGAAGAGGGCAATGAGACTATTGCGGTGTCAGCAACTGAAACAGAACTCTGGGCTAAGATTATCTCTGAAGTGAATCAGAAACTGGCCCAACAAGGGCGAACAGCAAAACTCAACTTAAGAACTGAACCCGCAGACATCAAAGGGGGTTTCCTCCTCTTTAGTTCAATATACGAAGTTAATGCTTCTTTAGAAGCTTTAATTGCCGATCTAGAAGAAAGGTATTATCCGGAAGTTGCCGGCATCTTATTTGAGTAACGGGGGAATGGAGATGGCTAAAAAAGATTATGCCTACGCTGTTGGCCGTATCCGGGTCCTGGAAACCAAATTACTCCCCGTTGGTTTTTTTGAACGTTTGTTGAATACTACTTCATTAGATGAGACTCTTCGTCTGATGGGAGAAACCGATTACGGAAGTAAAGATTGCGACGCTGATTTCGAAAATATTTTAGAAGAACAGCTGTTAGAGGTTTATCATTTTCTCCGGCGCCAAACTTCCGATGCCCCTGAATTGCTTGTCTTTCTTAGACGGTGGGATATTCATAATTTGAAACTATTAGTGGCCGCTGAGGCTGAGGGTCATCCCAGCAGATTAGGGGTTACTCCTTTTGAAGAGCTTGAAGAGATGGTAACTAATTCAGAATATACGGAGTTACCATTAGAATTTAACGAAGTTCTAGAGAATCTACCGGAAGGTGGTCCGGAGCGAGCAGCAGCACTAGATAAGGCATACTATGGTTATGGTCGACGTATCCTCGGGAAATGCTCCCAATTGTTGGGCGATTATTGGCAAACGAGGCTAGATTTGATCAACCTGCAAATCTTTCTCCGTCTGCGCAATGCGAATGCTTCGACTAAAGAGTTTTTTAAATTCATGGTCGAGCCAGGTATAATTGAGAGCGAAAAATGGGCTGAGCTTTTTAATGCTCCTTATCAAAACTTAGCTTTACTTTTAAGTAATTCTCCGTATCAGAACTTGCTTCGTGGGGGAGAAGAGATTTTTAAATATTTACCTTTCTTAGAAAGGGAGACCGATAATTTTCTGTTGGAGATCATAAAAGAAGCCAAAATGATTTCTCTTGGAATCGAACCACTGATCGGTTATTTACTGGCCAAAGAGAGAGAAGTGCTAAATCTTCGTTTAGTATTTGCAGGGAAGAAAAACAAACTACCAGCGGAGACGGTCAGAAGGAGGTTACGGAATGTCTATTTTTAAGATGGCCGTGATCGGAGAAGAAGACCTGATTCGTGGCTTTGGTCTGTTGGGTTTGGACTTATTTCCGGTCTCTACTGGGAAAGAAGCAAGGGATCTGTTATATGGGCTGAAAGATGATCGAGAGTATGGGGTGATCTTTATTACCGAGTCGATCGCCCAGGGATTTACGGAGGAGATAGAAGAATGGGGTAGCAGACCGTTGCCGGCGATGACATATATTCCTGGCTCAGCAGGAAGTGAAGGTTATGCTTTGGAGAGAATCAGGCGTATTGTGGAGAAGGCGGTAGGTGTGGATATCCTAAAGGGAAAAGAGGTCGGTAACAAGTGAATACTGGGAAGATTGTAAGAGTATCCGGACCTTTAGTCGTGGCTGAAGGGGTCCCCGGCGCTAAGATGTATGACGTGGTTCGGGTGAGTGATGAAAAATTAATCGGGGAGATTATTGAACTCCGGGGCGAAGAGGTTTCGATTCAGGTTTACGAAGAAACGACGATGATTGGTCCCGGGGCGCCAGTCTATTCCACTGGTTTTCCTTTAAGTGTGGAACTGGGACCCGGGCTTCTTGAATCGATTTATGATGGGATTCAGCGTCCCCTTGATGTCTTGGCTCTGCAAGGCGATCGGTTGGCCAGGGGTATTGAAGTGCCGGGGCTACGCCGGGATAAAAAATGGCAGTTTAACCCGAGAATTTCCGAGGGAACTGAGGTGGAGCCTGGTGATATTCTTGGGGTGGTTCAAGAGACAGTGGTGGTGGAACATCGGATTATGGCGCCACCAGGGGTCAAAGGGCGTTTAACCAAGATCCTGGCTGGTGAGTTTACAGTAGAAGAGACCATCGCCGTGGTCGAAACAGAAGCTGGTCCTCAGGAACTAACCATGATGCAACGCTGGCCGGTGCGGCGCGGACGCCCGTATGTAGAGAAATTGTCACCTGATCGGATTATGACCACCGGACAACGGATTATTGATACTTTCTTTCCGATTGCGCGGGGAGGAACAGCTGCCATTCCCGGTCCTTTTGGAAGCGGTAAAACAGTGGTTCAACATCAGTTGGCAAAATGGGCGGATGCGGACATCATTGTTTATGTGGGTTGTGGAGAACGGGGTAATGAGATGACCGATGTTTTAACGGAGTTTCCCGTTTTGCATGATCCACGGACCGGTGAGGCTTTAATGAAACGAACCGTATTAATCGCTAATACTTCTGATATGCCGGTGGCAGCGCGAGAAGCTTCCGTTTATACCGGAATTACCATTGCTGAGTATTTTCGGGATATGGGTTATAATGTGGCGATTATGGCGGATTCCACTTCCCGTTGGGCGGAAGCCCTTCGTGAGATCTCAGGCCGACTGGAAGAGATGCCGGGGGAAGAAGGCTATCCGGCCTATCTTGGCTCTCGGCTGGCGGAATTTTATGAACGAGCCGGACGCGCCTTGTGTTTAGGTAAGGATCAAAGAGAAGGCTCGATTACCGCGGTAGGCGCAGTCTCTCCTCCGGGCGGAGACCTTTCCGAACCGGTAGCGCAAAATACCTTGCGCGTGGTTAAAGTCTTCTGGGGGTTAGACTCTACCCTCGCATATCGCCGCCATTTCCCGGCGATCAACTGGTTATTAAGTTATTCCTTATATAACGAGCGTTTGGACGAATTCTTCCGCCGTGAAATTGGGGAAGAATGGGTCAACCTACGGAGAGAAGCGATGCGTATTCTACAGAAAGAAGCGGAACTTGAAGAGATTGTGCGGTTAGTAGGGATCGATGCCTTATCCGCCCGTGATCAGCTAACGATGGAGATCGCCCGTTCGATTCGGGAAGACTATCTGCACCAAAATGCTTTCCATGAGATCGATACCTTTACCTCCCTTGATAAGCAATTAGCCATGCTCCGGATGGTCCTGGCTTTTGAAGAAGTTGCTGCGGAATTGCTAGACCAAGGCATGGAAATGAGAAAGATTTTGGAACTACCTGTCCGGGAACGGATTGCTAAAGCCAAACTGATTCCAGAAGATCGGTTGGAAGAATTTACACAGTTACTGTCAGATATTAAAAAAATAACCGCAGAAGATGCCCCCGCCTTGGAGGTGATGTAAATGCTTAAAGAATACCGTACGGTAAGAGAAGTTGTTGGTCCGTTAATGTTAGTGGAGAAGGTCGCAGACGCCAACTTTGGAGAATTAGTGGAGATCCAGCTGGCAGGGGGAGAATTACGCCGTGGGCGGGTGCTGGAGGTTAACCAGGATAAGGCTTTGGTTCAGCTGTTTGAAGGTTCAACCGGTTTAAACCTGTATGATAGTAAAGTGCGATTTCTGGGACGCAGTATTGAATTAGGAGTTTCTCCGGATATCTTAGGCCGAGTTTTTGATGGAATGGGACGACCGAATGATAAAGGGGCGGCGATTATTCCTGAAAAGAAGATGGATATTAATGGAACACCTATTAACCCCTTTACCAGAAATTATCCTTCGGAATTTATTCAAACTGGTTTCTCAGCGATTGATGGTTTAAATACTTTGGTTCGGGGACAGAAACTTCCCATCTTTTCGGCCTCAGGTCTTCCCCATGCGCAACTGGCAGCGCAGATTGCTCGCCAGGCCCGAGTCTTGGGCGAAGGCGAGCGCTTTGCCGTTGTATTTGGCGCCATGGGGATTACTTTCGAGGAAGCCGACTACTTTGTTAGTGACTTCCAGAGAACCGGGGCTATAGAAAGAGCGGTTCTTTTTATGAACTTAGCCAATGACCCGGCTATTGAGCGCATTTCGACACCGCGCATGGCGTTGACTGCCGCTGAATACCTGGCTTTTGAGCTTAATATGCATGTACTGGTCATCCTGACCGATATGACTAATTACGCTGAGGCTTTGCGGGAGGTATCGGCTGCTCGTAAAGAAGTTCCCGGCCGGCGGGGTTATCCAGGCTATCTCTACACTGACCTGGCTACTATTTACGAACGGGCCGGTCGGATCAAAGAAAAAGAGGGTTCGATTACCTTGATCCCGATTCTGACGATGCCTGAAGATGACAAGACCCATCCGATCCCCGACTTAACCGGATATATTACGGAAGGGCAAGTGATTCTTGCTCGCGATCTCCATCGCAAAGGCATATATCCCCCTATCGACGTGCTACCTTCCCTTTCGCGCTTGAAGGATAAAGGAATTGGAAGCGGCAAGACCCGCGAAGATCATGCGGATACCATGAACCAGTTATTTGCCGCCTACGCCAGTGGTAAAGAAGCCAAGGATCTGGCGGTGATCTTAGGAGAAGCTGCGCTTTCTGATTTAGATAAAAAGTTTGCCGCTTTTGCTGATCAGTTTGAAGATCGGTATGTACGGCAGGGTATGGAAGAAAATCGCAATATTGAAGAGACGCTAAATCTTGGTTGGGAGTTGCTCTCGATGATCCCTCGAGGTGAACTGAAGAGAATTCGCCAAGAGTATCTCGAGAAATATCTCCCGACTACAGAGGAGAAAAAATAGAATGATAAACCCGGGATGCTAGTAACCGGGTTGGGGGTGATAGTTTGGAGATTCGAGTAAACCCGACTCGTATGGAATTACTGCGACTAAAAAAAAGATTGGTGACGGCGGTTCGCGGACATAAGCTCCTTAAAGATAAACTGGATGAACTAATGAAAAACTTCCTTGAGCTGGTGGAAGAAAACCAGCGTTTACGCACCAAGGTAGAGGAAGATCTGGCGCAAGCTTTGGATGGTTTTGCGATGGCCCGTGCTGTCATCTCCCGAGAGGTCTTGGAAGCAGCGATTACTACCTCCCGGGGAGACGCTACTTTAACTGCGGGGACTACTTCGAAAATGAGTGTCGAAGTGCCGGTCTTCTCTCTGGAGATGACTCCGGCGCTCGGTAATGGTTTTGGGATGACCGAAACTTCCGCTGAACTGGATGAAGCCGTTAACTTACTGGCGAATAGCTTTACCTCTATGGTGGAACTGGCGCAAGTGGAGAAAACCGTCGAACTAATGGCGGCTGAGATTGAACGCACCAGAAGACGAGTCAACGCTCTGGAATATGTTCTTATTCCGCAATTACAGGAACAGATTAAATATATCACCATGAAACTGGATGAGAATGAGCGTTCTAACCTCACGAGGTTAATGAAAGTAAAAGAGATGGTGAGAAATAAAATGTAAGTGGCTGTAATTTAAAAATAAATATTTGGAGTTTAAGATAGAAGCTGGGGCGAAAACACACTCGTCAAAAGCTTCTTTTTTTAGTTTTTTGTCGATTGATTAATAGTAAAGATAGATTGAAGTAAAAAAGGACGTAATATTACGGATAACTGTGAAATCATGGGAAAGAAGCGAATAAAACTAATGATTTATTTCACTAAGAGTAAGTTTGATTTAAATTTAAAAGTTGTAAAAATATAATAAAATGATATACTAATGTAGTAACGTTATAATGTAAAGACTTTGAGGTGAAACTATGAACGTTGATGTTACCCACTCAATTAAAAGGAATTCATATGAACCATTGTTTTATCGAACAAAAAACAATCTACAGGAGATGATTAAAAAAAATAATTTGAAACCTAGCGATAAGATTCCTAATGAAGAGGATCTTTGTGCATTATTTAAAGTTAGTCGAACTACGATTCGAAGAGCTATAGCTGAGTTGGTTACAGAAGGAGTTTTATATAGAGATCATCCGAAAGGAACCTTTGTGGCGGAGCCAAAATTAAGACTGAATTTTATCGGTGAATTAACAAGTTTTGCACAGGAAGTGGTGAGCAAAGGTCTCGATCTTACAGATAAAATTCTAATATCTAAAACGACAAAAGCTAATAGTTTTATTAGTGATAAATTAAATATTGACATTGGTGAGAACGTGTATAATTTCTTAAGATTGCGGTTCGTTCAAAACAATTCTATTTGTTTGGTAGATTCGCATGTAAATAGTAGATTATGTCCAGATTTAGATATGAGCAAACATAAAAAAGACTCGCTTTATAACGTGTTAGAAAAAAAGTATGGCCTTTCAATTTGTAAAGCGTATAGAAGTTTAGAACCAATAGTTGCTGGTAAAGAGGAAAAGGAGCTTTTAGGTATAGACATAGGCCTTCCAATGCTACTAATATGTAGTACATCCTTTTTAGAAGATGGATCCGTATTAGAATACTATGAAGCGAAAATAAGAGGTGATAGGAGTGTATTGGCTTTACAAATAGAAAAAACAGGCATTATTAATACAACTTAATTTATGACGTTTCCGGTGAAGACTTTTTACTGAATCGTAATAGATTTTGACCAAATCAAATAGTTTAAGGAGGGTAAAACATAAATGATAGACAAAAATACAATAGCAGGGATGATTGACCAAGTTGCCTTAGGGCCGATAGTTAGAGAGGCTGATGTAAAACGTATTTGCGATGCAGCTAAAAAATACCGATTTAAAGGTGTGGCTGTTCCACCATCATTTATATCTACTGCGGTTCAGATGTTTAAAGGTTCTACTTCAATTGTAGTTGCTCCGGTTGGTTTTCCCCATGGTAATCTAACATCTCATGTTAAACTATTAGAATCAGAAGAGGCTATTAGGCATGGAGCACAAGAAATTGATGTTGTTATGAATCTTGGTAAATTTAAAGACCATAATTATTCTTATGTATTGGATGAACTGGCCAAAATAGTATTATTAGATGAAAATATTAAGGTGAAAGTTATTATAGAAGGTTGTTACCTAAATAACGATGAGTTAAGAGAAGCGTGTAAACTTGTAATAGATTCCGGTGCGGAATTTATTAAAACATCTACCGGTTTTGGCGAGTATGGCGCGACTTTTGAGATGGTTCAAATTATTGCCAAATATACAAAAGGAAAGATTAAGATAAAAGCAGCCGGGGGAATTTCTACAGTGGAACAAATAGAAAAATACATTGCCTTGGGTGTAGAGAGATTTGGCACATCTAATGGAGTAAAAATAATTAATTCTATAAACAATACTATAACTGAGGGAATTGTATAATTACCTTTGGCATCCATTCAACCGCAATATATAGTGTTTAACTTTTATTCGAGGTAATTGTCTAAGATTAGACAATTACTAGTGGGCTATCAATATATTGTGGCTGAATCTTAAGTAATTTAATTATGTAATTCCCTAATAACTACATATTAATTATTAATATTTGTTTATTAATCATTAGACATGGAGGGACGTAATGGCAAAAATTGAAACTGGTAAGCCAGCACTAATGCGTAATTTAAATAAACAGATAGTTTTAAATATTATAAGAACAAAGAAGCTTATTTCGAAAGTCGAGATATCAAAAATAAGTAATTTAAAGCCACCGACGGTAGCAAATATTGTAAAAGAATTGCTAGAGGAAAATTTAATTTTGTACAAGGGAAAGGGAAAATCTAATGAAAAGGGTGGGCCAAGACCAGATCTTTTCAAATTAAACCCTGAAGGAAGGTTTTTTATTGGCATAGATATTGGTGTTAAATGTATAGTAGGTGTAATCGTAAACTTAGAAAGCGAAATAGTTTATAAGGTAAGTAGCAAAGATAGATATGAGACACAAGAGGAGTTAACAAACATACTAGAGTTAATAATGAATAGTTTACTTGATAAAAGCAAGATTAATAAATCTTTAATAGAGGGAATAGGAGTAGGCTTAGCAGCATTTGTTGATACAGAAAAAGGCATTGCCAAAGCCTCAAATATTAAAGTTCTGAATGATTATCATATTAAAAAGATCTTGGAAGAAAAATATCGTATAAAAGTACATGTAGAAAATGATATTAATTTAATAGCTATTGGTGGTAACTGGTCTGATGATAAAAATATCAGGTATAGGAATATTATTTGTGTAGGTATTAGGACGGGTATTGGGTTGGGTATAATAATAAATGGAGAAGTATACAGAGGAAGAAGCGGACTTTCTGGCAATATAGGACATTATCCGCTATTCAATAATGGTCTATTATGTGACTGCGGTATAACAGGATGCTTGGAGACAATTGCTGGAGAAAACGCGATAATTAATAATGTAAAAGAATATATTGTAGAAAATAAAGACTCTGTAAAAAATGGTTTAAGCCAACTAGGGATTAAAGGCATTGAAGATGTTGATATTGATAAAATCTACTATGGTTTAAAACAAAACAACACCATCATCCTGCAAATAACAAAAAGGGCTTTATGTTATTTGGGAGTTATTATCGGGAAGATGATACAGTTGTTTGAACCACATGCTATTATAATTAGTGGAGAAATTTTTAATCATAACGACATTTTGTTCGATTATTTAGTAAACATTGCAGGGAAATATTGTTGGAAGACTACTTTTGAAAATGTTCAGTTCGAAAAGTTTATTATTACCAGTACTACTATTGCCCATAGTGCTGCTTTACAAATTATAAAAGAGTTTTTTTTAAATAATACCTTAAATAGATGAGGAAATTGCCTAATAACCTACAGCATTATTTAACTGAGGGAATTTCATAATCCCACAAACTCTAAAAAAAGGAGACAAATCTCCCGTATTCATGAAACGTGTTTTTTCTATGGCAACAGACATTCACTTTTCGCATCTACAGCGATCTGGAGTTTATATCCAAACCATGTAGGCTTGTTTTAGGGTGTTTGAAATTCTATAAATGAGTGAGATATTAGGAGAAAAAATTAAAGATTACAAAGGGAGGATGTAATATAATGCAGTTAATTATTGAGAAAGATTATTCATCTATGAGTAAACGTTCTGCCGAAATCTTTGCAATCAATATCCGGCAAAAGCCTGACTTGGTTCTCGGCCTAGCTACCGGAAGCACTCCGATTGGCGCCTATAAGGAACTAATTCGGATGCATCGTGAAGAGAATTTAGATTTTTCCAAGGTCGTTACTTTCAATTTAGACGAATATTACAGTCTTACCCCAGACAATCCCCAAAGTTATAATTACTTTATGTTTGAAAACCTATTTAACCACATAAATATAAAGCGAGAGAACGTATATATACCTGATGGCAGAATCTCGGATATAGAAAATTATTGTCGTACATATGATGAGAAAATCGAAAAAAACGGCGGTATAGATATTCAACTTCTTGGCATTGGTGTAAACGGTCATATAGGTTTTAACGAACCTAATGATAATTTGGTGGTAGCAACACATCTGACAGGTCTCACAGCAGATACTATAAAAGCGAATTCTAGATTTTTTAATTCACCTGATGAAGTTCCCACAAAGGCTATAACAGCTGGTCTCGGTTCCATCATGAAAGCTAAGAAGATAATGCTGCTGGCAAGCGGTAAAAACAAAGCTGATATTATCGCAAGGTTGTTAAAAGACGGCGTGGTAACTACTGAGAATCCATCTTCCTTTTTACTGCTTCATCCGGATACTACCATAATAATAGATGACGAAGCTGCAATCAGATTATAGAAATTAACACAAACGGCGGTATTGAACAGAAGTTTGTTCATAGGCATATTTAGTTTATCCATACTATTTCGGTAAAGAACAAATATAAATATTTTACCCATGAGGCTTGTTTTATAGTGTCCGAAATTCTATGAATGAGTGAAATATTTGGAGAAAATTACAGATTGTAGAGGGAGGAATTTTATTGAGGTTACTTATAAAAAATGCCCATATTATTACACCTTACGATATTTTATACAACTTTGAATTAGCCGTCGAAGGCAATAAAATTAAACATCTGGGGCCGTCAGGTACTTTAAATGAAAAGAACTTTGATGAAATTATAGATGCTAAAGGGAATTATCTCTCACCGGGCTTTATCGACCTTCATACTCATGCAAATTCCGGCTACGATACAATGGATGCCAGCTTTGAAGCAGTGGATGCTATGGCACGTTTTCAGATTAAAAATGGGGTAACTGGATTTTTGGCTACTACCATGACAGCCTCCACCGAAGAAACGGAAAAAGCTATAAAAAATCTAGCAAATTATATAGCTCGGCAAAAAGAAAATGCCAGTGTTTTAGATACTTCGGGCAATGTTCCTGCGGAAGTTTTGGGGCTTTATCTTGAAGGGCCATATTTTTCTATGGCTAAAAAAGGTGCTCAGCCTTCCAAATACATAAAAAATCCAGATATTGATGAGCTTTCCTATTTTCTTAAATTGTCGGAGGATTCTGTAAAGATAGTAGCTATGGCGCCGGAACTTCCCAGTGCCATAGAGGCAATTGATTACCTTCATACCAGAGGTATAACTGTATCAGCAGGCCATACTGACGCTTCCTTTGAGATAGCTAAAAACGCCTTTAACTATGGAGTCACCCAAGTTACTCATGTTTTTAACGGCATGAAGGGTCTTACCCATAGAGAGCCCGGCATTTCTGGAGCTGCCCTAATTGATGAAAGAGTTTCTTGTGAAATGATATGTGACGGCATTCATCTTCATCCCGGTGCCATGAAACTAATTGTCAAAGCGAAGGGAAAAGATCAAATAATATTAATTTCCGATTCAATGATGGCTGCAGGCCTTTCAGATGGGGAGTACACTTTAGGCGGGCAAAGAGTTACTGTTAAAAACAAGGAAGCTCGGCTTTCCGACGGAACTCTGGCAGGCTCAACCTTAATTTTAAATAAAGCCATATACAACATGGTTCAAATGGTAGGAGTACCATTGGAAGATGCTGTGCGTATGGCTACTCTGAATCCGGCTCGGGCTATCGGCTTAGAACGAAAGAAAGGCAGTATTGAGATAGGTAAAGATGCGGATCTTGTGGTATTTGACGAGAAACTAAATATTTTACATGTGATAAAATCGTAATATATATTAAAAATGATTGGAGATAATTTGGTTCAGGTTTGAGGATGTTTTCATTGTATGAAGACGAAACTTATTTGACCTTTAAAACTATTGCTGGAAGAATTTTTATCTAGCCTTAGCTTATGGGATAATAAGTAAAAAGCTGCTTGATATACAAGCGGCTTTTTGCATTTAATAATCCATTTACGTGTGGATTCGATGCCCAGCGAGAGCAACTACCCGGCTAATAGTATAGCTCTACCCCTAAAAAAGCAACTAACCCTTTCTTAATCAGGCCCCGATCATAAAATAACAAAATATTAAATTAATGTTGACAGCTTAATAAATAGGGTATATACTGTAGTTAGTTAGTAATCATTACTAACTAACTACAGTATATCTTTTACAGCTTACAAACAATAAATATTAATCTGGAGAGATGTGAAATGGATAAATATTACATAGCAGTAGATATCGGAGCAACTAAAACTCTATTAGGGATTTTCGATGAAAATTCCACTCTCAAATATAAAGTAAAGTTTCCGACTTGCAAAGATAATTTTAATGATAATTTATTTAAGATGAAAGAAAAAACACTTGACTATGTTAAGGATCATTTAGAAGAACGCATACTAGGGATAGGGATAGGAATACCTGCCGTATACGATGAAAAAAATGATGTGATACAAAAGGCAGTTAACCTTAGTAAATGGGAAAATGTAAGAATAAAAGAAGTTTTAAATTCTGAAATAGATACAGAGGTTTGTGTACATACAGATGTGTATGCTGCATTGATAGGCGAAAAGATGTTTGGTATTGCAAAAAATGCTTCCAATTTTGTTAATATATCCGTCGGTACCGGGATTGGAATGGGAATATATACAAATGATTGCTTATATACAGGAGCAAATAATTTCGCCGGTGGAATAGGACATACCATATATAAGGTAGGAGGCGACCTGTGTGTATGTGGCAAACAAGGGTGCGTGGAAAATTATGTTTGTGGTAAAGCTATGGAAAGATTGTTTAAGCAGAGAATTACTAACGAAGAGTATAAGTCCTCAATATTGTATAAACAATTTAAAGAGGGTGATAGAGTAACATCTTTTGACATCATAAATGCCGCATTTTCCGATAGGTTATGTAAAAATATCATTAATGAAATAGGTTTTAACTTGGGCATTGTAATTTCAAATGTCATCATGTTATTTGACCCAGAAGTAGTTATCCTAAATGGTGGGGTAATAACAAACAGTCCAGAGTATTTAGTGGAAAAAATTAATAAGACTATATCTGAAAACCTGTTTTCCAAAATTTATCTTAGAACAAGAATCGAACGAAGCGTATTAGGCGAAGAAGCTAATTTATACGGTAACTATTGGTTAATTAAAAATTACGAAAGGGTGAAAAATAGTGCTTTGTAAGGATTATAGAAATGTATTAGTAAAAATGATGGATGAGTTAATCGAGAGTGAGATTGAGAAAATTAAATTTGCTTCTGAAACAATTACAGAAAAGATTATCAATGGAGGTGTAATATTTGCTTTTGGTACGGGGCATTCTCATTGCGTGGCGGAAGAAATATGTGGCAGGGCCGGAGGTTTAGGAACAATTGATGTAATATTGGAGGCAAGTTTAATAGGCGCAACAGGCTTCACAAAAAGTCAATACTTAGAAAGATTAGAAGGATTTGCTGAACCAATTATAAATCACAGGGGGATAACTGATAAAGATGTATTGTTAATAATATCAAATTCTGGTAGGAATACAGTACCTGTGGAAATGGCAATTAAAGCAAAAGAACGTAAAATATTTACTGTTGCAATTACTTCATTTAAATATTCAAAACATACCGGACCAAGAAACAAATATGGGAAATGTCTATATGAGGTAGTTGATGTAGCAATAGATAATCAAGGCATTGTGGGGGATGCTTGTATTAAGCTTGCAGGTTTGGAACAACCAATATGTTCAACATCAAATATTATGTCATCATTTGCGGCGCAATTAATATGCGGGGAAATATGCAAAATAATGGTTGAAAAAGGAATCGAACCGCCAATATTTATGAGTGGTAATTTGGATGGCGCAGATGAAAAAAATGACAAAATGACAAATTCATACAAGCATAGAATAAAAGCATGGTAATCGGATTCATTACTGTTATGTGATTTATGTTTTACATTATTATGTCATAAGAGGAGAACATTATGAATGAAGTATTGCTAAAGGGTGCTAGAATATTTGATGGAAAACACTTCATTAAAGAAAATTGTATTGTCATTGGAAACGAGAAAATATTAAGCGTTAATGAAAATATCCCTAGTTTTAAAGGAAAAATTGTTGATTTTAGTGATTATATTGTTTCTCCGGGATTTATCGATCTACATATTCATGGGATATTTGGCTTCGATACTATGGATGCCACTATAGAGTCTCTATATGGCATGGCAAAGAAAGTGATAGAATACGGAGTTACGTCATTTACTCCTACTACCCTAACTTCGCTTAACAAGAATATTAAAGCGAGCTTAAGAAGTATAAAGGAATTTATAAGCCAGAGGCGAGATGATTGTGCCCAGGTGCTTGGAGCCCACCTGGAAGGCCCATTTATAAATCCTATAAAAAAGGCGGCTATGAATCCGGATTATATTCAAAAACCTTCTATAGAAAATTATAAAAATATGGTTGGAGAATATGGGGATATAGTAAGAACGATGACAATAGCACCAGAGTTAGCGGGTACTTCAGAATTAATTGAGTTTTTGCAAGATAAGAAAGTTAATATTTCCATAGGACATAGTTGTGCGGTCTTTGAAGATGTAGAAAAAGCGGTAAGTATGGGAGTAAATAGAGCTACACATCTTTTTAACGCAATGGGACGATTACATCATAGAGATCCGGGAACAGTTGGAGGAACATTATTTTTTGATAATATTTATTGTGAAGTGATTGCTGATTTAGTGCATATTCATCATGCAATATTAAAAATGATTGTAAAGCAGAAAAGTAGTGATAAATGTATACTAATAACCGATTCTATGAAAGCTACAGCATTAAAAGATGGTGTTTACAATTTGGGAGATCTTAAAGTGATAGTCGCTAAAGGAGTCCCAAGACTTATTGATGGAACTTTGGCCGGTAGCACTTTGACTTTTGACAAGGCAGTCAAAAATATGGTAGAAAAAGTTGGTATTCCTCTGGAAGATGTTTTAAAGATGGCAACATCTAATCCTGCATCTTTACTTGGAATTGATAAGGTTAAAGGACGAGTAAAGGAAGGATATGATGCCGATATTATTTTATTAAATAAAAATTTAGATGTTTGTGGAGTCTTTGTGAAAGGGAAAATGATTTTTAACTATACACATTTAAGCATCTAAATACAGTTACTAAAGCTTAAAGGTGGTGAGGTCTATGTAATTAATTGGTTGGCATATAAAATTAAAGGTTAATAAAAAAATTAAGGAGTGAAAGAAAATGTTAAAGACGATTTGTAAGGTTATTACATGTATTTGTTTGATAAGTAT
>ENA-UOOR01000627-UOOR01000627.1-fermentation-metagenome-genome-assembly--contig:-NODE-627-length-48550-cov-6.281307_pt1 | contig 48550 bp, 35 predicted proteins | sample MGYA00245780_ERZ724029 | MGnify/ENA primary metagenome ERZ724029 (study PRJEB28704, sample SAMN03018315) | fermentation metagenome | biome: anthropogenic terrestrial biome; feature: soil; material...
GCCGGCCTGGTTCTACCCTCTGCCGGCCTGGTTCGACCCTCTGCCGGCCTGGTTCTACTCGGGTCTATCCCTCTTGGGGAACTGCGTGCCGCCCACTGGCCTCGCTGCTGGCCGAGCGGGACGCGGGCCTTTTCCAGCGGGCGGCGCTGCGTCAGCTCGCGGGTTCAACTCGATGAACGGCCATCCGTTGCAGGCGGTGCCCGCGAGAAGAAGCAGCGCGGAAGCGAGCCGACGGGCAGGCATTCGGCATCTCGAGCCTCGAACAGACGAGCTTCGCCCCGACGAAATCGGTTGGCCGCGCCTCGTCCGTTGGCACTCTTTGAGAGTGCACCACGGCGAGAGCTCGTCGATTCCGCACGGAGGACGACGATTCCAGCGATCCTCCGTGCCTTGGCGTAGCGGCGATGAGCCGCTCAGAACTCGATGACCAGGCTGATTCGACTCGGCAGCCCCTGCTTCTGCTGATCGGTCAGCCGGTACACCGGGTCGGAAAGCACGCCCACCAGGCACCTGCGCTGATCGACGCTCAGCTCCGCGCTCGGCCCGACCGGCTCGACCTCGTGATCGGCGACCGCGCCGCTCTCCGGGTTCACCGCCGTGGTCCAGCGCAGGGCCCCGGGCCTCTCGCTCCCGGTGAAGCACTGCGCCAGCCGCTGACTGCGCGCGGCGACCTGTAGCCGGAAGTCCTCGAGCCACGGCGGGCCCGCCCGCGCCGCTTCCTCATAGCCTGCGCGCGCCTGCTGCTTGGTCGTCGCTTTCAAGGGCTTCTTCTTGACCGGCGCCTTCTTCACCGGCTTGGGCTCCGGCTCCTCGGGCACGACCTCGGGCGCTGGCTCCGGCCGCGGCGAAATCATCGGCGCCGGCCCGCACTCGCAGCGCATCAGCAGCAGCGCGAGTAGCAGCAGGACCATCAAGGCCATCAGGCGGCGCCTGCGCTTGCGGTGCTTCTCCTTCTGCACCACCGGAATCCGCTCGGCCTGGGCGCGCGCCTGGCGGCGCAGCTTCGGCACCGTCCGGCGCAGCTCCCTGCGGCGCTCGCGCATCGCTCGGCGCAGCTCCCGCGGCGTCATTCGGTCAGCCTCCAGCCGAAGACCAGCTCGCCCTTCGCGTCGCGCCATTCGACCGGCGTGAGCGTGAGCGGCACGAAGGCCGAGGGCGGCTCGGGCTCGGGAGCCTTGAACGGCCAAGGCAGCGCGTCGCCGGGCGCCAGCCGCACGTTGCCGGCGAAGGCCTCGTGCCCGGGCGACATTCCCCTCGCCTTTCCGGCTATCGACAGCTCGAGGTGACCGAGCCCTTCGAGGATGGCCTGGACGCGGCCCGACAGCTCCTCGGCGATGCGGATGTGCGACTTGTGCCGGCCCTCCTCCCCCGCGAACTCGTCGAGTATCCGGCTCACGAGGTGAAGCATCGGCGCGTTGGCCGCCCGCACGTTCGCCTCCTCGACCTCTATCCGCTCGATGAGCTGGCGCAGGAAGCGCAACGTGAAGTGCGGCTCGTCGGCCGCCGCGTCGCGCAGCTTGGTCATCAGCTCGCCCGCGTCTCCGCGCGAGAGCGGCCGCAGCCGCTCGACCCGAAGGTCGAAGGCGCCCCCGCGCCGCAGGCTCGCAGCGACCCGCTCGAACGACGCGCTGTCGGCCCTCAGGGCGGCGCTCCAGATCAGGTCCTCGACGACCGCGTTGTACTCCTGGCGCGGCACCAGCGCCTTGAGCGTGGCGATGAGCTCGTCGTTGGTCTGGAAACGCGCGAGCACGAAAGAGAGCCAGCGCCGGCTCAGGGCCATCACCGCGTCGGTCTCGCCCGACTCGTCGGCCTTCGACATCGCGAAGGCGAACGAGCGCAGCGCCTCCTGCCGCTCACCCCGCTCGAGCTGCGCGACGCCGCGGTGCAGCGCGACCGGCGAGCGCTCGCCGAAGCGGCTCTCGGGGTCGAGCGCGAGCAGGCGCTTGCCTCGCTCGCCCTCGGTCAGGACTCGCCGCCGCTCCGACGAGCCCGCCGCGAAGAAGCCCAGCCACAGCTCGAGCTCGTCGCCCTCTCTGCGCGCGATCAGCTCGTCGATGATCGCCAGCATCAACCCGTCGAGCGCCGCGGGGTCCTCGGAGAGTTGTCGCGCCCGGGAGAAGACGAAGAGCCTGCGCTCGCGCGTCAGGTTGAACCACTCGAACGGCTGCCATTCGAGGCTTCGGCGCAGGAAGCGCACCTCCTTGGCGCGCGCCGCGCGACTCTCGATCGCCCGCTGGGCTTCGAGGGCGCCCTGCTCGGAGATGCCGAGCGCCTTGGCCCGCCGCTTCTGCTCGAGCGCCTCTCGCCGCCCTTGGCGGCTGCGCATTTCGGCGAGGACGAGGTCCAGATCGAAGATGCGCGCCTCGACGGCCGCGACGCTCTCGACCTTGCTCCGGTCGAGGATCCTCAACGAATCGCGCAGAAGCCGGCGCAGCAGCAGCGCGGTGAAAAAGCGATCGTTGAGGTTGTAGCTGGGCGTCTCGAAGTCGGTCAGCAGCACCGTCTGCGCGGTCCGGCACGCGCTGCGGAAGAAGGAGACCGAACGCAGCTCCGACGGGTCAAGCAGGTCGTGCAGCGAGACGAACCTCCGCTGCCGGCTGACGTCGAAGGCGTCGAACGGAGCCTGACGGCTCGGTGGCTTTCCCCTGCCGGCCGCGTGCACAACCCAGTTGTGCAAGGCCAGCGGCCACAGCCCCGCGCCGCCCTCGTCGTCGGTCGGATAGCCGTCCTGGCACAGCCCAAGGTCGCCGAGCGCGGCCCAGACGACCGAGCGGAACTCCTCGTCGTAGCGGCTCACCTGGCCTTGGTTGGCCAGCCGGTTTCGCAGCAGCCAGAGCCGAAGGACCTCGGTCGGCTGGCTTTGGCGCAGCGCGAGGCGCGCGTTGTAGAAGAGCAGCGTCCCCTCCGGCGGGCTCTCCTCGGTCACCGGAGCGGCCGCCGCCACCACGAGCAGCGCGACGGGGAGCGCCGGGGACATCAGAGCATCCACCCCAGGCTCAGGCTGAGCTCCCACCACCACCCCAGGCCCGACTCGGTGAACTGCGACATGATCGGCAGCGCGACCATGACCCGCGGCGAGAGGAAGAAGCCGGACTGGAAGTAGAGGTCGAGCGAGCCACCGGCGAGCACGTTGTAGCGGCCGCCGTCGACCTCCATCGCGGGCAGGCGGTCCTCCTCCAGGTTCTCGAATTCCCGGTCGTTCAGCCGCGGCGAGAAGATGGCCCCGGCGACCTCGCGGAAGCCCGCGCCCGAAAGCGCGCCCGGGTAATAGATGTAGCGAAAGCCGGCATCGAGCGAGAAGACGAGCTCAGTGGCGGGGAAGAAGCTCGGCCAGGCGGTGGCGACGCCCTCGGCGATGGGGAAGCCGAGGTTGACGTCGAGCTCGAGCCGGGCTGGCCGTCCGACCTGGCGGTATGGGGTGAGCGCGAGCCGCTCGGTGCTCTCGCTGCCGCGGGCGAAGACCCAGGTGACGGCGACCTCGCTCATCAGGCTCGAGAAAGGTACGCGCGCGAAGCCGCCCACCCGCGCGCTCCAGAAGTTGTTCAGCTCGAGGAGCTGGCTGCCGACAGCGCCGACGCCGACGGTCTTCTTGCGCCAGTCGAAGCGCACGGCGCGGGAAGCCTCGCCAATCATCCGTTCGCTGAGCACCTCGAACGGCGTGCGGTAGCGGGCGATCGAGTCGTCGAGTTGCTTGAGCTCGGCGGGCGCGGCCGGTGCGTCCGAATCGTTGGGACCGACGGGGCCCTCGGCTTCGCTCGGGGTGACCGGGGCGGCTTCGGCGGAGGCCTCGACAGCGCTCGAATCGGCGGCCTTCTCGACTTCGCTCGGAGTGACCGGGGAGGCCTTCACGGCGGCGGGTACGGCAGAGGCCTCCCCAGCGCTCGATTCGGAGGGCCCCTCGACTTCGGGGCGACCGCTGGTCGCCCCTACGCTCGGGGTGACCGGTAGGGGCTTCGTGGCGGCGGGTGCGGCGGAGGCCTCGGCATCCGAATCGGTGCTCTCCGACTCGTCGCCTGCCCCGACCATGCTCGGGCTGATGGCGAGCGGATGGAGCTGGCCCTTGTCGGCCGTCGCTTCTTCGACCGCGGGGCTCGGGCCGGGCGCGGCCCGCCCTGCGCTGGGGGCGAGCGAGGTTCCCGGCAGCGCCAAGAGCGCGATGAGCAGCAGCCTACGGATCAAGCGGGAAGCCTCCGTCGGCCGGGGTCGGATAGCGCGGCCGGTAGCACTGGCTGGCGTAGCTGGTGCGGAAGTCGGCAAGGACGTTGTAGACGCCGGCCGAGTCGAAGGTCGGGTGGTCGCAGAAGCGCGTGCACTGCAGCAGCGTGTCGCGCAGCACGAAGTCGCCCCCGTCCCACAGCGCCGTCCCGTAATAGGACTCGGCTTCATCGCCGATGCCGAAGGGGATTGAAAACGAGAAGGCCGTCACCGCACCGGCGACCGAGCTCACGTACTTGGCGCGCGCGAGGAACGGGAAGTCCCAGGCCAGGCCGAGCGGGTACGAGGGCTGCGGAGCAAGGCGGTGATACTCCGGCAACATCGCCAGCGGAATCGGGTCCGGGACCATCGCCCCGCGGAAGACAGCGACCGAGGCGCGCATCGCTTCTGCATTTTCTGGATCGTCCGAACCGCCAGAGGCGCAGTACGAGAAGGCGTCGCTCGGCTGCGCCGAGATGAGCTCGTTGTTGAAGAAGGTGGCGACGCCGAAGTCGCCGATCGGCAAGTTCACCGACTGCGGCGTGCGCTCGGGGGCCAGGAAGTGCCACTCGAGCATCCGGCCAGCCTGGTTCCTGGAGTAGCGGTCGATGAAGCCCAGGTAGTTGTCGCGGGTCGGCAGGATCGGAAGCTGGTTGAAGCGGAATGGCCCGAGCTTGAGGTCCGGCATGTCCGCCTGAAGTGGACAGGAGTGCATGGAGGTGGTGGGCAGCTCGGGCTCTTCGTCGACGCGCGCCGGGCACCACAGCACCAGCCGCCCGACCACCGGCCGCGTGATCTCGTAGCCGTAGCTGTCGAAGACGAACGCCCCGCTGACGCGCGGCGAGCTCTTGTCGCGCTCGACCTCGAGCACCGCCTGGAGCGCCTCTTCGAGGATGGCGCCGACCTGCCCGCTCCGGTCGTCGTGATGCAGGGCCACGGTGAGCACCATGTCCTTGCCCTGCGCGCGCACCTCGTCGATTCTGGCGCGCACCGCGGCGGCGAAGGCGCCGGCGACGCTCGGGTCGCTCCAGGCGTCGATGCAGATCTCGATCGGCTCGTCGAGCAGCAGCCGCTGCTCCTGCATCTGCTGGTGCTCGTCGGAGATCGTCCGCCCGCAGGGCTTGAGCAGGTAGCCGATGGTGACGTTCTCGTGAATCGGGCTGTGCAGGGCCGGAAACGCCGGGCGTGCCTCGGGGTTCTTGCGCGCGAGCGCCACGGTCTCGAACTCGCCCAGCGCATCGGTCACCGTCGCCCGCGCGCAGACCGCCGGGAAGGTCGAGGCGGCCAGCGGCAGCGCGTGCGTGTCGAAGACCGCGCGCTCGATCGTCTCGACCGAAGGCCAATCGAGCGGCACCGACTCCCCGGAGCAGGCGCTGCCGGAGCCGTAGCCGTAGGGGTTGTCCTCCGGCAGCCACCCCACCTCGCCATAGCGCGGCTCGGAGAGGCGCACGAAGCGCCGCAGGCCGAGCTCCTGGGCCTCCTCGTTGCGCAGGGCCGGGAACTGATGGCGCGCGCGCCACTGGACCTGTGTGTTGGTCTCGTCGAAGACGCCGTAGACGACCAGGCTGCGATGGGCGTGAGGCGGGCCCTCGCCGACGACGTGGAAACTGAGCTCCGCGGGCAGGGTCATCTCCCCGTCGGCGTGGTAGCGAAGCTGCAGCCACACCCGCCGCGGGACCTTTTCGACGTGCAGGCTGATGCTGCCGCACCGGCCGTTCGGCCCGCAATCGACCGGGACGTGCGTGTGCACCGGGCTGAGCTGTGCCAGCGGGGTCCAGGGCACGTCGAGCTCGTCGGTCAGGTACGAAAGCTCGAGCTGGCTCTCCGGGCCAAAGCCCTGCTCGGCCTCGGCCCGGTAGAAGACGAAGAGGGTCTGCTCCTGGGCGAACCAGGTCGCGTCGGCCAGCGTGAAGCCCGCGTAGATGTCGGTCAGCGGGACCTTCTGGCAGGCCGCGAGGGCGACGAGCGCCAGGAGCAGGGAGGCGCGCCTCATCGCTAGACGAGCATCTCCTGGTACGAGACCTTGCCCTGCGCGGCCAGCTTCTGGAGCGCCGCGACCAGCTCCTGCTGGCCGCGCTGCGCGAACCGGAGCTGATCGGCGCGCGAGCCGAAGGCCTGGTTGGCTCGCACCGCGTTCTGCATCGTCGGCGCGAGCTGCGCGAGGAAGCTCTCCTGCCAGGCCGTCGGCTGCAGAGACGACCAGCCGGCCAGCGCCCGGACGTCGACCTCGAGGAGCAGATCGACCCGCAAATCCTTGGGCACCTTGAGGAGCATGTCCGGGAAGAGGATCTGCTCGTACCACCCGGGCAACACGCCACTCGAGCGCTGCAGGGCGCTCGTCAGCAGCGCGCCGCGATCCTCGGCGTCGAGCTGGGGCAGCAGCGAGGAGAGCGCGCCGGGCGCGTCGAACTCGCGGCCGCGGTCGACTATCTGATGCTCCGAGGGCTCGGAGAGCTGCGGCAGGGGCAGGCCCGAGCGGGCCGAGTCGAGCGCGGCGAAGAGGTCCTCCTGCTCCTCGTGTGAGATGCGGTTCGAGCCCAAGAGCTGCTCGGACAGCTCGACCCGCAGCTCGGGGGCGAGCGCCCGGGCCACCTCGTTGCGCGCGTCGGCCGGCACCATCGCGAAGAGCAGCGCCGCGAAGCGCGGGGGCAGCTTCTCGATGAGGTGGGACAGGCCGACGGTGCCGAACTCCTCGCGCAGGCTGAGGAAGATCTCCGCGTCGGACTGCGACAAGAGCGTCGAGGAGATGGCGTGCTGGTTGAGCGTGCGGAAGAAGTCCGCGTCGGAGGGCAGCTTGCGGTCGTCGAGGTGGCGCAGGTAGTCGGCGAACTCGACCTTCTGTTCGGCCAGCGCGCCGTCCGACGGGAAGGCGAGCGAGACGCGCTCGCCGAGGATGAAGAGGGCCTTGGTGAGCAGCGGGAACTCGCGGTTGCGCAGCCAGCCGCGCAGCAGCTCGACGATGCCGCCCTCGTCCTTGGCCAGCTCGGCCTGCGAGATGCGCTCGGTCCACAGCCTGCGCTGCTCGGCGAGGATGGCGGCCTCCTCGAGCTCTTCGGGCGAGGGCAACTTCGGCCCTGGCGGCTCGGGCGGGGCGAGCGGGTCGGGAGGCGGCTCGTCTGGCTTGGCCTCAGCCTGCGGTTCCTCCTTGCCCAGGTTGCCTGCGGCGAGCTGCGCGAGCATCGCCTTCTCTTCGACCGACTCCTTGCCGACCCGGCGCGCCGCCCAGATCAAGGTGAGCGCGGCGAGCGTCCCTAGCAGCAGCGCGATCATCCAGGCGAAGTGCGGCAGCAGCTCGACCCACAGCTCGCGCAGGGCGAGCTTGGCGTCCCACTCCTGCGGGGCGACCGGCTCGGGCGGGGGCGCGGGCGGCTCGACCGGCTCGGGCGGCATCTCGGGCTTGGGCGGCGGCGACTCGCTCAGCTCGGCCGAGACCGGCGCGAGCACCTGGTGCCCGACGTCGACCCGCAGCCAGCCCTTCGACAGGAGCTGCTCGAGCCGCTTGACGAGCCCCTGGATGTCGCGGGCCGAGACCGACCTCTCGTGGGCAAAGTCGCAGCGGGCGGCCGTCAGGTACTCCTGCGGCGGCACGCTGCCCAGGCCCTCGGTCTGGCCCAGGCCCGGCAGCGAGGAGCTGCGCGGCAGGTCGACGACCACGTGATCGCGGTAGACGCAGCCCTTGGAGACGCAGCGCTCGGGGGCGCAGGCGCGCATCAGCGCGAGGTCGAACTGGTTCTCTATCGCGCGCAGCTCCATCAGCACCGGCGACGGGATGTGCTTCTGCGGGATGGGCGTGACCGTGCCCGCCTGAGCGAGGACGCTGCCCGGCAGGGCCAATAGGAGCAGGAGGACGAGGCTTCTCATCAGTAGATCCTCACGACGACGCGTCGCAGCCGGGCCAGCCGCAGCTCGGGGGTCAGCCCTTGGAGCTGCTCCTCGGGCAGGGGCCTGGTGTCCGCGTAGCCCTCGACGCGGATGTGGTCGCGCACCACCCCGACCTCCTCGAGCCGCTGGCGCACGACGATGGCGCGCGCGCTCGACAGCTCCCAGTTCGAGGCGAAGACGGTGCCGTTGATGATGGGCGTCGGGTCGGTGTGGCCCTCGACCGCGAAGCTGTACTTGGACGAATAGGGCGCGAGCACCTGCAGCATCGAGCGGAGCGTCTCCTCGAGCTCGGCGCGGATCTTCGCGCTGCCCGAGTCGAAGACCAGGCCCGAGTTGAGCGACAGCTCGAGGCCGTCGTCCTTGACCACGGTGGAGACCATCTCCTGGAGCCTCTTGCGGGCGATCTCCGCGTCGATCTCCTTGCGGATCGACTCGAGGCTGGTCGGGCTGTCCGAGCCGGAGATGCCCTTGGCGATCTGCTGCATGCGCCCCTTGCTCAGGTTGGCGGCGGTCAGCAGCAGCACGAAGAACAACAGCAGGTTGGTGATCAGGTCCGCGTAGCTGAGCAGCCAGCTCTCCTCATGTCCCTTCGCGCGCCGTTGCATCGCTTAGGCTCCGCCGCGGGCGACCAGCTCGTTGACGCTCTTCTCGCAGCGCTCGATGAACCCGAGCCGCTCGTCGAGCAGGCCGTTCAAGAAGTGGCCGATGGGCCCGGCCACCCCCGCGCCGAAAGCGACGCCATAGAGCGTGGCGAGCAGCGCGAGCGACATCGCCGCGCCGATGTTCAGGTTGTCCGAGCTCATGTTGCGGAAGAGCTGGATCATGCCGGTGATGGTGCCGACCATGCCGAAGGCCGGGCCCAGCTTGGAGAGCATCTCCCAGTTGTTGATGGCCGGCTGCCACAGGCCGATCTCCTGGTGGCGGATCTCGAGGAAGACCTTGGAGCTGGCGGCCTCGGGGGCGCGGTTGAGCAGCAGGTCGACCATCTGCTTGATGGCCGGGTAGCTGCTGCGCTCGGCCAGGGTGAGCGCGGCGTTGCGCTTGCCCTCGCGCCAGAGCGACCAGAGCTGCTCGCGCTCGGACTCCATCGCCAGCGTCGCGCGCTTGAAGTTGCGCATCCCGGGGACAAACTCCCTCAGGCAGAGGATGGTGCGCAGCGCGGTCGAGTGGCTCGAGCTGACGAGCACCGCGGCGCACGAGCCGACCATCACCATCACCAGCGCGTGCAGGTCGAAGGCGGAGATGGTCTGCGCCCCGCCGCGGTCGGTGAAGCCGAACCAGATGATGAACCCCAACAAGCCCAGACCGAGAATTTGCATGACAGGTCTCTCCTACTGCTGGCGCTGCAGCTCTTCGAGCTTCTTGCGGACCGCCGGATCGCTCTCGATCCCTTCGGCCTGTTCGTAGATCTCAATCGCCTTCTCGCGCTCGCCCATCATCAACAGCAGCGAGGCCTTGGCGCGCAAAAACTCCGGGTGCGACGGGTAGCGCTGCAACACCGCCTCGCACCACTCGAAGGCCAGGTGGTAGTTGCCCTCGCGGGTCGCCTCCCCCATCAGCGTGCGCGCGCGGGTGAAGCTGACCTCGGGCGCCGCCTCGTTGATGCGCAGGCCCCGGGCCCGATAGGCCTCGACGAGCGTGGCGTCCGCCGGCGTCGGCGGCGGGGGCACCACGCGGGTGGCCGGGATGGTCTTCACCTCGCCGCTTCCCGCGCCGTGCTCGATGACCACCCGCTGGCCGGTCGAGAGCATCGGGATGTCGACCTCGGTCATCAGGTCGCCGTCGTTCCAGCGCACCTTCATCACCGTGGTCGAGCCGTAGCCGAAGGGCCGCATCAGCGTGCCCTCCTCCTTGAGCGCGGGCTGCTTCTGCTGGGGCGGCTCGACCAGGTAGTAGGTGTAGTTCCGCGAGGCGCAGGCGGCGAGCAGCAGCGCAACGAGGGGCAGGAGTCGTTTCATGGCAGCAGGGGCAGCAGAGTGATGTTCATGAGTGAGAGGCCGAGCCCGACGTTTCCGTTGGTCGACAGGCTGAAGGTGAGCGCGTAGTTGGAGCGGCCGATGGGCAGGCGCGCGACGAGCACTCCGCTGAGTAGCGGGTCGAGCACCTCCATGTCCTCGCCGCTGATGTTCTGCACCAGGGCGGTCGGCACGCTCATCAGCACCTTGGCGCCGACCATCAGGTTGAAGGCGCTGGGGATGACCCGGTAGTACGCCGCGCCGACGCCGACCACCGGGTCGAAGAACGAAAAGGACAGGCCCGAGAGGTTGCGGTTGGTCTCGCCCCACTGGTCGGTCCAGTCGAACGAGAAGTGCTGGCCCGGGTAGACGACCATGTCGAAGAAGGTGTGGGTGATCGTGTCGCCGCGGGCCCGGCGCGCGAGCTCCCGCGCGAGCTGGGTGTTGCGCGTGGTGCGCGCGCGCTCGGAGAGCGAGGCGTCGAAGTTCTCCGCGAGCACGATGCGGCTGTTGCGCAGGTCGATGAGGCGCACCGAGACGCCCTCGGCGTTCTCGTCGAGCCAGACCGCCGCGCGCGCCGGCGGCGCGGCGCCGCGGTTGGCCTCGTCGAGCCGGACGATCTCGGCGGCGCCCGGGCTGGTCGAGAGCTGCTCGACGCGGCCATCCTGCGCGTAGACCCGCGGCGCCATGCACGCCTCGCAGGAGCGCAGCCCCGAGGAGCCGAAGACGCGCACCAGCGTCGCCAGCGCCGCCGACGGGAACCAGGCCTTCGACTCCTCGAAGGCGGGCGAGACGCTGACCACCATGACCGGGACCAGGTCCTTGACCTTCAGCCCGCCCGCCTCGATCTCCAGGGCGAAGCTCTCCTCGAGCCGCGAGAGCGCCTCGCGCGTGGTGTCGCGCTGGGCGGCGGCGCCCGAGGGCAGCAGCAGCAGGACGGCGGCGAGGGGCAGGCGTCTCAGAAGCAAAACGACACCTCCGCGCCGAAGGACCTGAAGTTGACCAGGCTCAGGTCCAGGTAGCTGCCGATGGAGGGCGAGTCGAGGAAGGGCATCGCCTCGAGGAAGGCGATGACGCTGATGCGGTTCTTGACCCGAAGCTCCAGGCCGACCGCGAAGGCGGCGAAGGCGGCGTGGGGCTTGATGACCGCGCCCTCGATGAGCTGCGGGGCCAGGTTCTCGATGGTGAGCGTCTCCTCGCTGAAGGCGAGCGCGCTCTGGCCGTGGACCGAGATCATCGAGCCGCCGACAAAGCCATAGAGGTCCGGATAGGTGAGCGAGGAGACCGAGCCGGTCAAAAGGCGCGCGACGCGTGCCTGGAGCATCCAGGCCGTGTGCATCTCGGGCATCCACGAGCCGCCCACCGAGAAGCTGCCGGTCCAGGCCCGGGCCTGCGTCAGCGAGGCCTCGACGCCCACCTGCAGCCAGATCATCGGCGTGGCCATCACCCCACCGCCCGACCAGTCGTCGTCGTTGGCAGCGTAGGTGCGCACCCCGAAGCGCACCGGGACGAGCAGCAGGCCCCTGCCCTCGAGCGCCTCGAGGTACTCCTTGCGCGCCTCCGAGGCGCTCTTGAGCCCCTCCTCGGCGCGCAGCAGCGCGGGGGTCGAGGTCGAGGTCGAGAGGGTCTTGGCGAAGACGATGGGCAGCGCCGGCTCGAGCGAGGTGATGCGCGCACGCAGCACGAGCGAGGCACCCTCGACCTCGAAGTCGAGGAACAAGGCGTGCTTGGCGCCCGAGAGCGCTCCGGCCTTGCCCAGGGCGTCCGGAAGGTCGACGCCGCGGGCGACGATGGTGCCCTTGGCGCCCGACTGGACGACGACCGAGGTGCACTGCGGGCAGTGCGCGAGCACGACGCGGGCCTTGGGGTTCTTGGTGATCAGGCCGGCGAAGTGGTTCTCGACAAGCGCGCTCAGGCCGCTGCCGAAGCCGACCGGCACGGTGACGTCGGCGAGGACCACCGGGGTCTCGAGGGCGAAGGGCGGCTCGAGCGTCCAGCCGAAGACGAGCTCGTCGAGCAGGTCATAGGCCTGGAGCTGAATCTGGCCGGCGACCTGCCCGCGCAGCGCCTCGAGCTGGGCCTGCCGCGCGGCGACGACCTCGGGGTCGGGGGCTCCGAGAGCCAAGGCCGGCAGCAGCGCCAGGGCCAGGCTGAGCAGGGCGGTCTTCATCGCAGCCAGGTCCACTTCCCCTGCACGCACAGGCCGGCGTGAAGCTGCGCTTCGCGCGGGTCGAGGATCATCAGGTTGAGGAAGGCGTCCTTCTCCGCCAGGGTGCCCTCGTCGAAGTAGCGCTTGCAGGCGAGCGGATAGGCCTGTTGCGGCGGCATCCCCCCGAGGACCACGAGATCGCCCGCGGCGAGCAGCGGGACGCGGTCGGAGACCCTCTGCCCGCGCTCGGCGAGGTCGGTCCGGGAGGCGACCGCGATCTTCGCGGCGACCTCGGGCTGCGGATAGAAGGCGTCGACGTGCCAGGTGAGCCCCTCGAGGCCCAGGGCGCCCGCCTGCTGGTTGATCTCGCCGACCCTCTGGCGCAGCGAGGAGAGGATGAGCTCGTCGCGGGCCGGGCGCTCGTCGTGGTGCAGGAAGCGGCGCTTGCAGATCAGGGCGTCGGTGACTCCAAAGGTGCTGCGCGAGGGCGGCTCCGGGACGCGGTCCGGGCGCAGCTCGTGGGCCTCGGCCTGGCTCATGCGCACGCATTCGAGGTTGCGCGCCTCGGCCTTCTCTTGCCACGGGCCGGGCGACGGATCGGTCGCGCGGTCGAGGAAGACCGTGAAGGGCAGCAGCAGCATGATGAGCAGGGTTTCCATGGTCTCTGCCCGCTCACCTTGGCGCAGGCGCGGGCACCGGAGGCGGCGCGGGCACCGGTCGAGGCGCGAACGCGGCGGGAGAAGGCACCGCCGGCGCCGCCGCGGGCTCGAAGCCGCGCAGCACCACCGAGCGCATGTGCGCGTGGAAGGCGAGCTGGCTCACCTGGCCGTAGAGGTCACGGGAGAAGTCCCTGCGCGTCGTCTTGTCGCCCAGGTCCTCCTCGTCGGAGCGCACCAGCCAGTTGAGCAGGCTGTTGACCGTCCAGACCGAGACGCCCATGTAGCGCACGAAGCGCGCCTGCAGCGTGTCGGCGGCCAGCAGCGCCCCGTCGTGGCCGCGCACCGCGAGGTCGAGGGCGACGGTGGTCTCGGTCACCGCGGGCACCAGCGTGCCGGTACAGATCGAGACCGCCCAGAGCAGCTTGCTGTTGTCGTAATGGACCTGCCGGCTCCGCGCCTCGACGACCAAGTCGGGCGGCGGCGAGGGCGGCCCGGCCTGAACCCCGCCGAGCGAGGAACCCGGCTCGAGCACCTCGAGCTCGACCTGCGCGCCCTGGTTGGTGAAGAGGTTTTGCAGCCGTCGACACAGGTAGTCGGCGTTGCTGGCCGAGAAGTGCTCACCGGGCACGCAGCGCACCGCCATCCGCAGGCCCTGGAAGTTCGCAACTTGAGGATCGACGACCACCGGCCGCTGCAGCGAGGCGAGCGGCTGGTACATGGTGACGCAGCCGGAGAGCGCCAGTAACAGCGCCGGCACGAACGCCAAGAGCCCCCGGCGACGCGAGGCCGGAATGCGCCATAGGCTGCGATGGGTCATCTAAGGTCGACCGCGAAAGGTCACAGGGGGAAGCATCGGGGTGTCCGGCGCACACCCCGAGTCTGCGACTGTCTGGGAAAGCCGGTCGCAGACTAGTGAACTAGCCTTTGGGGTGTCAATGAACGCGGGCCCGGAGCGGGGCGTCAGGGGCTCCCGGGGATGAGGAGCTTCGACACCAGCGATGAGGAGCATCGACCCGGCGGGGAGGACCATTCACCCCGCGGTCATCAAGAATGCCCCGGCCGAGCCGAAGGAGCGGGCTCGTCAGTCCTCGACCTCATCCAGCCACGCCATCTGGATGGCCTCGAGGATCTTCTCGTTCGAGCGGCCGGGATCATCCGAGAAGCCCTCCAGCTCGGTCACCCACCGGTGCAAGTCGGTGAAGCGCACCTTGAGCGGCTCGACATCAGGGTGCTCGTCAGCGAGCCGCTGAGCGATCTCGCGCACGTCGGTCCACTTCAGAATCACGACAGCCTCCTTGTGAAAGCGGAGCCATGGCTTCCTCGACATTGCTCCTACCAGCAGCCGCGCGCGCCCTACTTCCGCTCGGTCACGTAACCTTCGAGAGCCTCCGCCCGGAAGCCCCTCACCACGAGGTGGAGAGAACGGCCGACCGGCCAAGGCGCAGAGTGAGTGAGCGTTTCGCCTGGGGACCCGCCGCGTCCCTCGCTTCGGCCCCGGCTTCGGGGCGACCGGGGCTCAGGCTCTTGGTCTCCGGGACAGGTCCTCGACTTCGCACGAGAGAGCTTCCTTTTTGCCCCAGGGCTCAAGGACGACCGGAGCCTACCGGCGCACGTGCTTGAGCAGCCGGGCCTTCAATTCGTCGCTGACGCCCGCGGGCAGCTTGCCCTGCTCGATCTCCCGGCGCTCGGCGGGGTGTTCGTCGAGCCAGGTGTTGGTGCTCTCGGGCGCGATCTCGAAGACCACCTCCTCGCCGCACAGCCGCGCCTGACAACCGAGGCGCGAGTCGGGCTTCGGGTCGAAGGCCCGGTCGATCATGTCGAGCTCGTGCTCGGTGGCCTCGGAGAGCGAGTCGAGCCCCCGGAGCACGCGCACGTGACAGGTCGAGCAGGCGCCGACGCCTCCGCAGGCCGCCCCGTGCATCGCCCCGGCGCGGTTCGAGGCCTCGAGCAGCGTCGAGCCGGGGCTCAGCTCGATGGTCTTGCCGTCGGGAAGAATCGTGACCTTGGGCATCGCTCACTTGGCAGCCGGAGTCCCGGCCGCCTCCTTCTCTTCCTGCTCGCGCAGGTGCTTGAGGCCGGCGCTCTCCTTGCCGCCGTCCTGGACCAGTTCGTCGGCGGCGCGTCCCTTCACCGCCTGTTCGATCTCGTAGTTCATCACCCGCTCGGCGAACTTGTTCGAGGTGGCGACGAGCTCGTCCTTCTTGCCGAGGATGACGCGGAAGTCCTCGCTGCCCATCGCCTCGCGCAGCGCCTCCATCGCCTTCTCGATGCGCTCGCGCTCGCCCGCCTCGAGCAGGAAGTCGTGGTCGTCGAGCCGCTTGCCCGCCTCGTGGATGATCCGCTCGGACTCGACCCGCGCGTCGCGGGCCAGCCGGCGGGTCACGTCGTCCTCGGCGTGGTCGATGGCCTCCATCAGCATCTGCTCGACCTCTTCGTCGCTCAGGCCGTGCGAGGGCTTGACGGTTATCGACTGCTCGACGCCGGTGGAGAGCTCCTTGGCCGAGACGTTGAGGATGCCGTCGGCGTCGATGGCGAAGGTGACCTGGATGCGCGCCAGGCCGGCGGCCAGCGCCGGGATGCCCGAGAGCCGAAAGCGCGCCAGCGAGCGGTTGTCCTCGACCAGCTCGCGCTCGCCCTGGACGACGTGGATGTCCATGCCGGTCTGGGCATCCTTGAAGGTCGTGAAGATCTGCGCGGCGCTGGTGGGGATGGTCGAGTTGCGCGGGATGAGCTTCTCGACGACCCCGCCCATCGTCTCCAGGCCGAGCGAGAGCGGATTGACGTCGAGCAGCAGCACGTCGTCGCGCGGTCCGGCGCCGGCGAGCAGGTCGGCCTGGACCGCGGCGCCCAGGGCGACGACCTGGTCCGGGTCGATGTCGGCGAGTGGCGGGCGGCCGAAATAGCGCTCGAGCTCGCGGCGCACGACGGGCACGCGGGTCATGCCGCCGACGAGCACGATGCCGTCGATCTCCTCGGGCTCGAGCTTCGCGTCGCGCATCGCCGCGCGGGCGATGCGCAGGGTGCGATCGACGAGCGCCTTGACCTCGGGCAACGACTCGAGCTCCTCGCGGGTGATCGGCAGGTGCTCTTCTCCGACGGCCACCTCGGCGCGCTCGACGGTGCTGAGCGCCTCCTTGGCGGCGCGGGCGGCGTAGAGCAGATCGCGCAGCCGGTCGCCCAAGTCGCCGGCCGGGTCGAGCTCGCGGCCGAGCTTGCGCTCGAGCACGAAGCGCAGGATGGCCCGGTCGAAGTCGTCGCCGCCGAGCGCGGTGTCGCCCTTGGTCGCCATGACCTGGAAGACGCCCTCGTCGAGCGAGAGGATCGACACATCGAAGGTGCCGCCGCCCAGGTCGAAGACCGCGAAGTGGCCGTTCACCTTCTTGTCGAGCCCGTAGGCGAGCGCCGCGGCGGTCGGCTCGTTGATGATGCGCAAGACCTCGAGCCCGGCGAGCCGGCCCGCGTCCTTGGTGGCCTGGCGCTGCGCGTCGTCGAAGTAGGCTGGGACGGTGATGACCGCGGCCGAGAGCTTCTCGGCGAGGAAGCCCTCGGCACGCCGCCGCAGGCCCTTGAGGAGCTCGGCGCTCACCTCGACCGGAGTGACCGCCTTGCCGCCGGCGAGAAAACGCGGCACCGCGCCGTCCTCGGCGAAGTCGTAGGCCTCGCGAGCCCTCGCGTCGAGCTCGGCGAGGCTGCGGCCCATGAAGCGCTTGACCGAGACGATAGTGTCCTTCGGCAAGCGCGTCGCGAGCCGCTTGGCCTCGCGGCCGACCGTCGGCAGCCCGGTCTGCGGATCGAAGTGAACGACCGAGGGCATGAGCACCCCGCCGTCGTCGTCGACCGGCATGCACTGCGGCTTGCCGTCGACGACCCGGGCGATGAGGCTGTTGGTCGTCCCGAGGTCTATTCCGACTGGAGTGCTCTTCTTGAGTGGATCGGCAATCTGTAGAAGCCCGCTCATGGTGTCCTGGAGGGCGGAGCACACAAGCTTCGCCCTGTGGTGTGCGGAGCTCGCGCTCCGCCGATGTCGTTCGAGGTCGCGGGCGATTCCTTGGGGATGGCAGGCATCAGGCCCCCGGCCTCCTCGCTCGTGCTACTCGAGCGCCTGCTGCTCGATGGCTTCGACCTCTTCCTGGAATCGCGCGTAGTACTTGAGAACCGCCAGCGAGGCCGCGGCCTTCTCGAGGACGACCTTGTCGCCGGTCTTCTCCCACAGCGCCAGGGCCGCCTCGACCTCGGCCAGCTCGTGGCCCGAGCGCGCCTTGACGTCCTTGGAGAGGGCGCGCACGCGCTCGAGGTCCTTGGCCGCCTTCGCCTCGGCGAGCGCCTCGCGGTCATCGAGGACGAGCTCGAGAAACTCGGTGGGCAGCCGCCCCATCGCCTCGTCGCCGGACTCCTTCGCGACGTCGAGGCCCTGCTCCTTGAGCAGATAGGCCGCGCGGCTGGCCGGATCCTTGAGCGCCTTGACCGCGTCGTTGAGCGCGGTCGTCCACTCGAGCGAGAAGCGCCGCTCCTTCGGGTCCTTCTGCGCGAAGCGGTCCGGGTGGAGCTTGCGGCTGAGCTCCTTGTGCCGCTCCCCGATGGCCTTGCGGTCGAGGAAGAAGGTCTTGGGCAGCCCGAGGACCGCGAAGGCGTCGGCCTTCGGCGGGACCGGCTGGAGCGTATTGCACTTCTGGCAGAACGGTCCCGGGCCCGGGTCGGCCTGGCAATTCCAGCAGCTCATCGTCTCTTGCCCCGCGGCCGCGGTGGCCGCCGTTTGGCCGGGCTCTCCTCCCCGAAACCCGGCCGGGGTTGGCCTGGGGAAACAGGCTCTCTCTCTCTCTCTCTGCGACCGGGGCACCGGCCACCGGAGGCGGCGCGAAGGGTCGCCCGGTCCGGCTCGGGGATCAACAGGTGTTTTCGCGGGCGCGGCGCTGCCGAATGCCGGAAGAGGATGCCGCGGGCGCTCTGCGGTTCGTCCCTACCGCACCGGGCGCATTGCCATGCGCCCCTACCAACCCCTAGACCGTAAAGCTCTCGCCGCAGCCGCAGGTGCTGCGCACCTGGGGGTTGGTCAGCTTGAAGCCCGACTGCAGCAGCTTCTCCTCGTACTCGACCACCGTGCCGACCAGGTAGATGTAGCTCTTCGGGTCGACGAAGACGCGCACCCCGTCCCGCTCGAAGATGCGGTCCTTCTCGCGCGCCTTGTTGTCCCAGCTCAACGCGTAGGAGAGCCCCGAGCAGCCGCCCCCCTTGACCGCCACCCGCAGGCCCGCCTCCGGGGTGTTGCGCTCGTCGAGAAGCTTCTTGAGCCGGCCGTAGGCGTTGTCGCCGATGCTGATGCCGTTCTTGCCGGGGACCGACTTGGTGCCCGAGCCGATGCCGGCCACGCAGGTCGTCTCGCCGCTGGTCGCCGGCGAGGCGGGAGCCGGGCTGCTCTGGTTGTCGGCGATGTTGATCATGGCCACACCTCCGTGCCCCGGCCGCGCCGAGGCTCGGTCGCTTCTCGCACCGCTAGCCGCTGCGCTTCGCGGCCTGCTTCTTCCTGAAGTCGTCGATGGCCGCCTTGATGGCGTCCTCGGCGAGCACCGAGCAGTGGATCTTGACCGGCGGCAGCGCGAGCTCCTCGGCGATCTGCTGGTTGGTGATCTGGCGCGCCTCGTCGACGCTCTTGCCCTTGACCCACTCGGTGACGAGCGAGCTGGAGGCGATGGCCGAGCCGCAGCCGAAGGTCTTGAAGCGGGCGTCCTCGATGGTGCCCTCGTCGCTGATCTTGAGCTGCAGGCGCATCACGTCGCCACAGGCCGGCGCGCCGACGAGCCCGGTGCCGACGTTGGGGTCCTCCTTGTCGAAGGTCCCCACGTTGCGCGGGTTCTCGTAGTGATCGATGACCTTTTCGCTGTAGGCGGCCATGTGGCCCTCCTCATGTCGAGCGGGCGGCCTCTCGCCGGCCGCCCCCTTCGGAAACTCAGTGCCCCCCGGCCCATTGGACCGAGTTGATGTCGATGCCTTCCTTGGCCATCTCGTAGAGCGGGCTCAGCTCGCGCAGCCTCTTGACCTTCTCGACGACGAGGTCGGCGACGTAGTCGACCTCCTCCTCGGTGTTGAAGCGCCCCAGGCCGAAGCGGATGGAGGTGTGCGCGAGGTCCTCGCTGACGCCCATCGCCCGCAGCACGTACGAGGGCTCGAGCGAGGCCGAGGTGCAGGCCGAGCCCGAGCTGACCGCGATGTCCTTGAGCGCCATCATCAGCGCCTCGCCCTCGACATAGCTGAACGAGACGTTGAGGTTGCCCGGCACCCGGTGCTGCTTCGAGCCGTTGAGGTGCAGCAGGTCGAGCCGGCCGAAGATGCCCGCCTCGAGCCGGTCGCGCAGCGCGTTGATGCGCCTCATCTCCTCGGCGAGCCCAAGGCGGGCGATCTCGCAGGCCTTTCCAAAGCCGACGATGCCGGTGACGTTGAGCGTGCCCGAGCGCATGCCGCGCTCGTGGCCCCCGCCGTCTATCTGAGCGGTCAGCCGCACGCGCGGCTTGTCGCGCCGCACGTAGAGCGCGCCGACGCCCTTGGGACCGTAGAGCTTGTGGCCGCTGAGCGAGGCGAGGTCGACGAAGTCCTCATTGACGTCGAAGGGCACCTTGCCCGCGCCCTGCACCGCGTCGCAGTGGTAGAGCACGCCCTTCTCGCGGCAGACCCGCCCGATCTCGCGCGCCGGCTGGACCGTGCCGACCTCGTTGTTGGCCAGCATGACCGAGACGAGGATGGTCTTGTCGGTGACCGCCGCGCGCACCGCCTCGGGGTCGACCCGACCCTCGCGGTCGACGTCGAGGTAGGTCACCTCGTAGCCCATCCGCTCGAGCCGCTTGCACGTGTCGAGAGTCGCCTTGTGCTCGGTCTTCTGCGTGATGAGGTGGTTGCCCTTGTCCTTGTAGTATTCGGCGACGCCCTTGATCGCCAGGTTGGTCGCCTCGGTGGCGCCCGAGGTCCAGACGATCTCCTTGGGACTCTTGGCTCCGATGAGCGCGGCCACCTGCTCGCGCCCGATCTCGACCGCCTCCTCGGCCTTCCAGCCAAAAGCGTGCGAGCGGCTCGCCGCGTTGCCGAAGACCTCGGTGAAGTACGGCAGCATCGCTTCGAGCACCCGCGGGTCGACCGGGGTGGTCGCGTGATTGTCCATGTAGATCGGCAGCTTGATTGCCATCGCCACGCCTCCGGCGCGCCTGTCACGTCTCTACTGCTGGTAACGGGGGAATATCGCTGTGGAAATCCGCGGCCCGCTTGCCTCGCCCGGCCGCCCGTAGTACCTCGCTCCAGCCCGGCAGCGCCGAACATCGAGTTGACTGGTCTATTTATAGGGCCCGAAAACGGGGTGTCAAGCCAGCCTGCCCGACCTCCAGCAGACCTGGCGCGAACCTCCGGGAGTCTCCGCCGGCTCTCATCGAGCGAACGAAACTCCTGTCGATTCGCTATAGTGCAACGCTTGGAAGAAGCGGGACATTTTGGAGGTGACCCGGTGAGGAAGGCCAAGCTCTTGAGCGGCGCGCTGCTCGCGGCGCTGCTGGTGGCGCTGGTCCCCGAGGTCGCCGGCCCGGGTCCGACGGCCGATTTCACCATCGGCAGCCGCCTGGAGGGCGGGGCGTTGGCCATTCCCCTGCTCCTCATCTTCCTGGGCGGCCTGCTGACCGCGCTCACCCCGTGCGTCTACCCGCTCATCCCGATCACCGTCTCGGTCTTCGGCGCCCGGCAGGCCTCCAGCCGCTCGCGGGCGATCGGCCTCACCTCGGTCTACGTCCTGGGCATCGCGGTGATGTTCACCTCGCTAGGAATCCTCGCCGCGCTCACCGGACGGGCCTTCGGCTCGGTGCTCGGCAACCCCTGGGTCGTCGTCGGGCTCGCCGCGCTCTTCACCCTCTTCGCCGCTTCGATGTTCGGCGCCTTCGACTTCCAGCTCCCCTCCTCCTTGCAGACCAAGCTCGGCGGGATGGGCAAGGCGGGCTTTGCCGGCGCCTTCGGGATGGGCCTGGTCGCCGGGGTCGTCGCCGCCCCCTGCACCGGCCCGGTGCTCTCGGGGGTGCTGCTGCACGTCGCGACCACGCAGAACGTGCCGCTGGGCGCCGCCCTGCTCTTCGCCTACGCGCTTGGCCTGGGCGTGCCCTTCTTCCTCATCGGCGCCTTCTCGTTGAGCCTGCCCAAGAGCGGCGGCTGGATGGAGGGGGTCAAGTCGGTCTTCGGCATCGCGCTGCTCGCCCTGGCCATCCTCTACCTGCGCGACGCCTTCCCCGCGGTCCGCGACGCGCTCAGCCTCGAGGCGCTCTCCTTCGGCGCGCTTCTCGCCGCAGCGCTCGTGTTCCTGGGAGTGCTCGCCGGCGCGGTCCATCGCTCCTTCCACTCCTGGCCGGCCGAGGGCGCCCTCAAGGCGGTCGGCGTGCTGCTCGCGGTCGCCGGCATCGCTCTGAGGCCGCACGCGCCTTTGGCCGAGCCGCCGCCCGCGCCGCAGATCGAGTGGCTGACGAGCGAGGCTCAGGCCATCGAGCGCGCGAGGGCCGAGGGCAAGCCGGTCGTCATCGACTTCTACGCCGACTGGTGCGCCGCCTGTAAGGAGCTCGCGAAGATCACCTTCGTCGACCGCGGCTTCGTCGCCGAGGCCCAGCGCTTCGTGCTCGTGAAGATCGACGGGACCGACGAGACCGAGGAGATCGAGCAGCTCTACGAGAAGTACGGCGTGCGCGGCTTGCCGACGGTGCTCTTCCTCGACTCTTCCGGCAAGGTGCGCCCCGAGCTGACGGTCACCGGCTTCCTGCCCGCCGGCAAGTTCACCGAGCTGATGCGCCAGCTCGAATAGCGAAAGGCCTGAAGCCGCTCGGGCGTTGGTGGTATGCAGGCTCGACCCTGCATTGGAGGCGCCCCCGGTGGAGAGACAGGCGAACGACCGCCGCAAGGAGAACGCGAAGCGCTTCGCCCTCCTGCTCTCGGTGATTGCACTGTTCGGCGGTCCCTGCACGCTTCAAAGCGTCATCGGCGGGCCCGCCAAGGTGCCCTCGCAGGAGGAGTTCGCTTCGGCCTTCGAGAAGAGCGGCGCGCTCGCCAGCGCAGGGGACGCGGCTGCAAACGAGCAGCTCCTCGCCTCCTCGCACGAGCTGCTCGCCGAGCAGGTGCGCGTCCAGAACAACCTGCGGTCGGTCTCGATGGCCTTTGGCGGCTTGCTGGTGCTCGCCTACTCGCTCGTCTTCGTCTTCGGTCTGCGAGCGGCGCGGTTTGCCCCCGCGGGAGGCAAGCTGCTCTCGTTCGCCGCGCTGCTCGTACTGCCGGCGCGGGTGGCGGTGGCGGCCATCGACCTCGCGATCGCCCGGAAGCTGCAGCCCGCGATTGCGCGAGCGGCCAACAACATCGCGCAGCTCGGCGACCATGGGATTCCCGCCGCGGACCTCGAGCGCATCACCGCGACGGTCGGCCAAGCGACCGGCTGGACCATCTTCATCGTGCAGGCGGCCTGGGCCCTCGTCGTCGTGCTTCTTTTCAGCCAAGCATGGCGCTACTTCGCCAAGCCGGAGGTCCAGGCGCTGTACCCCAGCCCGCCAGAGGAGAGCTGACGGCACGGCTTGGCGCGCAGTGCGGCGCGCGCCGCCGCAGGGCGCTCTCGCGAAGCCTCTCGGGAGACCGGTTCGGCGACCAGAGGCGCGGGGAGGGCCCACGGGGCCTGAGGGTGCCAGGCCCAAGGTCGATAGGCCGGAGAGCCGGCGAGAAGACCCTCTTCGACCCCGTCCGCTTCTGCTCACCCTGAGCGTCGCTCCCGACGCGTGAAGCGGCGGGAGCGGAGCGAAGGGCCCGGCTCCGGCCTCGCAAGCTCAGCCTGCGCTCGGGCTGACCGGGGGCGGGCGCCCATCGGCAGCCCTGCCGGTTCAAGGTCACAGCCGGCCAGTCTTCCCGACGCTTCGGCTACGGGTTGGCGCGCAGCAGCCTCTCCAGCTCGGTCGGGTCGAAGCCGAGCATCAGCTTGCCCCTGACGTCGATGACCGGCACGCCACCGAGCTGCATTCCGGCGCGCTTCATCTTGCGAGCCATCTCCCGCTGAGCCTTCGGGTCCTCCTCCACGTCCTTGTCGACGAAGGGGATACCCTTCTTCTGGAGCCAGCTTCGGGCCTGCGAGCAGGCGCCACACCAGGAGGTACCGTAGAGGATGACCAGCCGCTGGCCGGCGTCGTCGAAGTCGCTCTCGGCGGCGGCGAAGTCGCCCTCCTTGATCGAGCGGTCGACCTGGTAGCGGCTGACGATGGCGTAGGGCCAGACGCCGTTCTCCTCGCGAGTGAGGTCGGCGATGAAGACGTACTGATCGGCCTTGAGCTCTTCGGGTCGCTTGGACAGGTCGCGCACGAGGACCTGCTTGCGCCGCGGCTCGGGGACCTTCTCGAAGGCGTCGACGTCGCGCAGCCTGCCCTCATCGTCGACGAAGGTGAAGACCAGGTCCTTTCGGTCCTTGGTCAACGACAGCTTGGGCAGCTCGCTGACCGCGGCGGCAGCGCCGGCCTCGGCCTGCGAGTCGCTCTTTCTGGTGCACGCTGAAAGCGAAGCGATGACGAGGAGAACGATGACCTTGCGCATGGCGCGGAAGTCTAGCGCACACCTCCCCCGCGTCATCCAGCCCCACGACGCCAGGGCCGGGTGCTTCTGACTCGGGGCGAACGCCCGGAAGGTCTCGAGCCGCCCCGTCTCGCACGCCCGGCGGTGCTGCGCCCGCGCCACGGGCAGGCGCGCCGTTTGTGGCTTGGCACGTTTCCGGAGGGCCGACCTTCGTGTCGGCCGCCGGGAATGATTGGACGGGTGCATCTCTATGCGCCCCAACCAACCTGGGACCGATCGCTTCGGTTCCGGGCATTGCCCGAGCTCTCGAGTCTCGACTGCCGACCAGCCTTTCGAGACTCAGCTTCGGCTAGAACAGCCGATAGCCGACCCCGACCATCGCCTCGACCGCCAGGTGCAGCGAGCCCTCGCCCTGCGAGAGGCGCCTGCGGAACTCAGGACCGAAGCCGCCGCCGAAGGTGACGAAGTAGCCCTTGGCTATCGCGAGCTCGGCGGCGCCGCCGAGCATCGCGGTGAGGCGGGTCGTGCCCAGATCGCTCAGCGGGACCTCGAGCGGTGCCTTCAGATACGCGGTCAGCGCGAAGGGCCAGTCGGCCCGATAGGTCAGCGTCGAGCCCAGCATCAGGCGCAGGCCCGCGCCGCGCTCGTTCTGTGGCTCGGCCCAGCGAGCGCCCGAGGAGGCGAACCCGCCGCCCTGCAGGTCGATGGAGACGCGCAGGTTGGAGCTGTCCCGTGCGAGCAGCCGCGCGCTGGCGACGCCGTAGAACTTGAAGAGCCGCACGTCGAGGCCGAGCTCGCCGCCGATCTCGTAGCCCCGCATCCCCTCGCGAAAGCCGGCGCGCAGCTCGGGATAGCCGCCCATGCCATAGACGGAAAGCGAGCCGCGCTCGAGCGGCGCTGTCACCACGGCGCCGAACGGGGCGGAGTCGGGCGACGCAGCCAGCGACATCCCCAACGCGATGAGCACGAGCGAACCGTTCATGGGCTTCCTCCAGCGTCTCTCGAAGTCCAACTGGCAGAGCGCGCACCTCGAAAGAAGACCGCGCCGCACCTGCAGCCTGCGCTCCAAACAACAGAGAGCGCGCTGCCAGGGACCAGTGGCAAGGGTACGACCGGCGGGTGCCGAGGCAATTTTTCTGCCCGCACCGCCGGCCGCGCCGTGGCTACGAGGCCGTTGGTTGCCCCACCGGCGCGAGCACGATCATCCGCTCGAGCCCAAGGAGAAGAACGCCCACGGGGCAAGACGCCATGCGCGAAACCCGAGCCAACCGAGCGGACCGCCCATTAGCTCGAAGCCGACGGCAAGCGACGGTCGGAAGCGGCAACGGCGCTCGGGGCTATCGCAGCAACTCCTGCTCGCGCTTCTCGATGGACTTGCGGTGCAGGCCCTCAGACCGTCGCAGCTCCTCTATCTCCTGCTCCATCAGCGAGGCTTTGTGCCGAACGAAGAGAAAGACACCGCTGACGATGAGGATGACGGGCACGAGGGCGATGAGCACGAGCCAGACCCAGAAGCGCTTGCTCTCGGCCACTACCCGGGTGCCTTCGATGCGCTCCTCGAGATCGAAGGTGCTCGGCAGCGAGACCTTTGGAACCGTCTTCGCCCGCTCGAGTGCCTCGACATCCTTCTTCGAGAGGAACTGATCGGTTTCGAGCACCGCGGCGCCGATCTTCTGGCCTGCCCGACCCGACTTGCCCGCGCCGAGCATCGCGTCGAAGTCGATCTGCAGCGCCTTGGGCTTGGGCTTCGGCTGCTCGGGGGCCGGCGGCGGCGGGAGGTCGCCGAAGAGATCGTCGAGGCTCGCTCCCCCCCCGGCCTCACCTGGCTCGGAGGAGAGAGGTGCGGCGGGGGATCTGCCCTGACCGGGCGCTTGGTCCGCGAAGGGGTCGAATTCGAAAGGATCGTCTTGCTTCGCCATTGCCGCGCGATTCTAGCGATTGGCCTCCGGCGCCTCAATCTGGCCGTCGCCGGCGGTTTTCTTGCCCACCTTGTCCCACCTGCCACAATGCCCCGACATCGCGCATTCGCCAGGAGCCCGACCATGACCGCCTCGCCCACCGATCGCCGCGCCTCTGCCCGTGACTCGCTGTACCTGACTCGCCGCCGCTACCCTCGCCTGCCGCTGAGCTGCGACCTGTTCTACGAGAGCGAGGAGAGCACCGCGGTCGCCGAGAGGGGCGACGTGAGCCTGCGCGGCCTCTTCCTGCCTTGCCGCCGGCCCGACCCGGAGGGCACCCGCGGCGTGGTACGCATGGACTGCGGGCATGGCTCGATGCTCCGCATGGAGGTCGAGGTGGTGCGGCGGACCGCCCCGGCGCGTCCGGGCATGGCGCTGCGCATCGTCGCGATGAGTGAGGCCGATCGGAGGCGGCTCGGAGCCTTCCTCCTGCGCCAAGGCGGCCTCGCCGCGATTCCTCAGCTCGACCGCACCTACCGCACGCTCACGCGCGCGCCGCGTCCGAGAGGCGCGCTCCTGGCCGCCTGATCGAGCTCAAGGAGGTGTCGGGAAGCCTTCTGCGGCGTATCGCGCGAGGCGTACGAGCGCCGCCGTCTCGGCGCCCCACGTGCGCGCACGAATGAGAGGGGCCCTTCGACTCCGCACAGCCCGGGTTTCGCCCGGAACCAAAGCGATCGGTCGCAGATTGGCAGGGGCGCATCGCAATGCGCCCGTCGACGGATTGGGCGGAGGCGCGGCCGATTCGAGGGTTCCCGGCGACCGGCACCAAGGCCGGCCCTCTGGGAATCGTGCTGCCGCGCGACGAATCTCGAGGTTGGTAGCTTCAGGGTGAGCGGAATCCGACCGAGTCGAAGAGAGACTGCTCGACGCCCGCGTCAGCGCCCTTCGGCGCCGCCAAAGACAAGCTCGAAGGTCGTCCCCTCCTCGCCCGTCTGATACCCGATGCGCCCGCCCATCGCCTCGACGAGCATCTTCACGCCGTAGACTCCGAGCCCGGTCCCGCCCTTCTTGCCGTAGCTGCCGAAGGGATGGAACAGCGTCGCTCTCACGTCCGGCGCGATGGGCTTGCCGCCGTTGTGGACCCGCAGCGTCACCCCGTCCCCGCTCCTCTCGGCGCTCGCCCAGACCCCAGCGCCAGCGGGGCTCGCCTCGATGGCGTTCTTGATCAGGTTCTCGGTGCAGCGCCGAAAGTGCAGCGCGTCGAGCGGCCAGGCGAGCCTGACGTCTCCCTTCAGCTCGAGCTGGACTGACTTGCTCTCCGCCAGATGCCGCAGGGTCTCGAACGAGGCGCGCAGCACGCCGACGATCTCGACCGGCTCGATCTCCAGGGTGAGCTTGCGGCGCTTGAGCTTCTCGAGGTCCAGCGAGGTGGCGATGAGCTCCGACATCCGGGCGCCTTGCGCGCGTGCCCTCTCGACGAGGTCGCGCTGCTGATCGCCCAGCTCGCCCGCGTGCCCGCCCAGCAGCGTGTCGAGCAGGCTCAGCGCCGCGCCGAGCGGTGACTTGAGGTCGTGCCAGACCACCAGGTCGTAGAGCCGCTTGAGCTCTTCGACCTGCTTCCTCTCGCTGATGTCGATGCCCACGCCCGCGTAGCCGACGATCTCGAGGCCGCGCCGAATCGCAGAGATGGTCAGCAGCAGCGGAATCTCCCGGCCGTCGCGGGCGCGGTTGACTATCTCGCCCTTCCACCAGCCCTTCTCCGGGTCGCGGATCTGCGACCACATCTGCCCGTACATCTCGCGACTGGTGTGCTCGCTCTTGACCACCTTCGTGGTCTGGCCCCGCACCTCCTCGAACGCGAAGCCATGGAGCCGCAGCCAGGTGCGGTTCGCCCGCACGATCCGCCCGCCCAGGTCGGTGATGACGATGGCGTCGTTGCTGTCCTCGAAGAACCTCTCGAAGACCTCGCGCCCTTCGAGCAGGGCTGTCACACCGCCGATCAGCATCGTCTCCCTCCTCGCGGGCGCGAGCATACGGAGCGTCCCTCGCGCGCTCAACCGGGTGGAGACTCCCTGCCTCCAGCGAAGCCCGCTCCCTGGCCGCACGTACTTCCCGAGCACCCGTTCATCGCTCTCTCGCTTTCCGTGCGCGCTACCGAGCGTCTCGACGACTCGCTATCCGCCCTCAACCTGCCCGGGCTCGCAGCCGCCGTGGCGGCGCCCGACTTCCGCCTGCATCCCGAGAAATCGACCGCGATTTCCGGGCATTGGCGCCCAGCGCCCTCCGCGGCCCCCGGTCCACTTCTTCGACGAGTCTCCCCAGCCCTCAGGGACAAGAACCTTGTTTCTCCGCGGGCGAGAGCGTTAGGTAGTCGCCGAACGCGAATCCCAAACAACCGACAAGAGGTCGAACATGCGGTTCCCCGCGTTGATGTGTGGGCTCGTAGCGGCGAGTCTCTGCTTCGGCTCGGTCGCGGAAGGCGCGGCCAAGTCCCGTTCGAAGACCAAGACGACAACGACCACGAAGCAGAAGGCCAAGAAGGGGTCGAAGAAAGGCAAGTCCGCGTCGCCCGATCCGGCGGTCTCGTCCGAGCCCGCCATCGCGCCGCTAACGCCTCCGAAGAAAAAGTCGGCCGGGCCCGCGATTGGGCCGCTGGCAGCACCGGCGAGCAAGTCGACCGAGCCTGCGATTGCGCCGCTGACCAAGAGCGAGCCCTCCGCGCCCGCCATCGCGCCGCTCGTCGCGCCCGAGGCGCCGGCCACGGCCGCCACGTCGACCCCCGAGAGCCGCTCGATTGAGGCCTTCGGCTCGGCCGCAGCACCCGCGCCGGTCGCCGATCTCACGCCGCAGCCGCAGCCGCAGCCGGAGCCGTCGCCGGTCGTCGCGCCTCTCGTCTCCAAGCCCGCGGACCCGGGGCCGGAGCGCGCGCGCTGGTACATCACCCCGCGCCTCGGCGTCGGCACGACGGCCGAACCCGACGTAGGCGAGAGCACCGAGACCTTCGGCTTCGGCCTCACCCTCGAATACGGCTTCACCGACGACGCCTCGCTGATGCTCTCGGCGCGCGACCAGCTCTATCGCCGCGACTACCTCACCTCTCGCCCCGACCTCGCGCAGCAGGGCGCGGCGCGCACGAGCCTCGACGAGCAGAAGCTCTCGGGCGAGCTGCTCTTCGCCTACGAGCTGCCCGGCCTCTTCGGCTTCGAGCAGCCCTGGCTGCGCCTCGCGGTCCTCGTCGGCCCCTCGGGCCGCTTCTTCGTCAACGACGCGCTGCGCAGCCAGGCCGCCGGCCTCGCCGCGGGCCTGCGCACCTCGTTCGCCTTCAGCGACCAGCTCGATCTGCGCGTGCAGGGGCTCTACGGCTACAACCTCCTCCAGCACGTCGTGAAGGACGAGGTGCAGCTCAACGCGATGGGCGGGCCGCTTGCCTACGCCACCTACGGCGCCTCGCTCGGCATGCGGCTGGCCCCCGGCACCCGCTTCGGCATCGGCTACGACGGCGAAATCGTCGTGCTCGAGAAGTCGATGCGCCTCTTCCACTCGCTCGCTTTCGTCTTCGACGTCGCGCTCTAGGTGAGCCCCCTGCGACCCGACCCTTCTTCGAGGATCTCCGGAGGAACCATGAAGCTCGTCCGCAACATCGCGCTGTCCCTCGCCGCCGCGGTGGCGGTGGCAGCCTGCACCAAGGCCATCGAGCCGCCGACCGCCGTCGCCAGCGCCCAGGCGCTCGCGGTGCCGGTGGGCGCGGTCGTCACCCTCGACGCAAGTCAGAGCACCGACCCGAACGACCCGGCCCAGGCGCTCTTCTTCCAGTGGGCGTTCAAGGCGCTGCCGGCCGGCAGCCAGGCGCGCCTCAACGACCCGACCATCGTCAACCCGTCGTTCACCGCCGACGTCGAGGGCGCCTACACCGTCGCCCTCGTCGCCCGCAACGCCACGGCCGCCAGCGGGGCCGTCGAGGTGACGGTCACCGCAGGCCCCTGCGGGGCGAGCGCGCCCACCGTCTCGGCCGCGCAGGCGAGCCCCGAGAACCCGGGCATCGGCCAGGTCGTCCAGCTCTCGGCCACCGTCGCCGACGCCGACCTCGACAGCCCCTGCGAGCAGGAGCAGGCGCTCGTCTACCACTGGGCCATCGCCTCGCTGCCCGCCGGCAGCCACGCCGCGCTCAACCAGCCCGACGCGCTCAACCCGTCCTTCACCGTCGACCTCGCCGGCGAGTACGAGCTGCGGCTCGTCGTCACCGACTCGACCGGCCGCGCGAGCGCGCCGTTCCTCTTCACCGTCACCGCCCGCAACTGCGGCGGCAACGCGCCGTCGGTCGAGCCGCCGGCGGCCAGCCCCGCGGCGCCCAACGTCGGACAGGTCGTGCAGCTCGCCGCCGCGGCCTCCGACGCCGACAACGCGGCCGAGTGCGGCGCACATCAGAGCCTGACCTACGGGTGGTTCTTCGTCGCGCTGCCCACCGGCAGCCACGCGGCCTTCAACGACCCCGAGATCGAGAGCCCCTCCTTCGTCCCCGACCTCGCCGGCGACTACGTCGTGCGGGCGAAGGTGACCGATGACACCGGCCGCTCGACCGTCTCGGCGCCGGTGACCGTCGAGGTCTCGCCCTGCGGCGGCGCGACGCCGGTCGTCAGCGCCATCCAGGCCAGCCCCGCGGCGCCCAACGCCGGCCAGACCGTGCAGCTCACCGCGACGGTCGAGGACGCCGACAGCCTCGAGCCCTGCGGCCTGCCGCAGTCCTTCACCTACGAGTGGACGCTCGCCGCCCAGCCGGCCGGCAGCGAGGCGCGGCTCAACAACCGCGTCGCCGCCAACCCCTCGCTGCTCGCCGACATGCCCGGCGAGTACGCCGTCGAGCTCGCCGTCACCGACAGCACCGGCCTGCGCAGCTACCCGGGCCGCTTCACCTTCCAGGTCTCGACCTGCGGCGCCGCCGTCCCCGTCGCCCTCGTCGACGCCCCGGCCAGCGCCGCCATCGGCAGCCTGGTGCAGGCCGAGGCCGTGGTCAGCGACGCTGACACCGAGCCGCCCTGCGCCGCGACCGAGACCTTCACCTACGCCTGGGCCTTCGAGTCGCTGCCCGTCGGCAGCACCGCGACGCTCAACGCCCTCGACGTCCGCGCCCCGAGCTTCGTCCCCGACGTCGCCGGCGACTACGCGCTGCGCCTGGTCGCCACCGACGCGGCCGGCCACCTCAGCCTGCCCGCGGTCGCCACCGTCAGCGTCTCGAGCTGCGGCGGCAACGCTCCGGTCGCCACCGCCTCGGCCTCGACGACCGCGCCCGCGCTCAACGAGCCGGTGCTGCTCACCGCCTCGGCGACCGACGCCGACAACGAGGGCGCCTGCGGCGGCGCGCAGAGCTTCGCCTTCCGCTGGTCCTTCGAGTCGCTGCCGGCCGGCAGCCAGGCCTCGCTCAACAGCCCGACCGCCCTCTCCCCCTCCTTCGTCCCCGACCTGGCCGGCGACTACGTCGCGCGCCTCGTCGCCACCGACTCGACCGGCCGCGAGAGCGCGCCGGCGACGGTCACCGTGACCGCGAGCGGCTGCGGCGGCGCGGTCCCGGTCGCCTCGGCTTCGGCCAATCCGGCCGCGCCCGCGCTCGGGCAGCCGGTGCTGCTCAGCGCGAGCGTCACCGACGCCGACAACGGCGAGGCCTGCGGCGCCGGCCAGAGCTTCGGCTACCTCTGGTCGTTCGTGTCGCTGCCCGCCGGCTCCCAGGCCGCGCTCAACAGCCCCTCGGCGCTCTCGCCCTCCTTCGTACCCGACCTCGCCGGCGTCTACGAGGTGCGCCTGGTCGTCACCGACTCGACCGGCCGCGCGAGCGCGCCGCAGATCGTGACCGTCATCGCCAACGGCTGCGGCGGCAACGCGCCCACCGTCACCGTGGCCGCCGGCCCGGCCTCCATCGGCGTGGGCACCGCGGTCAAGCTGACCCCGACGGTGCTCGACGCCGACAACGACCCGGCCTGCGCCCCCGCTCAGCCGCAGTTCTTCAGCTTCGCCTGGACCCTGCTCTCGGCGCCGGCCGGCAGCCGCGCCACGCTCTCGGGAGGCAACGCCCGCGAGCCGTCGTTCGTCGCCGACGTGCCCGGGCCGTTCGTCGTCCGCCTCGTCGTCACCGACTCGACTGGCCGCTCGAGCCCGCCCGTCGAGACCACGGTCGACGCCGGCACTTGCGGCGCCAACCCACCGGTCGTCCTCGGCGCCGGCGCGAACCCCGGCGCGGCGAACGTCGGCCAGGCGGTCGAGCTGCGGGCGAGCTTCGACGACGCCGACAACGCCGACCCGGCCTGCCAGGCCATCCTCGTCGGCCCGCAGACGCACAGCTTCGCGTGGCGCCTGGTGCGCGCGCCCACCGGCAGCCTCGCCGCGGTCGCCCGCGCCGATTGCCTGGCCGCCGGCCTCGTGCCCGACCTGCCCGGCGACTACGAGCTCGAGCTGACGGTCACCGACTCGACCGGCCGGACCGGCTCGGGCCAGGTGCTCGTCTCGGCCTCGACGTGCGGCACGATCGCGCCCACGGTCAATCCCCACCTCAGCGGTCCGGCCCACGTCGGCGGCCTCGTCGTGCTCAGCTCGGACGCACAGGATCCGGACGCGGGCTGCGCCGGCGGCCCGCCCGAGCCGCTCGCCGTGCGCTGGTGGCTCGCCGAGGTGCCCGCGGGCAGCCGCGCCTCCATCGACAACCCGAATACCCGCGACGCCTCCTTCACGCCGGACTTCGCGGGCACCTACCTCGTCGCGGTCGCCGCGGCCGACGCCGACGGCAACCAGAGCCGCACCGCGCTGCTCCCGATCAACGTCGACGCCTGCGGCGGCAACGCGCCGATCGCCCGCATCAGCGCCCCGGCCAACGCCGTCATCGGCTCGCCTGTCCAGGTCGACGCCCTCGGCGCCGGCAACGAGAGCAGCGACGCCGACATCGACGGCTGCGGCCTCGGCCAAGTCCTCGGCTTCCAGTGGGAGCTCTTCTCGGCCCCGGTCGGCAGCCAGGCCTCGCTGCAGCCCTCGGCCAGCGCCTCGAACCCCTGGTTTCGCGCCGACCGGTCCGGCACCTACGTCGTCCGCCTGCGCGTCTACGACTCGACCGGCCTCGTCAGCGACGTGGCCACCGCGACCATCACCGCCAACTAGCCCCTCCGCGGGCGACACCTCGGGAGCGGGGCTTCGGCCCCGCGCCCCTCCCTCTCCTTCGTCGGAGCGCGTCCGATGCGTAACCTGCTGCTGACGTCCTTCGCCCTGCTGCTCCTCGCCGGCTGCAAGCAGATAGGCCCGCCCGAGGCCGTCGCGACAGGGCCTGCCGAGCCGGTGCCCGTCGGCGGCGTGGTCGTCCTCGACGGCTCGGCGAGCAGCGACCCTCAAGGCCGCGGGCTCGGGTTCCTGTGGAAGCTCGTCTCGCGCCCGGCCGGCAGCACCGCCGAAATCGCCGACCCGACCCTCGCCACCGCTTGGCTCACCGCGGACGTCGAGGGCCCGTATCAAGCGCGCCTGGTCGTCAGCAACGGCGTCCTCACCAGCGAGGCCGCCGTCGCCTTCACGGTCCAATGCGGCGCGGCCGCGCCCGTGGTCGCCCTCACCGCGACCCCGCAGGAGTCGGCCACCGGCGAGCTCGTCGAGCTCGAGGGCAGCTTCACCGACGCCGACCTCGACCCGCCCTGCGACCTCGACCAGCTCCACACCCTGGTCTGGTCACTCGTCGGCGCGCCCGCGGGCAGCGCCGCGCGCCTGTCGGCGACCGAGGGCTCCAAGCCCTTCCTCACGCCCGATCTGCCCGGCGTCTACCGCGTGCGGCTCGCCGTCACCGACTCGACCGGCCGCGCCGGCGAGAAGACCCTGGAATTCACCGCCAGCCAGTGCGGCGCAAACGCCCCGGTCATCGAGGCTCTGTCCGCCGATCCCGCCACCGTCGGCGCCAGCGTCCAGGTGCGCGCGATGGCGCTCGATCCGGACAGCGCCCCGCCCTGCTCGCAGCCCGGCGCGCTCACCTACGCCTGGCGCTTCGCGGCCAAGCCGGCGACGAGCGCAGCCCGCTTCAACAATCCCCGGCTCGCCTCGCCGTCGTTCTTCCCCGACGTCGCCGGCACCTACCTCGTCGAGCTCGTCGTCACCGACTCGACCCGCCGCACCGCGCGCGCCCAGCTCTCCATCGAGGTGAGCGGCTGCGGCGCGAGCGCGCCGAGCATCACCGCCGTCACCCCGTCGCCCGCGGCGCCGAACGTCGGCCAGGCGGTCGGGCTCTCGGCCGCGGTCGAGGATCCGGACAACGCCGCCCCGTGCTCGTCGAGCCAGCTCTTCGGGCTCAGGTGGAGCCTCGTCGGGCTTCCGGCCGGCAGCGCCGCCGTCTTGAGCGATCCCCAGTCCCTGCGACCCTGGTTCAAGGCGGACGTCGCCGGCGAGTACCGGCTCAGCGTCGAGGCCTTCGACGACACCGGCCGCGCGAGCGCGCCCTTCGCCTTCTCGCTCCAGGTCTCCCCCTGCGGCAGCGGCGTCCCGGTCGCCAGCATCGACTTGCCGGCCGCCGCCGGCGTCGGCAGGCCGGTGCAGGCGGTCTCCCGGGTGAGCGACGCCGACACCGTGGCGCCGTGCTCGGCTCCCGAGAGCTTCCGCTACGCCTGGTCCTTCGCCGCGCTGCCCGTCCGCAGCGCCGCGCTGCTCAACGGCGCCGCCCTCTCCGCGCCGAGCTTCGTGCCCGATCTCCCCGGCGACTACGTGTTGCGGCTCGTCGTCACCGACTCGGCAGGCCATCGCAGCGCGCCCGCCTTCGCCACCGTCGCCGTCTCGACCTGCGGGGCCAACCCGCCGGTGGCGGCCGCTTCGGCCACTCCCGCCGCGCCGAACCTCGGCCAACCCGTGCTGCTCACCGCCTCGGCGACCGACGCCGACAACGACGCCTTCTGCCTCGACGGCCAGAGCGTGAGCTGGCAGTGGGCCTTCGAGTCGCTGCCGGCCGGCAGCCGCGCCGCGCTCAACTCGTCGACCGCGCGCCAGCCGTCGTTCACCCCCGACGTCGCCGGCGACTACGTCGTGCGCCTGATCGCCAGCGACTCGACCGGACGCAGCTCCGAGCCCGCCCGCGTCACCCTCTCCGCGACCTCCTGCGGCGGCGCCGCCCCGGTCGCCTCGGCCTCAGCGAGCCCGAGCAGGCCCGCGGTCGGCCAGGCGGTCCTGCTGCAGGGCGCGGTCGCCGACGCCGACAACGACGCCCACTGCCTCGCCGGCCAAAGCTTCACCTACGGCTGGTCGTTCGAGTCGCTGCCCGCGGGCAGCCGCGCCGCGCTCAACGCCCCGTCCGCGCTCACCCCGTCGTTCGCCCCCGACCTCGCCGGCGAATACGTCCTGCGCTTCGTCGCCCACGACTCGACCGGCAAGTCGAGCGCGCCGGCGCGGGTGAGCGTCACCGCCAGCGGCTGCGGCGCCAACGCCCCGGTCGCCACCCTCACCGCCGAGCCGGCGAGCGCCCACGTCGGCACGGCCATCCGGCTCGTCCCCGCGATCACCGATTCGGACAACGAGCCCGCCTGCACGCTCCCCCGGCCTCAGAGCTTCTCGTACGCCTGCATCGTGACCGACTCCGGCGGGCTCTTGAGCCGGCCCGCCGACCTCACCGTCTCGGTGAACGGCTGCGGCGCCAACGCGCCGGTGATCGTCTCCGCGGAGGCCAACCCCGCCGTCTCGGCCGTCGGCCAGACCGTCGAGCTGCGGGCCACGTTCCAGGACGCCGACGACGGCGCCGGATGCCAGTCGGCGCTCGGCACGCCGTTCTCGAACACCTTCGCTTGGCGGGTGCTCTCGGCGCCGGCGGCCAGCGCCGCCGCGATCAGCGGCGCGGATCGCCTCGTCGCCGGCTTCCTCCCCGACCTGCCCGGCGCCTATCAACTCGAGATCACCGTCACCGATCCCACCGGCCGCTCCGACACCGAGATCGCCGCGCTGACGGTCACCCCCTGCGGGGCCGCCGCCCCGACGGTCTCGCCGGCCGTCGACCCCATCTCGCGCAGGCACGTCAACGGCTTCGTCGTCCTCCACTCCAACCCGCAGGACGCCGACAACGAGCTCTCCTGCAGCGCGAGCCAGCACCTCGACTTCCAGTGGTGGTTCCAGGAGCTGCCCGCGGGCAGCCGCGCGCGCTTCGACGACGCGACCCGCCGCGACGCCTCCTTCGTCCCCGACTTCGGCGGCCAGTACGCTGTCGCCGTCGCCGCCACCGACTCGACCGGCCAGCGCAGCGCGGCGCGCACGGTGCGCGTCGACGTCGATCCCTGCGGCGGCAACCCGCCCGTCGCCCAGCTTCGCGCCGCGCTCGAAGGCGGCCCGACCTTCGGCCCTTCGGCGGACCTGTCGCAGATAGTCATCCCGGCCTGCGTGCGCGTGCTGCTCGACGGCACGCCCAGCTTCGATCCGGACGCGGCCTGCGGGCTGCCGCAGACCTCCGACTCGCTCGGCTACCAGTGGCAGGTCGTCTCCGCGCCCGCCGGCGCGACCGATCCGCTGCAGGGCTCGGCCGCCGCGACCCGGACCTTCGACGCGCCGGTCCCCTCGAGCCTCGACGACCCCTACGTCATCGAGCTGAAGGTGAGCGACGGCATGCTCGAGAGCCCGCCGGCGCGCGTGACGCTGGTGACCGACCTCTTCGAGATCACCTCGGTCGAGCCGGCGATGGCCTGCGTGGGCAACGTGCCCGCGCAGCTCACCTTGCTCGGCAACGGCTTTTTGCGCGTCAACGGCTTCGAGCCGACCGTCCAGTTCGCGCCCCCGGGCGTCCAGGCCAGCCTGGTGAGCATGGGCGGCTGCACGCAGGTGCACCCGGGCATCGAGTCGTGCACCGAGCTGGTCATCGAAGTGCCGTTTGGCGGCGACACCGTCGGCGCCCACGCGATCACCGTGACCAACCCGGCTGGCGAGGCGTGCTCGGCGAGCGCGGTCTTCCTCGTCGGCCCGCCGCCCTTCGTCGCCAGCGTCACCCCGGCCTGGGCCTGTGAAGGCCCGTCGTCCTTCGCCATCGAGGGCTTCGGCTTCGGCCAGACGACCGCCGTCAGCTTCAACACCACGCCCGCCGATCACCTCGGCTACTTGAGCCCCTTCGAGCTGACCGCCGGCTTCGACGACCTCGCCCCCGGCCTCTACGACGTCACCGTCTCCAACGGCGCGGGGTGCTCGAGCACCCGGCCAAACGCGGTCACCATCCTGCAGAACCCGTCGGTCTACTTCGTCGACCCCGAGGTCATCTACAGCGGCATCTTCGTGCAGGCGACGGTCTACGTCTCGGGCATCAACGGCGCGAGCGTGAGCTGGCTGGGCATCCGGCCTGCCGGCAGCAGCGGCGCCTATCAGGACCTGCCCTACACCTACGACCCGCTGCGGCCCAACCAGGTCCAGGCGATCATCCCCGCGGGCCTGGCGGCCGGCCCCTACGAGATCAGCCTGCACGACGCCCGCAACTGCGCGACGCGCCTGGCGAGCGCCTTCACCGTCACCGATCAGCAGACGGTGGCCATCGCCGCCATCGAGCCGCCGTTCGGCTGGACCGGCGCGGCGACCGACGTGACCCTCCTCGCGACCGGTCCGCTGCCCGCGGGCAAGGTCGCCTTCCAGAACGTGCCGCGCGTCTACCTCAGCCCGAGCAGCGGCAGCAGCCTGGCGGCCGCGGCCCAGGCGGTCGGATTCCTCAGCCCCTCGGAGCTGACCGCGGTCGTCCCGACGCTCGGCGTGGGCACCTACGACGTGGTCGTCGTCAACCCCGACGGCTCGGTCGGCGTGCTCGCCGCGGGCTTCCGCGTCGGCGCCGATCCCGCGCCCGTCATCGACTCGGCGAGCCCGGGCTCCATCCCCAGCACCACCGGCCAGCAGCTCGTGCTGCGCGGCGCCGGCTTCGCGCCCGGGGTGGGCGTCTCGCTCTACTGCATGGACGCCTTGGGCGCGGTCACCACCTTCGTGACCACGTTGCTGACCGAGAGCGCGACCGAGGTGAAGGTCGAGCCGCCGCCGCTGCCGGTCGGCTCGACCTGCGTGGTGCGGGCGACCAACCCCGACCTCGCCTACGGCGAGTTCTCGGCGATCGGCATCACCAACTCGTCGAGCAACCTCGGCGACTTCGCCCCCTCCTCTTCGATGAACGTCGCCCGGCGCGCGCCGGCCGCAGTCCAGGGCCGCCCGACCCGCACCGCGCGCTTCATCTACGCGATGGGCGGGGACACCGGCACCGCGGCGGGCGCGATGGCGAGCGTCGAGGCCGCGCAGCTCGATCGCTTCGGCACCGCGCTCGCCTGGCGCATGCTCCCGACCGCGCTGCCCGCCGCGCGCACGCTCGCGGCGACGGTGCGGCTCGGGCGCTTCATCTACCTGGCCGGCGGCAACGACGGAGGCGGGCCGCTCGCCTCGGTCCTCCGCGCCGAGGTGCTCGACCCGGCCGGCGCGCCGGTGATCGACGACCTGCTGCTCGAGCCGGACGCGACCGGCCTCGCCCCGGGCCTCTGGTACTACCGGGTGGCAGCGCTGATGCCGGCCTCCGACAGGAACAACCCCGGCGGCGAGACCCTGCCGAGCGACCCGCAGCCGGTGCGCATCCCGGCCCTCGCGAAAGGGGCGCTGCGGGCGACGATCGCCTGGTCGGAGATCCCGGGGGCGGCCCGCTACCGCATCTACCGCAGCCCGACCCCGAACCTGGCCGCGGGCAACGAGCGGCTGCTCGCCGAGGTCGGAGGCGGCCAGCGCACCTTCCGCGACACCGGCCTGAGCACCAGCGCCGGCCAGGCGCGCCAGATAGGCGACCTGGGCGAGTGGCGCACCGTGGCGGCGATGAGCCAGGCTCGCGAGAGCCTGGGGCTCGGGCTGGGCCAGGACCCGCTCTTCGCCGGCCGCTGGTACCTCTACGCCATCGGCGGCAAGGCGGCTTCGGGCGCCGCGCTCAATTCGTACGAGTACCTGACCATCGACGTCGGCGCCGACGGCAGCCACGGCGTCGGTGTCTTGACCCTCGGGCCGAACACCCTGCCGGCCGGGCGCTGGGAGCTCGCCGCGTTCTCGGTCGACGAGATCGCCTCGACCCGGAGCCCGCCCGGCGAGACCTACCTCTACGCCGGCCCCGGGCGAAACGCGGCGGGCCTGGTGTCGGAGGCCAACGGCGCCAAGGTGCTCGCCGGAGGCCAGCTCGACCTCTGGTGGGCGGTGGGCTCTCCGAGCTTCGCGGGCTACGGCTTCGCCGCGGCGGCCAACCAGCTCTTCATCTTCGGCGGCGGCCTCGGCCCCAGCTCGTCGACCAGCTCGGGGCTGCTGTGCGGCACCGGCTTCACCTGCAACGGCGGGCCGCCCGACCCGCCGGACATCAAGAACTGGAACTCCATCGGCATCTCGATGAGCTCGCGCCACCTGATGGGCAGCACGGTGGAGAGCGCGCACATCTTCTTGATTGGCGGCAACACGCCGGCCGGCCCGACCAACACGGTCGAGAGCACGGTTTGGTAGAGGGAGGCGCGTGGAGGCTGCAGGGCTTCTGAGGCCGCCGTCCGGAGAGCCTCGGCGCGCCGTCTCCCGCGGGTAGGCGGCCAAGTCACACGAGCCGGCTCCCGGTCGCCGGAACGGCTTTCTCGCCGGGTCTCGGAAAGGCCATTCCCGTCCTGGCGAACGGTGATCTGCAGGTCAGGAAGGCCGCTCCCGTCCTGGCGAACGGCGATTCGCAGGTCAGGAAGGCCGCTCCCGTCCTGGCGAACGGCGATCCGCGGGGTCAGGAAGGCCGTTCCCGTCCTCGGAACGGCGATCCGCGGGGTCAGGAAGGCCATTCCCGTCCTCGGAACGGCGATCCGCGGGGTCAGGAAGGCCATTCCCGTCCTCGGAACGGCGATCCGCAGGTCAGGAAGGCCATTCCCGTCCTCGGAACGGCCTTCCCGCGCGCAGAAATGGCGTTCCGAGATCCGGATTTCCGCTCCCATTGGGGGAATTCCAGGCTCGCTGTAAGGAAGCATCCCCTTCTCGGGGGGGCTGGTTGACGCCGCCCGCGGGTCCGGCCGTAGAGTGCCGCCACTCACCGTTGGGGGTCACATGAAATTTGGTTTGTTTGATCAGCGGATTCTGGGCGCGGCGGTCCTCGAGCGCTTTGCCGGCGTGACGGTTACTGGCGACCTCGCCACGAGCCTGGAGAGCTTCAGGCTGGTCCACGGCGCCCTCGAAGGGGCCGCAGAGGCGGTCGACGAAGCCCGCCGGGCGCGCGATGCGGCGCTCGCGGAGATCGGCGCCGCCGACACCTTGCTCGACCGGGGGCTCGACGGGTTGGCTACCAAGCTGGTCGGCGCGGGCCTCGGGTCGCGCAAGAACCCGTTCTCCTCCTACTCGAGCCACGCGCCCTCGGAGCTCGTCATCCTCGCCTACAAGACCGAGGTCGCCGCGGTGCGCGAGATGGCCGCCAGGATCGCCGCGAAGGGGCCGAACGAGGAGGTCACCCGGGCCATCGGCGAGTGCCTGCAGCACGCCGCGAAGGTCGAGCAGGCGGTGACGGGGCTCTCCGGCCCGCAGAGCACCTACGACATCAAGCGGGCCGCGCGCGACGCCGCGGCGATGGACTGGAGCAAGGCCTACTCGAAGCTGCGGCTGCGCGCCGAGCTCGCCTTCGAGGACGATCGGGCGACGTTCGACGCGCTCTTCACCGAGGTCGAGCGCGTCCAGCGCCCGGTGAAGCGGCGCAAGAAGAGCAAAGCGGACTCGGAATCGGACGTGCCGGAGTAGCGGCCCGAGCAACTCTCTCTTTTTCTCCGGTGAGTCAGGCCCCGGTCCTTCGCGGACCGGGGCCTTGTCTTTGCGGGCCGAGGTTTCCGGGGATGCCGGACGCACGCGCCGCTTGCGGCCAGGGGCAAAGCAGCGGGATTCGGCGAGTTGGCGTCGGGGAAGCGAGGGTTGCGCTGCCCGGGCAAATCGGGGAGTCTGCGGAGCCCGAAACGTTCACTCCGCGCTTCTCGCTGGTATCAGTAAGTACATGAATTCGCTAGCAAGCCCCGAAGGCTTCGTTCCCAAGCCGAAGTTGGGGAGCGAAACGACGCCCCCCTCGACTCCGAGGCTCCCGCGGGTCGCCCCTGCCTGCCGTGGGCTCGTCGAAGGGCTCGGGATGGCCGGGGTTGTCCCAAGCTGCCTGGGCACGACCGAACGAGCTCCGGAGCCCGAGAGTCGACACCCGTGATCGCCCTGAATCGCCTTTCGCCCTGCCGCTCGCTGCGCCTGTCGGACCTCATCGACGAGGCGCGGACCGAGACGGGTCTCGCGCCCGGGCGCCTTTCCTGCGAGGGGAGCCCGGCGCCAAGTCCGCTCGTTCAGCAGGCGCTCGGCATGGAGCGGGCGCGCCGCGAAGCTGCCGCCCGCGCACACCAGACCACGCGCCCGGCCTCCTCGGGCCAGTCGCTGATCGTCTTCGCCGACGAGCTGAGCCGCGTGCCCCAAGAGACCCTGCGGGACCAGATCGTCGTCGCCCTCTGCCGCAGCCGAGGCAGCGCGCTCTACCGCCAGAGGCGGCGGGTCTACGAGGACGTCGACCTCCTCGTCTGCTTCGACGCCCTGAGCTACGAGAGGCTGAGCCTGCTGCACCCCCTCGTCGCGCAAGTCGCAGACCTCGGCCACGCGCTGCGGCTCGCACAGCTCTTCGTCCAGGCGGTTCGCGAGGGTGCATCCTTCGAGGCCCCCGCGCTCGCGCCGCTGCGCGACGGGGCCGAGCGGCCAGTGGTGATGCTGCAGACCGGCGACTTTCGCTTCGGCGGCCTCGAGAACGTCATCATCGACCTCGCCGGACGGCTCAAGGCGTCGGGGTTCGACCCGCTCGTCGGGACCACCGGATGGCTCTCGCCCGAGGGCGAGCGCTCCCGCCGTCGCCCGAGCCGCTGGCCCAGGCCCTGCGCGAGCGCCGCGTCGCGCTGGTCAACGCCCACTACTCGGTGGCCCTGGCGCAGGCGAGCGCCGCGGCCGGGATTCCGTTCGTCCAGACCGTCCACAGCCCCTACTTCTGGCTCGACGACCTGGAGCGCGAGCGCTGGCAGCGGGCCGATGGCCTCACCGCGGCCTATGCCTGTGTCTCGGCGATCGTCGCCTGCTTCGCCGACCTGAACCTCGGGCTGTCGCCGTCCAAGATGGTGGTCTTCCCGAACGGCTGTCACGCCGCGACCGCGCCCCTCTCGACGTCGGAGGAGGACTCGAGGCTGCGCGCCGAGCTCGGCATCGGCGCCGACGCGGCGGTCTTCGTCAACGTCGGCAGCCTCTACCCGGTCAAGGGTCAACACCTGCTGCTGGAGGCGTTCGCGGAGATCGCTCCCGAGTGCCCCCACAGCCACCTCGTCTTCGTCGGCGGCCAGCTCAACGAGGACTACGCCAAGCAGCTTCGCGAGCTCGTCGCCGCGCACGGGCTCGAGTCACGGGTCCGCTTCACCGGCCGGCGCGACGACGTCCACCGCTTCCTCGACTTGGCAACCGCGCTGGTCATGCCCTCGTTGAGCGAGGGTTGGAGCCTCGCCATCTCCGAAGCGCTGCGGCGCGGAACGCCGGTCGTGTCGACGGAGGTGGGCGCGGCCGTCGAGCAGCTCCGCGGGACCCCGGGAAGGCTCTTGCCGGCGGCTTTCGAGGATTGGCGCACCCTGAGGCTCACGGACTTCGACCTGGCGCTGCGGGGAGCCTCGGACGCCCCGCGCCTCTGGCAGGTGCGCCGGGCGCTCGCCGATGCGATGCGGGAGCTGGCGGCCGAAGCGCGCCTCCCGCACCGGCCGACGGTCGGCTACGGGTGCCAGAGCCCGGAGGAGGCCTACGGGCGCCACGTCGCCCTCTTCGGCCACCTGCTGGCCGGAGGCGCGGCGCGCGATTTGCGCTGGAGCAGCCACCTTCCGCAGAGACAGTCCAAACATCTGGAGAGCCGATGATCCTCATCTTCGGGCCCTATCCCTTCGCCGACCGGGCCGCCAACGGCTGGATGCGCCGCATCGCCGCAGTGGACGCGCTGTTCGCCTCGCGCGAGCGCTGCTACGTCTTCCCGTCGCAGCACGTCACCCCGGAGCTGAGCTTCGAGCCGAAGATCCAGCAGGTCGACGAGAAGAGCAGCTTCTTCCCGGTCGACTTTCGCCTGACGGGCCACCGGCGGCGCTTCCTCGAGTTGCTCGCGCGCGCGGACTTCGTCTACGCGCACACGATGCACTCCGCGCAGTACCTGCTGCCCTACTACCGCAGCGGGAAGATCGTCACCGACAGCCACGGCATCGCGCCGGAGGAGGCGCTGCTGCAGGGTGAGCCGCAGTCCGCGCGGCTGTTCGAGGAGTACGAGAAGGTGGCGCTCGAGCAGAGCGCGGCCGTCGTGGTCGTCACCGGCGCGATGGAGCGCCACTATCGCGAAAAGTACCCCGGGCTGAAGACGCGCTTCATCCTCATGCCGATCCACAACGAGCGGCCCATCGCGAACAGCCTGGAGCGCCCGCCTCGCGAGAGGCCCATCGTCGTCTATGCCGGTGGCACGCAGCGCTGGCAGAACGTGGACCTGATGATGGAGACGGTGCGCCAGCTCCGAGGGCGCTACCAGTTCCGCTTCCTGACCGACGACCTCGAGGGGATGAAGGCGGCGGCGAAGCGGGCGGGGGTCGCCGAGCAGGTCACGGTGCGCTGTTGCCCGCCCGAGCGGCTCGCCGAGGAGTACGAAGAGGCCGACTTCGGGTTCGTCTTGCGCGAGCCGATCGCCGTCAACCGGGTCGCCTGCCCGACCAAGCTCTACGAGTACCTGGCCTACGGCGTCGTCCCCATCGTCAAGCTCCCGGAGATGGGCGACTTCATCGATCTCGGCGGCCGCTGCCTGGCCTACGAGGACTTCGCGTCGGGGAAGGTTCCGGGCAGCGCCGAGCTCGACGAGATCCGGCGCGCGAACCTACGGGTCTTCGACCGCGCCCACGGGTTGATCGAGCAGGGGCAAGAGCAGCTTCGGGCCCTCGACCGAATCGACCCGGCGATGGACGTGGCCGCGCACCCCGGGCTGTTCTTGACCGACCTCGAGCGCTGCTGCCTCTACCCGGCCGCGGCCTGGTGCCGCTGGACGGTCGAGGACGCGCTGGGCGAGCGGGTAGACCATCAACGCGCGGTTCGCGACCTGCCGGGGCCCGACGCCGCGCTTTCGGTCGAGATCCAGGGCGGAGAGCTGCGCGAGCTGCGCGCGCGCCCCTTCGACGGGCTGCCGTTCCTCGCCAAGCCGACGCCCGCGCTCGTCCGGCGCGCGAGCGGCGAGAGTCTCGCGGTGCCCTTGAAAGGACCGGAGGCCCGCGACGCGAGCGGGCTGTGGCGCTTCGAGAGTGACTCGGGCGAGCTGTCGCTCGACTGCAGCCAGGTGCCGCCGGACGCGCGCGAGGTCCGCATCGTCTTGGACGTCCTGGCGATGGGCCCGGAGGTCGCGCTGAAGCCGGCCGCGGCTCGGGCCGCGCCCGCCGCGAGCGAGCTGGGCATCCGCGGGCTGTCCGAGTTGCTCGCGCGCAGGGTGGTGCAGAAGGCGCGCAACGTCGCGCGGCCCTGAAGAGCCGTCGAAGAATCCTTCGAGCGACAACCGTTCGGCCCGAGCCCCTTCGACAGGCGCAGCACGGACTTCGCCCGGAGCCCAAGCGATCGGTCGCAAGTTGGTAGGGGCGCCTCGCAATGCGCCCGGCCAGAAATCGAGCAGAGGCGCGGCCGATTCGAGGGTTTCCGGCGGCCGGCACGAAGGCCGGCCCCGTCCAAGCTGCTTTCCAAGATCGGCGCGCGTTCAGCGCCGGGTCAGCCGCGAGCGCAGCCCCGAAGCGACCGTGCGCAAGCCGGTGCCGCTCGCGAACGCGTGGCACCGGTTGGCGAGGCGCCAGGCCTTCGAGGCGCGAGCCTCCGCGAGCTGCTGCCGCGTCGATTCGAGGGCCCGTTCGAGCTCCTCTTGCCGCTCGAGGCTCTTCTGCAGCGCCCGACGCTTCTCGGGCACTTCGGCGAGCTGATTTTCGAGCCAGCCCAAGCGCTTGCGCAGGTCTGCCTCAGCGTCGGCCATGCCCTGGACGAGAGCCTGCAGGCGGTACTCGCCGAGGTCCACGTGGTCCGGGTGCCCGAAGACGACGAGCATCTGCTCGCCGCTCCAGCGGCTCTTCGGGAGCGACGCGCAGGGGATCACGCGGAAATGCAGCAGGTGAAAAGCGCCGATCCTCAACGGGAAGGAGTTGTAGTCGAAGGTGCTCAGGTGCTCGTCGATGCGCGGCGCTTCGCGAAAAGGGACCAGCACCAGCGCATAGCGTCGAGAGTGTTGCAGCATCTGGTGCATCAGCTCGAGTGGCTGGTCGAAGTGCTCGAGCACGTTCGAGCAGAAGACGAGGTCGAAGGTGGCGTCCTTCGGCAAGTCGTCGAGGGTGTGAAAGCTGTGGCCTGGAAAGAGCGCACGGGCCCGCTCGATGGCGGCGGGGGCGACGTCGACCCCGGTCAGCTTCGATTCCGGAAAGCTCTCGGCCAAGGCGTCGAGCCCGTCGCCTTGGGCGCACCCCCAGTCGCAGATCGACAGCGCGCGGGTGCGGAGATCGTTCGCGAGCCACTTCGGCAGGTAGCGCAGCGCGAGGCTGCAGAAGAAGCGCGTCTGGTCGCGGCCGCCGGCCGTCTCCCAGTCCTGGTCGAAGCGCGCATCCCAGTACGCGGAGCTGTTCACATGGTTGCTCATCATTCTTGCCCTCGTGTCGGGTGGCGGACGATCCCATGGTGGGCGGTCGCTTGGCAATCGCGAGACCGGCGGTCGGGAGGCGGGTTTGCGCCATGGACGCGACGGGCGGCGCGATGCCAACGCCTGCCGAATCCTCCGCGCGACGACAGTGGGGATCCAACGAGGCCACCTCCGAGCAATTGGGACTAGACAGCGCAACTCTCGGGGCGACCTCCGCCCACGGGGATGGCTGTGCGCAGTCCGACCGATGAGCTGGAGGCCCCAGGCATGCACGGACGACTCGTCGTGGTTTTCGCCTGTCTGTTGGTCGGCGGGTTCGCCGCCGAAGGATACGGCCAGACGAAGAGCCCCCCCGCCAAGACCACCGCGGTAGCAAAGAAGAGCGGAAAGAAGACGCCGAAGAAGGCAAAGAAGACCGCCAAGACGAAGTCGGCGGTCGCCAGATCGAAAGCTCCCGCGCCCGCACAGGCCTCAGCGCCGGGGGCCGCTCAGGCCTCCGCGGCAGCCGAACCCGCTTCTGCGCCCAAGGCCTTCACGCCGGCTCCGCTGGTTTCTCCATCGGCCAGCCCGGCCTCTGCCGCAAGTGGCGCGGCTGCCGGTGCCGCGAGCACCGCACCAGGGGCCGCCGTCACGCCTCCACCGCCCCCACCGCCGCCGGGCTTTCGCCAGCTCCAGGCGGTCGGCGGCTCGACCGCTCCGGCCTCGTCTGCCGCTCCGGCCGCAACGGCTCTCGTCCCACCGCAGCCCGAACCGCTCGTCGTCGCCGACGCCGCCCGCTCCGAGCCCCTTGGCCTCGAGCTCGCGCTCAAGCTCGCGATGCTCATCCCCAGCGGAAACACCGCCGAGGCCGTCGCCGCCGCCGAAAGCGCCGCCGAGGCAGGCAAGTCGGTCTTCGCCTCCGGCGCGCTCGCGCTGCGCTACCGCCTGCCCTTCCTCGAACGCGCCCTCTCGCTCAACCTCGAGGGCGGCTACTACCGGCTGAGCGGCGAGGGCAAGCGCACCTTCGTCAACGACCCCGACTTCGGCCCCGAGCTCTCCTACTCCTGGAAGATGGACGCCATCCCGGTCCTCTTCGGCCTGGGCTTCCAGCTTCCGCTGCCGCTGCCGGTCGCCATCGTCCCGGCCGCGGGCTTCGCCGCCGTCCACGTCTCTTCCGAGAGCACCTACCGCTCGGCCGGCGGCGAGATCACCGACGCGCCGCAGTCGGGCTGGGCGCTCGGCTTCTATCTCGGGGTCGAGGGGACGCTGCAGCTCGGCCCCGGGTCGCTGCTCGTCGAGGTCCGCTACATGAACGCCCGCACCGACCTCGGCTTCCAGGATCTCTACGCGGGCGCCTACAACGCGGAGCCCGGCGACGTTCAGGGCACCAACCTGCTCCTCGGCTATCGCTACGCCTTTTAACCAGCGCTGATTCAGCAATCGGAGGCACGCATGCGTCGCGTCACTCTGGCCGCCCTCGTGTTGCTTGCGGCTGCGGCTTGTACCGATCAGGACTTCGTCACCGACGTTCCCCTGCGCGTCGTCTCGGCCACGCCGACCGGCGACTCGGTGGACGCGGCTCGTGAGGCGCAGGTCGTCCTCACCTTCAGCGAGAAGCTCGATCCGGCTTCGGTCGCCGAGGCGATCAAGCTCGAGTCGCTCGGCTACCCCGACGCGCCGACCGAGCCGCAGCCTGTCGCGGTCACGGCCGAATACACCGACGACCCGGTCCCCACGGTCACGCTCACGCCACAGGCGAAGCTGCCCTTCTCGACGGTCTTCAAGGTGAGCGTGGCCACCTCACTCAAGCGCGCCCGCGACGGCGGCCCGCTGCCTGTCGCGGTCGGCTGGGGCTTCCGCACCGTGCACCCGCCGATGCTGCGGGTCGAGCAGGTCGAGCCGGCCGACGGCGCGAGCGGCGTGGCCCGCGACGCGGTGGTCCGCGTGCGCTTCAGCGAGCCGGTGAGCTGCGCTTCGCTGGAGAACGGCAACGCCGTGCTCACCGAGACCTTCGACCCGCACCCGCACACCGCCGAGGGCGAGCTCTCGCGGGCGATCGCGGGGAGCTGGGAGTGCCCGGCGGTCGAGGCGAGCGCCGACGCGACGCTCGACGGCACGCAGTGCGAGGGCGACGAGAGCCTCTGCGTCGTCACCTTCAAGCCCAGCGATGAGACCTTCCTCTTCAAGTACTCCTCCGACCTGAAGCTCGTGCTGAAGGGCGGCACGCACGCAGAGAACCCCATCGTGACCGCGCGCGCGACGCCCTACGGCGGGCAGCTCCCCGCGACGGTGGAGACCGGCTGGCACGTCATCGATCCCGCGCCGTTGACCGCCGTCGCCACCATGCCGGGCGCCGGCTCGGGGCAGGTCGCCCGCGACGCCTCGCTGCTCGTCACCTTCAGCGAGCCCATCGACTGCGCCACGCTCGCCGACGGCTTCGTCAGCCTCCAGCAGAAGTTCGACGCCCACCCGCGCCTCGGCGAGCTCGCCGGCGCGACGGTCGACGTCCCCGGAGGCTGGATCTGCACCGACGTCGAGCCCGCGCAGCGCTCGCCCGAGACCTGCGCGACGAGCCCCGAGCTGTGCCAGGCGCTCTTCACGCCGGAAGAAGGCTTCCTCTTCGAGTGGTCTTCGAACGTCAGCCTCGTGCTCGGCGGCGGCCTCTACGAGCCGGGGGTCGCGCCCGAGCAGCTCACCAGCGTCGAGAGCGCCCGCGCGACGACTCGCGGCGGCCAGCTCCCCGCCGAGCTCGCCCTCGACTTCCACGTCATCGATCCGCCGGCGCTCGCGGTGCTCGCCGCGAGCCCCGCGCACGGCTCGACGGGTGTCGAGCGCTCGCCGGCGATCACCCTCGCCTTCAGCGAGCCGCCGGATTGCTCCGCGCTCAACGACGCGACCATCGCCCTCCTCAGCGCGGTCTTCGACCCGCACCCGCGCGTCGCCGCCACCGACGGCCCGGTCGCCGGCCAGTGGACCTGCCCCGCGCCGCGCCAGGACGCGCCGTACGCGTGCGCCGCCGGCGAAGCCGACGATCCCTGCGTAGTCACCTTCCAGCCCGACAGCGCGCTGCCCTTCGAGTGGTCGACCAACGTGTCGCTCCTGATCCAGGGCGGCGCCTTCGACGCCGCGGCCCGCGTCCTCGAGAGCACCCGGGCCACCAGCCTCGGCGGCCAGCTCCCGACCGACTTCAGCGCCCAGTGGCGCGTCGTGGATCCGCCGCCGCTCGCGCTGCTCGCCGCGAGCCCCGCGCACGGCTCGACGGGCGTCGATCGCTCGCCGGCGATCACCCTCGCCTTCAGCGAGCCGCCGGATTGCTCCGGGCTCAACGACGCGACCATCGCCCTGCTCAGCGCCGTCTTCGACCCGCACCCGCGCGTCGCCGCCACCGACGGCCCGGTCGCCGGCCAGTGGACCTGCCCCGCGCCGCGCCAGGACGCGCCGTACGCGTGCGCCGCCGGCGCAGCCGACGATCCCTGCGTAGTCACCTTCCAGCCAGAGACCGGCGTGCTGCCCTTCGAGTGGTCGACCAGCGTGTCGCTCGCGCTCCAGGGCGGCGCCTTCGACGCCGCGGCCCGCGTCCTCGAGAGCACCCGGGCGACGAGCCTCGGCGGCCAGCTCCCGACCGACTTCAG